>OFQZ01000691.1_pt1 | contig 11122 bp, 12 predicted proteins | sample 1543011 | NCBI WGS metagenome assembly OFQZ01 (sample SAMN07774216, study PRJEB24372) | wastewater metagenome | isolation source: Exp Tend NO 0WW | collected 2016-02 | reverse complement strand
TGGCATTTCGCGCGCGCGTTACTTTCCACTGCGCGAGAAAATTTAAACGGGTTTGGGTTTGGCCGATGACAAAAAAGAAAACGCAGGCGCCGGCGTCGAAGGTGTCGCGACAGATCCGCTGGATCCCGCCGTCGGAGATCCTCTTCAATCCGGAGAACGCGCGCACGCATTCGGACGCGCAGCTCGAGGTCTTGGGCGGCCTCATCGAGACGTACGATTTCACTCAGCCGGTGCTGGTCGACGAAGCCGGCATGTTGATCGCCGGCGAGGGGAGGATTCGCGCCGCGATCGCCAAGGGTTTGAGCCAGGTCCCGGTGCTCGACGCGATCGGCTGGTCCGCCGAACAGAAGCGCGCCTACGCGATCGCGGACAACAAAGTCGCGCTTTTGAGCGGCTGGAACGACGACCTACTCCGCCTGCAGCTCTCTTCGCTGAAGGGGACCGGCCTCGAGCTGTCGACCCTTGGATTCTCAAGCGACGATCTCGCCCTCTTGATGAACCCTCCGCGGTCCGGTTTGGCCGACCCGGAGTACGCCCCCAAGGCGCCGGCGTCGCCGGTGTCGGCGATCGGCGACCTGTGGCAGCTGGGGCCTAACCGGATTCTATGCGGGGACTGCACGATCGCGGAGAACGTCGACCGGCTTCTCGCCGGCGTCGCGGCGCCCTTCTTGATGGTCACCGACCCGCCCTACGGCGTGGAGTACGATCCGTCCTGGCGCGCGAAGGCGGGCGTGGGCAGCGGCAACAGCGCCCAGGGCGCGGTCCTAAACGACGATCGGGCGGACTGGCGCGCCGCCTGGGCGCTCTTTCCGGGGAACGTCGCCTACGTTTGGCATGGTGGTCTGCACGGTTCTGAGGTCCAGGACAGCCTCGAGGCCGTGAAGTTCGGCGTGCGGGCGCAGATCATCTGGGTCAAAACGCGGCCGGCGCTCTCGCGCGGGCACTATCACTGGCAACACGAGCCGGCCTATTTCGCGGTCCGCGAGGGCTTCACCGGTGATGACGGGTGGCGGTTCGTCGAAGACCACGAGGCGGCGCTCTATGCCGTGCGCGCCGGCAAGACGGGCGGTTGGGAAGGCGGACGCAAGCAGTCGACGTGCTGGTTCGTGGAGAACCTCCGCAACGACACCGGCCACGGGACCCAGAAGCCGATCGAATGCATGAAGCGGCCGATCGAGAACAACTCGCGCCCCGGCGAGACCGTCTACGATCCCTTCCTCGGATCCGGCACGACGTTGATGGCGGCGGTGATGTCCGGCCGGATCTGCGTTGGCCTCGAGCTAAACCCGGCCTACGTGGACGTGATCATCAACCGCTGGCAGGGCTTCACCGGCGAGGTCGCGACCAACCAGGACGGCGACACGCTCGAGACGCTCGCAGTCAAGCGGAAGATTGCGGCGTGACCGGTGGCATAGGTCCGCGACCAATGCCAACACCACGCGCCACAGGAGGCTTCCGTGGCGCGATATACACCGACCGAAGAACACCGCAAACTGATTGGATTGCTCGCCGAGCGCGGCCTTCCGCTCGACGACATGGTGCTGCTCTTGAACGTCGCGGCGCCGGACGTCGTGATCTCTGTCGCCCAGCTCCGCCGGCAGTTCGACCACGAGCTGAAAGTCGGCGGCGCAAAAAAGAACCTCGCGATCGCCGAACGCATCAACAAGTCGGCGGACTCCGGTAATGTCGCCGCTCAGATCTTCATGGCGAAGGTGCATCTAGGGTGGCAGGAGACCAAAAGCTCGAAGGCAAAAGCCGGCGACGCGCCGACCGACGTCCCAGGGGTGAAGGCGGACCAGCTGCCGACGCTGGCGGCGGTGGAGAAGATCTTCCGTATTCCTCGCAAGTCATCGCGTCGCTCTTAGGCATCACCGACGAACGCCTCCGGCAGCTCTCAAAGGAAGGCATGCCGAAACTGGGGCGCGGGATGTATCCGCTTCGGGGGTCCATCCAGTGGTACATCGGCTATTGGCGCGATCGCGCTCTCGCTCGCACTGAAAATCCCGAGAAGGGCGAGCGCGCAAAGCTCGAAAACAAGATCCTCGCAGCGCGCCTGCAGGAGCGGACCGGCGAGTTGATCCTCCGCTCCGACGTGAAGATGGTCACGACATCGGCCTATCAGCGCCTCGGCAAGTCGCTTGACACCCTTCCTGGCCAGCTTGGAAAAGAGTTCAATTGGCCGCCCGAGGTGGTTCTAGCGGTGCGCGAACGCCTCGACGACTTCCGGCGGATGTTCGTCGCCGACGGCGCCGAGTTTGTGGACGTGGAGGACGATGCGTCGGGCACCGAAGAGTGACTTAGTCGGCCTCAGCGCTGCCGGGATCCACGGCCTCGCCCTCCAAGCGCTTTTGCCGCCGGTGCGGCTCTCTCTGTCGGAATATTCGGAGCGCCACCGCTGGCTGGACAACCAGGGCGGCGGATACGTCGGCCGCTGGCGCAATTCGGAGGTCCCGTACCTCATCGAGCCGATGGATTGCCTCGACAGTCTCGAGTTCTTGACGGTCGCAGTGTCCGGTCCGGGTCAGTCCGGCAAGACGTCAGGCGGGGAGAATTGGCTGCTTAAGTGCGTCGATACGAACCCAGCGAACATGCTTTGGTACATGCAGACCGACGACGGCATCGAGGCCTACGTCAAAAACCGCATTGACCCGATGGTCGACCGTCACGCGGCGCTCTCTTCGAAGATCGGCCACCGCTCGAGCGACGACAGCATCCACTACAAGCGCTTCGCCGGCATGTCGGTGGAGTTTCTGTCGGCGACCGCGCGAAACCTCATCAACAAGTCGGCGCCGCGCATCATTGCCGACGAAATCGACGCTTATCCGGACAGCCTGGGCGATCCCAAGGCGCTACTCGACGTCCGCCGGCAGACGTTCGGCGCGGAGTCGATGCTCTTCATCGCGAGCCATCCCGACAAAGCGACGGGCCTGGTCCCGTCGAAGGACTGGAACGCCGGCGTCATGGCCGTCTACGCCGACAGCGATCGGCGCAAGTGGTACTGGCCTTGCCCCCATTGCGATGCGTTTTCGTCGCCGGTGCCGACCGCGGCGCGCTACATGTCGCTCGAATTCGAGACGGACGACGAAATTGATCTCGACCAGGTCGAAGCGTCGGCGCATCTGCTCTGCCCGGTGAACGGGTGCGTGATCGAGGACAAATATCGGCGATCGATGAATTCGCGCGGCGTCTGGGTCGGCCTGGGTCAGGAGATCTCGCAGACCGGCTCCATCACCGGCCAGCTGGTGAAGCGCAAGACGGCCGGTTTCTGGATCGTCGGCGTGATGTCGCCCTTCATCATCGGCGGGATCGGCGGCCTCGCGCGCGCCTACGTGAAGGCAAAGCGCGAGTTCGAGATCTCCGGGGACGAGGTGTCGCTTAAGCAGGTGATGACCAAGCAGTTCGGCATCCCCTACTCGCGCCCGCGGTCCGCCGGCAGCGTCGACGCGGAGACTTTGGCCGAGCGGTCCCTCGCCGAGACGTGCGTTTTGGGACAAGTCGCCGACGGCGTCCGGTTTTTGGTGTGTGCGGTCGACGTCCAGCGCGGATATTTCGAATATCTCGTCCGCGGCTTTGGCGAGCGCGGCGAGTCCTGGATCGTCGACAAGGGTCGAATTGTCGGCGAACCGGGCACGTCGTCGGAGAGTTGGGACGAGCTGCTCAATCTCTTCGCCAAGATTTACCCCCTTCAGAGCGATCCGGGCCGCGGCATGACCATCAAGGCGTGCGGTTTCGACAGCGGCGGCGAGCCCGGCGTGTCGCTGCAGGCGTATGCGGCCTGGCGCCGGTGGAAGAAGCGCAAACTTATTCGGTCGATCGGCAAGATCGGCGGTCGCGACGTCTATTCGATCATTCCGACGAAGGGCGCGAGCGGCAAGAACGCTGCAAAGCTGACGGTGACGTATCCGGACACCCAGCGGAAGGCGAACGTCGCCGCGGCGGCCGGTACCGTCCCTCTCGCGCTCTTCAACCCGAACAACTTCAAAGAGGATCTGTTTGGCCAGCTCCAAAACGGCGACAGCGGCACCGATTTCTTCGTTCACTTCCCTCGCCAGCTGCGGTCGAAGGAGTCGCCGCACGTGTGGTTCGAGCAGTGCGTGGCCGAGCACCAGGTGAAAGGCGGCGACTGGGAACGGATCACGCCATCGTCGCGAAACGAGGCGCTCGACTTGATGGTGATGAGCCACGTCATCGCGCATTTGCACGGTCTGCCGCGCATCAAATGGGAAGCGCCGCCAGCGTGGGCGGCGCGCTGGGAGCACAACTCTGGGATTGTCGCGCTAGAAATTAAGGGCGATCAGGTGGTAAAAGCCGATAAGCAGCCGAACGCGGCCCCCAAACCGTCACTAGCGAAGAGGTTGGCGTGACCAGGTGCTCTAACTTCGATCCAACGCAGAGCATCCTCGCCGGTCGCGACACAGCCGTCATGCAGGCCGACCTGGCGCGCCTCCAGCAGGCTTATATCGACGTCTCCGCCGGCGGAAAGATCGTCACGGTGTCGTATACGCAGGGCGACGGCGCGAAAACGGTCAGCTATTCGCAGGCGAACCTCGCCGACCTGGTCGCCGCCATCCAGCTCTTGCAGCAGCAGCTGGGCATCGTCGATCGCCCGCGTAAGCCCATCCGCTTCGTGTTTCCACGCAAATGACGGGCACCGCGGTGAAGATTCTAGACTCCAAGGGGCGCGAAATCGCTCCGCGCCGTCCAACGTCCGCGATGTACGCCGGCGGTGGCGGGTTCTCGCCCTACGATGCTGCCGACATCTCGAGCGACCACATGGCCGCTTGGCGTCCTGGCCTTTGGTCGCCGGACATCGAGCTCAACATGTACCGCGATCGCATCGTGTCGCGCGTCCGCGACCTGGTGCGAAACGACGGGTGGGCCTCCGGCGGCATCACGCGGATCCTCGACAACGTCATCGGCGCCAACTTCCGGCCGATCGCAAAGCCGGACTACCGCGCGATCGCGGCGTGGACGGGGAACGATGCGTTCGACTCGACCTGGGCGGACGAGTGGGGTCGCGCCGCGGAGGCCGCCTGGCGCACGTGGGCGAACGATCCGGGCCGTTGGTGCGACGCTCAGCGCGCGATGTCGGTGTCGCAGATGCTGCGCCTCGCCTTCCGTCACAAGCTGGTCGACGGCGACGCGCTTGCGATCCTCTACTGGAAAACGGACCGCCGTCAGCCGGGGAAGGGCCGCTACGCGACGACCATTCAGATCGTCGACCCCGACCGGCTCTCGAACCCGCAGCAAGTTTTCGACATGCCGAAGACGCGCGGCGGTGTCGAAATCGACGAAGACGGCGCCGCGGTCGCCTACCACATCCGCAAGGCGCATCAGGGCGATTGGTGGTCGGCCGACAAGACGGTCACGTGGGAAAAGATCGCGCGCGAGACGTCGTGGGGTCGGCCGATCGTCGTCCACGACTTCGACCACGACCGCGCGGCCCAGCATCGCGGCGGCGCCGGCGTGCTCACGCCGGTCCTGCAGCGGCTTAAGATGCTGGTCAAGTACGACAGCACCGAGTTGGACGCCGCCATCATCAACGCGATCTTTGGGGCCTACATCGAGAGCCCCTACGACCCGCAAACGGTGACCGAAGCGCTGGGCGACGCCGAGGGCCTCTCCGCTTATCAGGACGAGCGAAAGGCGTTCCACGATGAGCGCCGGATCTCGATCGGGCAGGCGCGCATGCCGATCCTCTTCCCCGGCGAAAAGATCAGCACGGTCGCGCGCGCGTCGCCTAACTCCAATTTCCGCGAGTTTGAGAACGCCGCGCTGCGCAACATCGCCGCCGGCATGGGCATGTCGTCCCAGCAGCTCTCGCAGGACTGGTCGGACGTGAACTATTCGAGCGCGCGCGCCGCGTTGCTCGAGGCGTGGAAGACGCTGCAGCGCCGGCGGTCGGACTTCGCGATCGGCTTCGCAACGCAGATCTATGCCGCCTTCATCGAGGAAAGCCTCGACGTGGACGAGTATCCGTGGCCTGCCGGCGTCGAACCGCTCGACTTCATCGAAAATCGCGCCGCGCTGTCGCGTTGCAACTGGATGGGTCCGGGCCGCGGCTGGGTCGACCCGGTCGCCGAAAAGCAGGGCGCCGTTCTCGGCATGCAGGCCGGCCTGTCGACGCTCGAGATCGAAGCGGCCGAAGGGTCGGGCGAAGATTGGGAGGAAATCCTCGACCAGCGCGAGCGCGAGGTGAAAGCCTTCCAGGAGCGCGGCCTCGAGGTGCCGACCTGGGCAAACATGCAAGTCGCGCCGAAGGGCGCCGCGCCTGGCGCCGGTGCCGGCGACACGGGCGATGCGAAGCCGAAGAAAGAAACCCCCAAAACACCGGCGCCCGCAACATGACGTTCCCCTCGCAGCTCGCCACGGTCCTCTGCAACACGCCGATCGCGCTGTCGGCCGCGCACATCGACCTGGTCGCGGCCTCGATCGCCCAGGCCGTCGGCGCTCGTCCGGCGATGCTCGAGCCGGCCGCGCTCGACAGTGGGGATCCGCTGCAGGGCGCCGTCAGTCGGAAGTTGGACTACGACGTTCTCGCCGGCGTCGCCGTCATCCCGGTGCGCGGCGTGCTCATGCAGGCCGGCGGCCTCATTCCGAACGCCGGCATGTGGTGGTGGTACTGCGGCTACAATCACGTCCGGCAGAAGATGTTGCTCGCGTTGAACGACCCGGAAGTGAAGGCGATCGCGCTCGACATCAACTCGCCCGGCGGCGAGGTCAGCGGATGCTTCGACCTGGTCGACACCATCCATGCGATGCGCGGCGATAAGCCGATCTGGGCGATCTTGAACGAGAACGCGTTCTCCGCGGCCTACGCGATCGCGAGCGCCTGCGACCACATCACGGTACCGCGGACGGGCGGTACCGGCTCGATCGGCGTCATCGCCGTTCACGTCGACTTTTCGGCGATGATGGCGAAGGAAGGCATCAAGTTCACGGTGATCACGTACGGCGATCACAAGGCCGACGGGCACCCCGCTTTCCCCCTCTCGAAAGACGCGGCGAAGTCCTTCCAGCACGATTTGGACGTGATGGGTGACCTGTTCGTGGAAACGGTCGCGCGCAACCGGAAGGTGACGAGCGCAAAAATTCGCGATACACAGGCGGCGACGTACCTTGGATCCGAGGGCGTCGCAGCCGGGCTGGCGGACGAAGTCCTCGCCCCGGACGCGGCTTTCAGGTCCCTGGTTTCCAAGCTGGGTTAATCATCGGAGGTTCTCATGTCGCTGGGCGGTAGGCTTTTGGCTTCTCTCGAGGGCGGTAAGTTCGGGCACTTGATGGGCCTCGCGCCGAAGACGGACGCCGCGGCTGCGGTGCTCGACGCTGGCGCAAAGTCGGCCGGCGCGAAAGCCGAGGACGACGACGAAAAAGAGGACAAGGACGAGAAGAAGGATTCGAAGGCCAAGGCCGACGACGGCGGTGGCGACGATGACGACGACGACTCGTCCGACAAAAAGAAGAAAGACGGCAAGAAGGCGAAGGCCTCGGACGACGAAGACGACGACAAAAAGAAGAAGGACGACGCCAAGGCCGCGGCCGACCCGGTCCGCGCCGCTGCGCTCGCCGAGCGTGAACGCTGGGCGACGGTTCTCTCTTCGCCGGTCTGCGCCGGCCGCGTCGCAACGGCAGCCGAGATGCTCTCCGACACCGACACCGACATGAGCGCGAAGCAAATCCTCCGCGTTCTGGGGACGGTCCCTGCCGCCACGGCCAGCACGCCGGCGTCGCGCTCGCTGAATGCTCGCATGGAGGGCGTGAAAGTCCCGCCCGTGGGCGACTCCGGCGAGGGCAACAAGGCCGACGCGTCGACGGCGGAAGGCCTTGCGGCGCAGATGGTCGGCGCTCATCACAAGGCGCGCGGCGTCAAAGCCGCGTAACTTCAACCGCGTAACCAGGCCCCTTTTCAGACGGAGTTTTTGCAAATGGCGACTGTCCAGGACGTTCCGCAGGTCCCCAGCGTTTCGAACACGGTCTACAATCCGGACCAGCTGATCGCGGGGCAGTTTCCGCTTGTCACTGGCGAACAGGTCACGCTGATCTCCGGCGCCGGCGCTCTCTTGCGGGGCACAATCCTCGGCAGGATCACGGCGGGTGCCGCAACGTCGGCGGTGAAAGCCTCCGGCGCCAACACCGGCAACGGCACGTTCGTCATCGACGTCACCACCCCGACGCTCGCCGGCGCGGTCCCCGGCATCTACACGCTTCGCTGCATCGAGGCCGTCGTGAACGGCGGTAAGTTCGAGCTCAAGTCGCCGACCGGCCAGTCGCTGGGCGTCTACATCATCCCCGCCGGCGCCGGTAACAACATCGCCATCGCGAACCAGATCAAGGGCGTGCTGACGGATGCGGCCACGGACTTCATCGTCGGCGACGGTTTCGACATCACGGTCCCTGCCGGCTCCGGCAAGATGAAGCCGGCAGTGAAGACTGCGCTCGACGGTTCGGCCGTGCCTGTGGCGATCCTGACGGACGATGTCGATGCGACGGCGGCCGACAAGAAGTGCGGCGTCTACCTCACGGGCATGTTCAACAAAAACGCCCTGATCAAGGACGCCTCGTACACGCTCGCCGAGCTGGAGGTTCTGATGCGTCCGCTCAGCATCTTCTTCCGCAACAGCGTCTCGAACGCGAACCCGACCTAACTCGACGGCCGGCCATCGCGCCGGCCTTCGCCTTGTTGTTTGTCATGCGGCGGGGACACCGCCTTAAACGGAGGCCACAGTGGACATTTTCGACACGAACGTGCTGGTGCAGGTCGTTCCCAATCTGCTCGTTGCACAAAACTGGCTGCTGGATCGGTTCTTCCCGAACGTGGTCACGTCGGACACCGAGTTCGTGTCGATCGACGTCGATATCGGCCTCCGCCGCATGTCGCCGTTCGTCTCGCCGCTCGTTCAGGGCAAGCTGGTCGAAAGCCGCAAGGTCCAGACGAACACGTTCAAGCCGGCGTACATCAAAGACAAGCGCGCGCCCGATCTTCGCCGTCCTGTCCGCCGCCAGATCGGCGAGCGCATCGCCGGCGCCATGTCGGCTGCCGAGCGCATGCAGGCAAACCTGACGTTTGAGATGGCCGATCAAATCGACATGCTCAATCGTCGGCTCGAGTGGATGGCCGCCGAGGTCATCAAGGGCGGCAAAGTCACGATCACCGGCGAAGGCTTCCCGGACACGCTGGTCGACTTCAACCGCGACGCCTCGCTGACCGTCACCCTGGTCGGAAACCCGATGTGGGACTCCGGCAACGTCGCGGCCAACCCGTCGGCCAACATCTCGACGTGGGCGAACCGCATCATGAAGCTGTCGGGCGCGATCCCGACGGACATCGTGTTCTCGCCGACGGCGTTCTCCTACTTCATCGCGGACAATAAGATCCGCGATGCGATCGTCTTCGACACGGCGCGCTTCCGCGACCTGCAGAAGGCGAACGTCAACCTGGGCGTCCAGACGAAGATGGGCGCGCAGTACAAGGGCAACTGGGGCAGCTACGATCTCTGGATCTACAACGACTGGTACATCGACGACGCCGGCGTCCAGCAGCGCATGCTCCCCGACGGGTCTATCTTCATGTCCGGCCCCGACATGATGGGCACGCGCGCGTTCGGTGCGATCCTGGATCCGGACTTCAACTATGGACCGCTGGCCTACGCGCCGAAGTCCTGGGTTGAGAAGGATCCGGCGCAGCGCCTGATCCTCATGCAATCGTCGCCGATCGTCATCCCGAGCCGCGTCAACACGACGCTGTTCGCGACGGTCACGGCCGCAGTGGAGACGTAGTCCCTTGGCGAAGAGCAAAACCTACGTAGTGGCGCCCGGCGTTGGTGTTCTGCAGGGCGTCATCATGAAACCGGCAAGCGGCGAAAACGGCCGGCCGGTCCCGCTGCCGGTGACGTACAACGCCGGCGACGACATCGTGCTCGAGGAGACGGAGGCGGCACCGTTGCTCGCCGTCGGCAAGATCCTCGAGAAGCCGAAGAACGCCCCGGCGCCGGCGCCCGTGCCGGTGAAGCCTCCGCCGACCACCGCGACCGTCACCCAGGACACGTCGAAGGCCGGCGGCGCGACGGTCACCGAAGTGGCGAAGGTCGAAAGCAAGACGGACGCGCCGCTGGGCGACGACGAAACGGACGACTAGGCCATGCCTGTTGATTTCGACGCCCACGTGCTCAAGCCGTGCGAGGACGTCTTCGGAGAACCGGTCAAGTTCATGCCGCGCTCGCAGCGCGGCGTTTCCTATTTGATGGCCGGCATCTTCGACGAAGGGCACCACGACCTGCAGCTACTCGACGGTGATGCGCCGCCGGTCAACGTCAACCAGCCGGTCCTGGGCATCCGCGCGAAGCTCTTCACCGACGCCGGCGCGCCGACGCCGCAACAGAACGATAAGTTCTGGATCTCTTCGAACGCCCGCACCTACATGGTGAAGGACGTCCAGCCGGACGAGCACGGCAACCTCAAAGTTTTGCTGAACATCGGCAAGGGCTGTTAAGCCGTGGCGCTCTTGACGGAGCTGTCGGAGCCGACCACGAGCGACGTCATCCAGGCGCGCTTGCTCGAGTGCATCGGCGAGAAGACGGACGCCGGCGCCCGCGTCTTCGCCCCCCGCGATTGGCCGACCCGCGGCGATAAGTTTCCGATGATCCTGGTGCAGACGCCTTACGAGAAGATCTCGAGGCAGGGCGCCGGCGACGCGATCTTCGACGCGACGACGATCGTCCGGGTCATCGGCCGCGTTGACACGATCGCCAGCGAGGACGACGAAGGCGCCGTTGTCGCGCTCGCGGACCTGGCGCGCCTGCAGCGGCAGATCGAATACGCCGCGGTCAACCACTACAAGTCGAACAGCTGCTCCGGCAGGAGCCGACCAGCGCAGCGCTGGCCAAGCTGGCCGAGGAAATTTACGGCAAAAAGCAGCAGAACACCGCGCTGCTGAACATCATGCGCGGCCTGGCCGACAAGAATCCCGATGACCCGGAGGCACACAAGAAGTTCCTGCTGATCTCCGAGTCCTACAAGCGCATCACTGACCCGGACTCCTTCAAAGACGAGGACGACGGCGGAGAGCCGGACGAGGACGAGATGGCTGCCATGTTCAATATGATGTTCGCTGATATGATGTTTG
>OFQZ01000690.1_pt1 | contig 11126 bp, 10 predicted proteins | sample 1543011 | NCBI WGS metagenome assembly OFQZ01 (sample SAMN07774216, study PRJEB24372) | wastewater metagenome | isolation source: Exp Tend NO 0WW | collected 2016-02 | reverse complement strand
CTCAAATTCGGAAACATCTCGTAAAGCTCGTCGACCGACATGCCGCCACTGGCCACGATGGGAGGAAGGGTGAGGTTTTCCTCGGCGCTCAACGAAGCAAAGATGGCGCGCTCTTCCGGACAATAGCCAACCCCGTGATGGGCAATTTTATGGGTCGGCACATCAATGATTTCGTTACCGTTAAGCATGATCGAGCCGGTCCGCCGGCCGACCAGACCCATGATCGATTTCAGCGTGGTCGTCCGTCCCGAGCCATTGCGGCCCAGCAGCGTGATGCATTCGCCCTTGCTGACGCTCAGATCGATCCCGTGCAGGATGTGCGACTCGCCGTAGAAGGCATGCAAATCGGTCAGGCGCAGGTATTCGGGTTTCGGCTTGAAAGCGCTGGTCATGGTGATCTTCCGCTCAGTGGTGCGCGTCGTTCATGTTGTCGGAGCCGACATAGGCTTCGAGCACCTTCGGATTCTTCGAGACTTCCTCGTAGCTGCCCTCGGCCAGCACGCTGCCGCGAGTCAGTACGGTGATGCGGTCGCAAAGGTTGGCCACCACCGACAGGTTATGCTCGACCATCAGGATGGTGACGCCCCACTCCTCCTTCACGTCGAGAATGAACCGGGCCATGTCCTCGGTTTCCTCGCGGTTCATGCCGGCCACGGGCTCGTCCAGCATCAGCACCTTGGGTTGCATGGCCAGGGCGCGGGCCATCTCCACGCGCTTTTGCAGGCCGTAGGGCAGGCGGCCGACCGGCGTCTTGCGGATGTGCTGGATTTCGAGGAAGTCGATCACCTCCTCGACCTTCTGGCGGTGCTCCAGTTCCTCCTTGCGGGCCCGGCCGAACCACAGCGCATGCTCGATGAAGTTGGCCTTCATCTTGGTGATGCGCCCGGTCATGATGTTGTCGAGCACTGTCATGCCCTTGAACAGCGCGATGTTCTGGAAGGTGCGGGCGATGTTCTGCTGCGCCGCCATGTGCGGCTCCATCTTCTTGCGCTCGTTGCCGTGCCAGAAGATCTTGCCTTCCTGCGGGTGGTAAACGCCGTTGATGACGTTGAGCATCGAGCTCTTGCCGGCGCCGTTCGGGCCGATGATGGCGCGGATTTCATGCTGGCGAACGTTGAAGGAGATATCGGTCAGCGCCTTGACGCCGCCGAAGCGCAGGGAAATGTTCTGCAGGTCGAGAATGACGTCGCCTATTTTCTTGGACATGTCAGGCCGCCTTCTTCACGATCGGAAAGGTCTTGGCGTCGATGATCCTGAGGTCGGCCGACACCTTGCCGCGTCGGCCATCCTCGAACTTGACCTCGGTTTCGATGAACTGATTGGCCTTGCCCGCATAGAGCGCGTCGATGAGCACCTTGTATTTTTCCGCAACGAAGTTGCGCCGCACCTTGCGCGTCCGCGTCAGCTCGTCGTCGTCGGGGTCCAGTTCCTTGTGCAGCACGAGGAAGCGGTGGATCTGCGAATCGGCGACCATCGTGTCGTGCACCAGATCAGCATTGACCTGCTCGACACATTCGCGGAGCAACTCCAGCACTTCGGGTTTGCCGGCCAGATCGGCATAACCGGAATAGGCGATGCCACGGCGCTCGGCCCAGTTGCCGACGGCGCTGACATCGATATTGATGAAGGCACAGACCATGTCGCGGTCGTGGCCGAAACAGACGGCCTCCTTGACGTGCTGGAAGAACTTCAGCTTGTTCTCGATGTAGTTCGGGGCGAACATCGCGCCGTTCGACAGCTTGCCGACGTCCTTGGCGCGGTCGATGATCTTCAGGTGACCTCCGGCATCGAGAAAGCCGGCATCGCCGGTGTGGTACCAGCCGTCGCCGGTCAGCACCTCGGCCGCGCCTTCGGTGGCCAGACCCAAGTCGCGCGCGATCGCCAGCGCGATCCCGAGGTACTGCATCGAGGACAGCTCCTCCTTGAACACAAGAACGCCGACCAGGGCGCCGCCGACCACGACCAGCGTGGCCGTCGTCGCCAGCGTGCTACCCGTCACCGGAAGCAGCACGCCCGCCGTGTTCATGGCTGCCGTCACGGCCCCGACCTTCGTGCGCGTCGCCTTATCCACGCCCTGCACCGCCAGATCCTCGGCAGCGGTCATGCCCTCCGAGCCACCGAAGGCAAACGCGCCACCCACCGGACCGAGCGTTGCCGCTGATCCGACAGCCTTCGCCAGCCCCTTCGTCAGCCCGAACACGATGTTCTCGGCGTTGCCGGCCGTGATCGGGTCGGGGCGGAGATCGCGCGCGAAATTGTAGACCTGCCGGGAATCCTCCCCGCGGAAGTCCAGACCCTCGACCTTGAGCTTCTGGAACGCCTCGGCGGACTGCTCCGTCCGCTTCTGGCTGTCAGGTCGGATGCCAGGCCCCATCCCCCCGGCTGCGGCTGCCGTCTGCCCGAAGGCGTCGAGCACGTCCGATACGTTGCCCACCACCTCGGCACCGGCCGCACCCAGGGCGCGCGGGATCACCGACCATGCGGAGTGTTTCGGCTTGGCCGGCTCGGGCTCCACCGGCCGGGCGGCCATGACCTCGGCCACCTTGTCGGTGCTGTCCTGGTACGCATCGAGCAAGCCCATTACTTGACCCCCACCGTGATCGGCTTGCCCTGCGAATTGACGACAGGACGGCCCTTCACGATGACGAAATACCGGCCGGGGCCGGCGTACATCAACTGCTGGCCGGGCACGCTCGCCGCGAAGTCCTGCGCCGACATCTCGACGCCACCGACGCGCACCTTCCCGTCCTGCGACTGCTTGGCGATATCCGCCGCCGACACGCTCTTGATGCGCTTCTCGAAGTCGCCCTGATCCATGCCGGCCGGGATCGGGATCTTCTTTCCGTTGTGCTCGACCACATCGCCACCGACCGCCAGGCGTACCGCGTTCTTCAGGTCGGACGACGACAGGCTGCCGCCGTTCTCGTGCGCGATGCCGGCCGCGATGTAGTACGCCGCATCCTTGACGGCCGTCGCCGCCTGCTCGTTCTCGATGGCGCCCTCGACCTCGGTCGCAATCGTGGCCCGCCAGCCGGTAACCTTCGCGCTGTCCTTCATCACCGTGCCGTCCTTGATGGCGCCCGCACCCTTCAGGATCAGTTCGGACGTGTAGCGGTTCGCCGTGGTCCGGTCGCCGGCCGTGGCAAACGCGAGCGCAAGCGGACGATCCTGCTTGTCCAGTTGCTCGGCAATGGCGCCGGCAAGCTTCGGCCCGACCGCACCGGAGATCGTCGCGACCGCCTCGGACCTCTGTTTCGGCGGCAGCGCGGACAGCATCTTGCGCACCGTCTCGGCCTCGTCGGCGTCAAGCGGCGAAACCGTCTTCCCGGCCCATGCCGCCACCGTGCCGGCCTGCTTGATGCGCTCGGCGACCGATCCGGCGAAGCCTTCCGGCGTCGAGGTGTCGAGCGGCGCGATTGCCGCGATGACACCGCGCTCCAGACCCGCGCGCAGGCCATTGGCCTTCAGGTCAGATTCGCTGGCGGTGAGCACCTTCGATATCTGTTCCCGGCGCTTGTCCAGTTCAGGCGTGCGACCGGTAGCCGATATCTGCCGGTCGATCTGGTCAAGCAGCGACTGTTGAGCGCGCAGCGGCTGCGAGGCAAGCCCGCCCGTCTCGCGTGCCTGCTGCGCCAGCGCCTTGATGCCGCCTTGGTATGGTGTGCCGGCCGTGGCCGCGACCGCTCGGTCGACGTATTCAGGACTGAGGATCGTACCCTTGTCGGCCAGCGCCTGGAACGTGTTGAACTCGGCTTCCGCATGCTTGAGCAGCCGTTCCCGCTCGCGCTCGGCTCGCGCCGCCGCAGCCTCGTTGCGCTGAATGAGTGATGTCTTGTAGCCGTCGAGCTTGGCGACCAGAGAGTTTCGCCGGTTCGAGTCGAGCTTGTCGGCGTACTCGCCTGACGTCACCTTCTGCGCCAGCGCGTCGATCCCCTTCACGTCGTTGCGCACGGACATGGCCTGCTGGTTCAACTGAGCGTCCCAACTGGCGTCGATGAAGTCCTGCTTCTTCTTCCCCCACGCACCGCCGTAGGCTTGACGCCCGAGTTCGTCCAGTCCGTCCGCCTGCTTAGTAATGGCGGCCACATCCGCGCCCGGCATGCCGGCGAGCTTGCCCAGCCGGTCGAGCACGCCATCAGTCTGCGTGCGCATGTCCGCGCCCCGCGCCTTGGTGACCACCGTGGCAATCCCGGACTCGCCCTTGAAGTCGGCGCGCTTGATGCCACGGTCGAAGTTCTCCACGGTCACCGGGTCGGAAGTCGTGAGCTTGGGCGTGCCCAGCGCCGTGATCGCCTTCTTGTACTCGACCGGTGCCTGGTCGTAATGCAGGTCACCCGACTCCACGCGCGCGCTGATGTCCTTGCTGATCGAATCGACCGCGATCTCACGATCCAGCACAGCGTTTGCTGCCTTGGCCCGTTCAAGCGCAGCGTCAGCCTGCAGACGCTCGCGCATCTGGCGTTCGGCCTCCTGCGCCGCCTTCACCTGCTTGGCCTGCATGGCATCGGCGACGTTGCTCAGGTTCGCCCCGAGATCGGCCGTGCCCTGCGCATCGCCAAATGCCGCCGCCGGCGCATTCACCCGCTGCGCCGGCTCTGCAACCTTGAACCCGAAATTACCGACAGGTATTTGCATGGATCACCACTCCGCGTTGCCGATGGGCTTGGTCGGATCCCACGTCGGCGTGCCTTGCCATCCGGACGACGCCTTCGCGCCACCACTGATGGCCGATCCGAGCGCAGACATCTGGGCGCTGCGCTTGGCGTTCTTGCCGGCGATCTTGAATGCGCCGGCTTGGTCGTTCAGCGATGTCGCGCGCTGCGTGCCGGTCAGCAGTTCGGTCATCGCGTCCGACTGCGAATCCAGCCCGATCTGCTTGTCGATCACCAGCGCGGAACCTTGGCCCACATCCACGCCAGATCCGGCCAGCGCCGCGCGCGCCTCGCCCTGCTGCTGGCGTCCGAGCCGGCGAATCTTCTCCGCGCGCTGCGATGCCGCGACCTGTTCGGCATCGGCCTGCGCCTGCGCCTGCTTGGCGGCGAACTTGGCCTGCTTGTTCGCGGCACTGCCCTGCGCCAGCGTGCTGCCGACCGTCATGGTCGTGCCCACTATCATCATCATCGTTACCGGGTCACACACCGCTGATCCCCTTCGTGTAGGTCATGCCCTTGAATGCAAAGCCCATCCGCTCGTACAGTTGCCCGGTGCGCTCGGTATGCACGCCGGTCGTGATGCCCATGTCGATGCTCGACGCGCCGCGCTCCGTAGCCCACGCCTCGAACGCCCGGACGATGCGCACGGCAGCCGTCCCGCGCCTCGCCTCCGGCGTCAGAAACACCGCCAGCTCGCCGGCCACGCGGATACCGAGCGACCAGTGATCGGTCACAGCACCCATCACGCCGCCCACGATCTGCCCGTCGTCGCCTTCGAGCACCAGCACGGCGCCATCGTCAGCCGCCATCAGTCGCGCAAACGTCTGGGCCGTCCTGTGTTCGGACAGCGGGAACTCGGCAAACCGGCTTTCCGCGTGCATCAGGTGCGCCAGATCCATCAGCGCGGGGAGGTCGTCAAGCATTGCCGGTCTGATCGTCATGGCGGTCACCCTTGGTTTGCCGTCAGCGTGCGGATGACGGCCAGCAGGTGCCACGGATATGGCTGATCCTGCTCGATGGTCAGTTCGGCCAACCCCTTCGCGAACCCCAGACTGGTCACGTCCATGTCGCCGGTGAACGGGGTGACCGCGCTGTCGAGCACCCCGGCGCCGAACTGGCGGAACGGGATCGGGTCGCCGTTGAGCTTGCAGCCCACGGTATCGAGGAACCGCAGGATCACGCGGGACGAGCGCAGTGCGGCCGCCTGAATCGTGCCTTCCGCGCCGGCGATCTCCGGCGTGAGCGTCACGACCGTCGTCTTGTAGTGCAGCCCGATCTCGACCGCGTAGGCCGCGCGCTCGATGGTGATCTGCCCACCGGTCACGACCTGGGTATTCAGGGCCACGCCATCGGCCACGACGTCGACCGTCTTGCCTTCGAGGTGATCGAGGCCAGTCCAGACCGTTGCGCCGGCCGGGTTCGCCCCGGTGATCGTGCTGTCCGTGTTCAGATCGGCATCCATGCGCTCGATGTAGCGCTTCGTGGCGCCGTTGATCGTGCGCCGCACGACGACCCACACATGGTCCGATCCGTCTTCCGCCGGGATGGAAGCGACCCGCTCGAAGTAGCCGTCCGTCGTGTGCTGCGCCCAAGCGATGACGTCCTGCTCGCGCTCGAAGGTCACCGAGATCAGCACGCCATCAGCGCGCACCAGCCAGATGATCGACTCCGGCTCATGTTGGTACGCCATGTCGACAATGCCACCCTCGGTCAGATGGTCGGCGAGCACGGCAATGTCCGGCGCGGAATAGGTGTCCTCGTTGAACCGGTAGCCGAAGGCGCGCAGCTTGCGGCTTGCCCGTTGCCAGAACAGCAGTTCATTGCCGGCGCGGATAGGCCGCACACGATTGCAGCCAAACACGGACGGCGACTTGATGCTGATGTTCGTGGGAGCGATGGGCTTCTCCACGCCGCCGGACATCGTGAATTCGCCGCCGTAGGTCAGGCCGACCAGCGCGTTGATCTGCGCGATGTGCGCGATGGGGTTGATCTGGTCGGACGAGAGCGACATCTGCAGCGCGTCGTCGTCCAGTATGCCCAACTCGAAGTTCAGGTACTCGCCGATGCGCGAACCCCACACGGTCTGTGGGTAGGCAGTCGAGCCGGCCAGGTACAGGCGCTGCTGGTACAACGTGCAGGCGCCCGGGTAGCCGTTCGTCGCGTTCCACACTGACGACTCAAGCGACCACGATCCGGCCGGCGCGCCGATGGTCGCGTCCATCACGGCCCGGATCTGTGCGCTGACCACCGTCGCTGAGGTGTAGGTCGTGATCTTGGCGAGGCCGCGATTCACCTTCACGTACTTGCCGACGTCCGTCGTGCGCCAGCCGGCCGCCGACAGCGTGAGCGTGACCGTCTGCCCAACCGGGTCTTTTGCGCTGGGCGTGCAGGTCGTCTGTGGGCTGCTCTCGATAACCCACTCACCGGATGCTGACGAGGTGCTGCCGAATTCCTGAGTGACGCTGACCGTGACGACCGTGGTCGAGGTGTAGGCCGTGATCGTTGCCCGGCCGCTGCCATAGGTGATATCGCGGCCAACGTCGGAGGCGAGGAAAGCCGCTGCCGCTGCCGTGGCAGATATGCCGGTGCCGACCGCAGCGGACGAGAGCGTGAGGCCGGTTGCCGGGCGCTCGCCAAGTTCGTCGAACGGCTCGGTTTCAAACGGCGCTGTCGTCAGCGTCCAGTTATCCACGGCGAAGCGCTGCAGCCGCCTGGTGGCCGTGCTGGTGTGCGCGATGAACATGGTGTCCGCGCCCTGCGAATAGCCGATCTCGGCCACCGTGGCGGTGCTGTAGGGCGTCGCGATCTCGTAGGGCGAGCCTGAGTGCAGGATCTGCCCGCTCTCGTCGAAGAAGCGCGCGTACAGGTCGCCGAATTCGAGGATGTAAGCCTGATCGCGGTTGAACACGAACGGCACAAGGCGCACTTCCTTGGTGCTGTCCTTCACTTCCGCATACCAGCGCGTGCCGGCCCGGCGCTTGACGCCGCCCTGTATCGTCGGCGTGCCGTTGCGGATGGTCTTGGCGCCATTGGCATACCGGCTGATGTCGAACCGGCCATAGATGCGCGGCGACAGTTCGCCCGCCGTGAAGTTGGTCTGTGCGTAGTTGATCTTCGGCACTGATCAGCCCCCGTACCGGCTAGCCAGCAGCGGGAAGTCGCCGAAGGTGTCCGGCGGGTTGTCCTGTCCATCGACCGTGCGCGCGAGCTTGAGGAACGGCTCGAGTACCTGCGTCGTCAGTTGTTCCAGGCTCGTCGATGCGGTGACCGGGTACGTGAAAACCTGACGCATGACCGCTTCCATCGCGCGGATCGCGAGCGCGTCCCAGGTCGCCTCCTGGTCGTTTCTCCAGACATAGCGCAGGTAGAACACCGACTCATCCGTCAGGAAGTAGCCGGACTCGTGCAGGTAGTCGATCCGGTCCTCGGCGTACTGGCCGACCTGCATGGTGCGCAGCCAGTCGTCAGGCTGGCGGAAGCGGTTGGCGTAGCCGAAGGCGGGCGGCGAGGTGTCGGCCGCGAGGATCACCCGCTTCGTGGCGAAGTTCCACGGATGCGAGCGCAGCAGGTAGTCGCGGCAGGACGGGTACAGGCTGGCAGCCAGCCGTGCGCGTGGCGTCGCGTCGTCGAACGATGCGATGGGCTCGTCGCCAAGCGAGAGCAACGCATTCGAGCAGATGGTCACCGATGATGTAATTTCCGTCTCCCCATTCGTGCAAAAGGTCGGACGAGCAACTGCCCGCCCGACCCGTTGTTGCCCTGCTGGCGCCGATCAGCCGGCGATCAGTTGCCGTCCGTGTAGCGACCGCGCAGCGTGATCGTGCCGGCCGCATCTGCTGCAGCGGTCAGCGTTGCTGCGACGTCGTACATCTTGTTGGGGTCGGCGGTCAGGCCCAACTGTTCCCACAGACGCTTGCCGTAGTTCGACGCATCGACCACGCCGGACTCGTGCGTGATGTTGGTGTTCGCCAGCGCGCCCGCATTGAGCACGACCGCCGATCCGAAGAAGTCCGCATCCACGACGGCCCCGCCGTTGGCTGCCGTGTCGTACAGACCGAAGTCCGCCACGGTCGTGGTGCCGATGTCGTCCGAATCCAGAATCAGATCGGTGACGCGCCACGACGAATGCACGCGGAAGAATCGGTAGGTCGAGCCGATGGAATCGCCCGATACGGTTTCGAGCGTCGCGATCTTCTCGCGGCACCGGCCACCGTCCTGGATCTGGCTGTTGAGCGTCTGCGACGTTGCGTCGGCGTTGGTGATCAGCGTCGACTTGGTATTGACTACTGCCATGATGGTTCTCCTTTAATGGCTGCTGGATCAGGACTCGACGCAGGCGATCTCGACGACCTTTTCTTCCTCGACGCGGACAGCGCCCAGGCTCATCTTGGCGTAGGGCCGCATGTTGTAGCCCTTGCCCGGGTCTTCGCCGATGCGCACCTTGATTTCCTCGCCGATGCCCAGCACGACGCCGGTCTTGGCCCATGCGTACAGGTAACGCGTGGTCGAAACCTTGGCGAATCGCTCGGACGGGATCATCGTGAAGCCCATCAGCTTGCCGTCGCGAAGCTGGCCCGACTGCAGCGACAGCACGGTATTGACCTCGCTGTTCGTCAGCGTGGTGTCCGACAGCAGATCGGAGAGCGCCGTCGAGCTGTAGCCGAGGAACAGGTCTTGGCCGTTTTCCTCGTCTGCCTCGTTCGCGCGGAACAGCTTGCGGGCCTGAATCATCTTGGCCTTGGTCAGGCCGGTGCCGCCGACAGCGATCTTCTGCGTCGAGGGGAGCGCCACGTTGCCGGTGCTCGAACGCGCATTGCCGGACAGCGCCTGAATGATCACGTCGTCCTTCGCGCGGCTCAGTGCCTGAACCATCGCGCGGGTGTATTCCGACGTCGGATCGGTCATCAGGCGGATCTTGTCCTGATCATCGAGCATGTCGCCGTCTTCCCAGTCGAACAGGTCGACGTAGCGGGTGCTGTGCGGCTGGTCGTTGATCGGGGTGTCGCCGTGGCGCGAGGTGCGGCGCTGCGCGGTACGCTGGCCCAGTCGGTTGATGCTCTTGGACGTGCCCTTGATGCCGCTCTCGATAGCGACAGCGCGCTCGAAGCGGCTGGTCATCTGCTGCGACAGGTGCAGGAAGTTGTCCGCGAACTGCTGGACAAATGCCTCGGTTACGAAATTGCTCATGATCTGCGTCTCCTTGAGAGGAAATCGCCGGATCAGGGTATCCGCGCCAGATGTGCGGGCCTGCTACTGCTGCGCGCCTCGCGTCGGCTGAATTACGCGGTGCTGCGGGCCTATCGGGTCGGGTATCCGCGCGCCACCGCGGGCCGATGTATTGGCCGCAATGGTCGCGCTCTTGGGTGGCCGGATTCCCGGCAAATATGAGGTCAGGTGCTGACGACGACGCCGCCGCTCAACTTCTGCTTTGCGGTGCCGAAGCGCTTGGCGTACAGGGCGTCGTATTGCGCCTTCACCGCCGGCCGGCGCTTGTCCGACATGGGAAGTTCCTGCAGTTGCTGGCGCAACGCCGCAGCCTGGTTCTCGAATTCCTCGACACTGATACCGCCACCGGTACCCGCCGTGCTCGGGCTGGTGTCCTCGCCAAGCTCCGGGCCGATGGCGGCCATGATGCGGATGAACAGCGGGTTGTCGCCCAAGCCTGCCGCCTCGATCTCGTCGAACGTGACGCCGATCTTCGATGCGAACGCCTCGGTGGCGCGGTAGGCAAGCGCGAAGTTCGCCTTGGCTTCCTCCGGCTTCGTCCAGACCTCGGCCAGCGCGGCAGTGCACTGCTCGGCATCGAGCTTGCCCGAGCCCTCGACCAGCGAAGGGGCCACGGCAATGAACTGCTCCAGCGCGAAGCCGTCCTTCAGGCGCAAGGCGACGAGTTTGCCGTTGTCTTCGCCGGCATAGACGACGCCATCGGCGATGCGCGGCACGGCGTTGCCGCGCAGACTCAGCGCCGGAACCGCGGAACGGTCGTAAACCCACTTGCGCGAGCCGTCGGTGGCATCCAGGCCAAACACGCGTCCGTCATCCGTGCGCACCACGACGATGCCGTCGGCGATCGACTCCAGCGTCGCCGACAGCACGGCGTTCGTCTCCCGCAATGCGTTCTCGGCGGCGGTGCTGCGCGAGGTGGCTGCGGGCCACCCTGTGCTGGTGTTTCAGAACCTGGGCTTGGCCGCACTGCCGGTGTGGCACTACGCAGTGGTCATCGGTTATGACCGTGCCCGCAACCTGCTTGTGCTGCACTCCGGGCGCACTGCGCAGCTGGAAATGTCGTTGTTTACTTTCGAGCGCACCTGGGCGCGTGGCGACCACTGGGCCATGGTGGCCTTACCGGTAGAGCAGGTACCGGTTACGGCGCAGGCTGCCGCGGTTCCCGCATTCGGGCAGACGCATCTCAAGGTAGACGGCGCGTCGGCGACCTTTTCAGCAACGGATGGTATCGTGGCGGCTCGGACGAAG
>OFQZ01000689.1_pt1 | contig 11129 bp, 12 predicted proteins | sample 1543011 | NCBI WGS metagenome assembly OFQZ01 (sample SAMN07774216, study PRJEB24372) | wastewater metagenome | isolation source: Exp Tend NO 0WW | collected 2016-02 | reverse complement strand
CGAGCAGCCCGAACCCGGTCCCGAGCATCGTCAACAGGACCCGCTCGGGGGGGCTCATCGCTTCCCGCTCGGCGGCGGCGGCCATCACGTCGAGGAGGACGGGGCGGGTCATCGTTCCCTCCCCGCGAGGTACATGGTGCGCTCGTCGGTGCGGCCCCCGGCGGTGACGATCCGACACGTCACCGGATCCGTCCGGCCCGCGGTGCCGCCGCTGACCCACACCGTGACGACCTGGCCGGTACTGCTCGTGGAGTCGATGACCAGCGGGTCCACCTGGCCGGGAACGGTCGGGGTGGTGACGGTGTGCCCGGTGATCGTGTCCCCGTCCAGCCAGGTGGTCCAGTCCCAGGCATAGTCGAGGATCGAGTCGGGGTCGCGAACATAGCGGCTCATCGCACGTCTACCTTTCGGGGGTCGGCTCCGACGCGCGTCTGTCGCTCGGGGTCTGGCGGGACGGTCTGGGATCGCGCGTCTGCGGTGATCGGGGTCGAGCGCGGGTCGTGGGCGACGGTATGGAGGCGGGGGTCCGCCGGGACCGTTGTCACCCGGAGCGCTGGGGTGTCTTCGAGGATGTGGAGCATCCCCATGACGGCCGAGATGATCTGGACGGCACCGGCGACGGGCCAGGTGGTCGGGTTGACGAGGGTGGGCGCCCCGGCGACTGTCGTCGTGGCCGCGCTGGTGGCCGCGACGGCGGCGGTGAGGGCCAGGACCCCGGCGGCGCCGCTCGTGGCGTGCGTGGTGCCGGTTGTGGCCCGCACGGTGGCGGGGTCTCCTGTCGTGGTGGTGGAGGTCGCGGGGACCGTGCCGGAGAGTTGGTGCACAGTGGCCGCAGCGATGGTCACAGCGCCCGAGGTGCCGGTTGTGGCCGCGATGCTTCCGGCGGCGGCAAGACGGGCCGAGACTGCGCTAGCCACGCCGGCCACTGCCGAGGATGCGCCGGCGACCTGGTAGGTAGCCGATCCTGCGGAGATGGTCACGTCTCCGGTTGCGCCCGTGACCGCGGCCACGGTAGCGGCGGCGGATAGCTGGGCCGTGGGCGCGCCCGACGCGGCAGAGCTCGCAGGGACGGCCCCGGACGCAGGTAGCCGGGTCGTGAGGCTTCCCGCGGTGGCCGTGGTCGCCGTGACGGCGCCGGCGGCCTGGTAGGTCGCAGCGCCGGGGATCAGCGAGACGTCCCCGGCCGTCCCGCTCGTCGCTGCGACCGATCCGGCCGACGCTTGCACCTGGGACAGCGCGCCGATGGTGGCAGCCACCCCGGCCACCGCGGTCCCACTAGCGGCGTACCGGGCGGAAACTGTGCCCACCGCCACGGCCACGCCACCGGTCACGCCGGACGCCGCCACTTGCGCAGTCAGCGCCCCCGCGGTGGCCGCCGTGCCGTCGCTGCTGCCGCTGGCTGCGTACTGCGTTGTGTAGACGACAACGACCTTGATGGCGTCGACGCGACCGTTGCCGGCGCTGGTGTTCGCGGCCCGCGTGAACGTGACCCGCACGCCGAGGGCCGCGAGCTGCGCGTAACTCGGGTTGAACGTGAAGGTCTGACTGTTGGTCGTCGATGTGCTCGGCGTCATCGACCGGTTGGCGAGCATGACCGCGCCGGCGTCCGTCAGCCGGATGTCGATGGTGGGCACGTTCGTGACATTGGTCACGGACCCGTACACGGTGACTTGGATCTCGGTGATCGTCGCGTTCGGGTCGCCGATCGCGCCCTGGCAGTCGAACCCCTCGACCCGGATGGAGCCAGTGCCGCCCGAGGTCGTGTTGGTCCAGAGCGCGACCGCGGAGTTATTCGTCCCGGTCGCGTTGGTGACGTTGGTCCAGGTCGTGCCGGTGGTGACCGGTGTGCCCGCGCCCCACAACGCGCTGGTGGTGGTCATCCGGTCACGTCCCGGGTCAGGTCAGCGTCACTTGGCACGCACCGACGGCCCACTCGACCTTATCCCCGGTCGCCAGGGTGCGGGATGCGGCGAGTGCCTGCCAGTCGGTGCGCTGGGTCCCCGCCGTGCTCGCGCTATACAAGGCGAAGTGCGAGACCGTGACAGCCCCGGAGGCGGCGGCGGACAGCAGCACGCCGCTGTTCGCCTTCACCGACGGGTCGGCCGCGGTGGCCGCGGCCCACCCGGTCGCGCCGATAGCGGTCCGGGCGAGGCTCGCGCTCTCGGACGTCCCGTTGGCGCTGTAGGCGATGTAGTCGGTCGCGCCGGTCGTCGGGAAGCGAGCGTCCAGGGTGGCCTGCGATTCGGTGATTGTGAGACCCATCAGATTTCTCCTCGGTAGTCGGGCCCGGCGTCGTGCCGGGGGTGGTAGGTGGCGGCGCTCTTGCTGTCCCCGATCGTCTCGGCCTCGAAGGTCGCGTCCAGCCGCTCCGCGTACTCCTTCTCGGGCTCCCCCGTCGGGGTGGACGGGTCGGTGTGCAGGGTCGCCATGCCGGGGACGAGGAACGCGGCCACGAGCGCGACCCACAGGGGTGCCCGCTCGGCGTCGAGGATGCCGTACCCGATGAGGAGGGGGATGACGGCGGTGGCGACGAGGTAGATGGTGCGGCGCCTCTTCGGGGTCAGCTTGGGGAGGGTCACGAGGAGGCTCCCATCGTGTCGAGGGGGGGCGCGTCGACGACGACGGGGACCTGCCGGCCTCCGCTTCGGTCTTGATCCCGCCGGCCGCGAACCGGACCCAGAAGGAGGCGTCCTTGTCCTTGAGCGGGAAGGACCACACTTGCCAGGGGATCGTGTCGACCCGGTCGATGAGCCGGGCGAGCTGGGAGGAGATGTCGTCGAGCGTTGCCATGTAGCGCCTCCATGCGGCTTGTGTCTGTGGTCCGTCGATGCCGTCGACGTCGGCGGGGGTGAGGAGTCCGGCCTTCACGAGCTCGCGCTGCCGGGCGAAGACCTTCGGGTCGGGGTCGGCCGCAGTGGTGGCGGCGCTGATCCGTCGGATGTCGATCCCGCCCGGGTCCCAGTGCGTGTTGCCCTCGCCCCATTGACTGTGCCCGTAGAGGCCGGACGGTCCGGGGCCGATCCGGTTATGCGGGCCCGCGGCGGTCGCGGCGGGCTGGCCGGCGGGCCAGGTGCGGGGGATGCCCCACGACGTCAAGAAGTCCATGAGCCGGGCGAGAGTCGCCCACCCGGCGGCCGTCATCGTGTCCGTGAACGGGTGCGCCGCCTCCCCGATGACCTCCACCTGCATGTGGATGGTCCCGGCGCGGTTGGTTTCCCGGCCGCCGGGCGCGTTGGCGAGGGTGTAGCACCCGACGTCGGCGGAGAGCATCTGCACCAGGTCCCCGGTCAGGGGGTGGAGGCAGAACGTTGGCGTCGTCCCGGCCGCGTTGAGTGCTTGGGCGCCGGCGAGCGCGGACAGGTGCAGCGGGTCGGCCTCGAAGGTGTGCCACGTGAAGTAGCGCTCCCCGGTGCCGTCCATCGTGAGGCCCTTCCGGGGCCCGTGGGGGGGCAGGCGGGTGACGCCGGGCATCCATAGTTCAGGCATGGTCGGCCGTTGTGTCGCGCGTCACACAATCTTCTCCTCAAGTGGTGGCGGATGTGAAGGGGAACCCGGTCCCCCATCCGGCGCTCGCGATCGAGAAGGCGGCGCACGGGGAGCTGCGCGCGTGGCAGGGGCGGTTCAATCCGCCGCCCTCCCGGAGTCATAACGTTTAAACCGAATGGACCCGGCCCGAGTGGGTCAGGCGGGGTTACCGCGGACTCCCGTGCGACCGCTCACGCCTGACCCTCCCGGGCGGGCGTATCCGGCGGCCGTGCCGGCAGGTCCATGCCAGCCGCCCGCATCGTGTACTCCAGGTGCCCCGACCAGGCGCGCTCCGCCCGCAACGCATCGAACGCGAGGTCGAGGGCGTGCTGTAGCCGTTCCGCGCGCGCGTCGGCGTCGATCCGCCACCGTTCGAGGTTGGCGACGGCGCGGTGTTCCCGCTGCTCGACCCCGTTGCGCCAGGAGGAGAGGGCTTGGACGACGGCGGCGATGAACCCGGCGCCGCCGGCTCCAAGGATGATGGGGAGGACGTCGTCGATGGCGGTCACGGCGCGACGGGTGGGGTGTCTCGGGCGTGGGCTCGGCTGGTGGCGCGGGCGAGGAGGAACAGGTCGATCCAGCGGGCCAGCATGAGGATCCCGAACGCGGCGATGATCCCGACGCTGGGGACGATGACCCACCCGTGGGGGCCGTCACGGATGGTGAGCGCGGCGAGCTGGATCAGCGCGGACGCGACGAGGGGGAGCCCCATCAGCTCGAAGGCCCAGCGGCCCCACAGGGTGCCGATGATGGCGAGCAGGGACCCGGCCGCGAGGAACACCCCCATCAGCCAGTAGGCGCCCGTGTAGGGCGGTCCGTAGGTGGCGAGGACGGCCCCGGTGGCGAGGACGGCCCCGGTGGCGAGGACGGCGAGGTAGCCGGTGGTGCGGACGGTCCGCGCGACCGCGGTCATGTGCGCGCCGACCGCGTCGAGGATCCGCCGGGCGCGGGTCACGGGCCCGTGATCGTGATCAGCGGTACCGTCATCAGCTTTCACACTCCAGCCGTGTCCGGGTCGATCAGGAGCAGGCTGTATCCGCCGTTGCAGGAGAACAGCAGGATCCCGTCGAGAGTGCAGTTCATGGCCCGGACCGTGCCGCCGGTGCAGTGCGTCAAGGAGGGGATGAGGCTCGGCGCCCACGTCCCGCCGCCGTCCTTGCTGATCCACAGCTTCGAGGTCCCGTGCTCGTGCGCGATGACCCATGACGCGGCGCCCTTCTTGTACGTGGCGACCGCGGAGATATTCGACGCGCCCGTGGGGGTGACGTCCACGGGTCCGGCGCCGGAGTTGATCCGCCACAGCTTCCCTCGGCTCGCCCACCAGAACCGGGCCGCGGTCACCTTGTCTTCGTGAACGTGCCCGCCGTACTCGGCCGGGATCCCTGCCGCGGTTGAGCTTCCGGTGAACAGTGGCGGCTCCCAGGTGGCGCCCTTGTTGGTGGAGCGCCATAGTCCACCGGTGACGTCGCACACCACTACCACGTCCCCGGACACCGCGAACCGTGCCCGGGTGAACTGCCCCGACAGACTGGTCGTGATGACCTTCGTCCACGTCCCGCCGGCCCCGGACCCGACCTTGCGCCAGATGCCGCTCGCGGCGATCCCGGCGAGGATCACGAGGCCGGACGCGTTGGTGCCCCACACGGCCGCGCCCCGGCACTCGTTCGCGGACCCGCTCGACGGGGGCTGGTTGCTGCCGCTGCTGTGCTGCGCCACCCACGTCGGGCTGAGAACGTTGGGGTTGTCGGACGTGTGGACGCCAGTGTTCTTGTCGCCGCCCGTGGCGAGGACGGCGGTACCTTCCACTGAGTACATGCCGCCCCGGCATGGCGCGTTGGACGGGCTCCCGTTCGCGCCGCCGCTGCCCATCAGCGGCGGGGTCCACGGGCCTTCGGACCAGCGCAGCGCGTTCCAGTCGGTGTCGCAGAAGATGCCGTGCAGCTTGTTCGTCCTGCTGACAACCACATCCCACGTGTAGGTGACCTGGGTGCCGTCGCAGATCGGATACGTCTTGTTGAGGGTCCGGTCGTAGGCCCACACGCCGGAGCGGCCCGGGTAGATGATCCGGGTCGCCGTGGCGAACCGGGGGGAAGCGCAGTCGAACCCGGGCTTGTCTCCCATGAAGGTCGGCTGCTTCGCCTGGAACCACCATTCGGTGCCGGTGGTCGGGTGGCCCATCTTGTAGGACGTGGTTCCGGTGACCGGCTTCTCCCACGCGGGGAGCCCGGACCCGGACCAGCCGAAGGCGTACCAGATCGAGGAGCCCTGCCCGTCGCCGCGGTCCCACGAGCGGGTCACGGTCAGGTTGATCTCCCCGGCCGTGGTGGCGATCGCGTCCACTCCAGCGGAGAGGAACGCCTTACCGGCCGCGGTGTTGTCGTCGCCGATGTCAGGGCCGGTGATGTCCCGCCAGCCGGTCGCGAATGCGGCACCGGGCGGGAGGTAGGCGATAGCCCAGGCCCGATCTGTCGCCGAGGTTTGCGCGCCGGTCGCCACAAACAGGTGCGTTTGGGTGCCGACCTTCACCGCGCACACATCCTGCGGGTACGGCACGCGGGAGCCCGTCCACCCGGTTTCGACGACGGTTCCCCCGTCGATCCCGGTCAACTTCCAGACGCCCTTCTTAGGGCCGATGTCCACAGTCACGTAGGCGATCGTCGGGTCGGTCGGGTCGAGCGTGATCCCCGTGATGCTGTTCCCCGCGCCCCAGATCCGGACCAGCCCGGCGCCCGTCTTCGTGCAGCGCCAGATCCCATCCCACGAGCCGCGGTAGAACAGGCCTCCGGTCGTGTCGAGCGCCAGGAGCCGCCCCGTCTCCCGCGGGTGGCCGGATCCGGTCGCGATCGTGTCGCCCAGCTGGAACTTGTTGCCGGCCGACGTCCACGCCCCCGGCTGCACGACGACCACAGACCATGGGGAGAGTGTCCCGTCCAGCGCGAGGGTCGCTTTCAGGATCCCGTTCCCGCCCACACCGGTGCCTGTAGACGGCCCATCATCGCTGCCCGTACCGAACCCGCAGTACGCGACATAGAAGGTGCGGGACGCGTCGTCGTAGACGATCCCGGCGTGCCGCAGCTTGTTGGAGTCGGACTGCCCAGACCGGACCGGGACGAACTTCACGCCCCCGTTGATCGACAGGTGCGAGCCGGCGACGTCCGCGCCGAGCATGTAGACCGACCCTCGCGCCCACGCCGCGTTCTGGAACCCGGCGCCTGGCGCCCCGGACGGCACCGCGCGCATGTAGGGGATGGGGAACGATCCCGGGTCCGGCGGGGTCGTCACGCTGTAGGTGCGGGTGATCGTCCCGGCGCCCGGGCTCGTGGTCACGGTCAAGGTCGGCATGTCAGGCCGTCGCTGTGAGAGTGATCGACGTGGAGGTCTGGCCGGTGACGGTCCAGACGCGGCCCGCCGAATCGCTCTTCCCGACCGTCGGGAGGGACCCGTCGCCCGCGGCGGTGCCGGTCACGGTCGCGGTCATTAGGTCTCCTGGCGCGTAGTCGGGTGCGTCGAACGTGAGCGACACCGGGACGAAGTACGTCTCGCCGGGGTCCGGCGGCGGGTCCGGCGGCGTGTATGGCGTCGCCGGGCCGGCCTGGATCATCCCGAGGATCGCGGTCGCCATCGGGGGCTACTCCACGTCCCGGGTCACGTCGTAGTCCAGCCAGCCGTGGATCATCGTCGGCGCGGCCGTCCCCGGCTTCCGTTTGATGGTGAACACGACGGCGCTCATGGATGCCCCAGCGGTTCCCGTCCCACCGGAGACAGTGAGCGTCTTCGACGCTATCGGCGTGCCAACCACTTGCGCGCCGAGACTGTAGATCCCGTGCCCGACGTTCGTGATCCCTGACCGGGTGGTCACTTGCTCCACGAGCTCGGTCGGGGACCCGGAGCACGCGATGCCCTGCCCGGAGATCGTGCCGGGTGCGCGCCACGAGCCGACGACGAACGACAGGTCGGAGGCCACGGTGATCGGCAGCGCCGGAGTCGCCAGCGTGGTCGGGAGGGTCGCCCCGCCGCTCGCGTTGTCCGGACCGATGGTGGTCACGTCCCCGATGGGGTCGTCGGTGTCAGCGTTCCGCAGGATGCACACGGTCGCCACGAGCGGGCTCGTGCTCGTGGTCGACCCGCCGGAAGGGGTGTACGGGTCGAGGGTCAGGGTCATGTCCAGCCCGGCCGACCAGGGGGCGGTGTAGACGGTGGACTGTGAGTGAATCGAGGCGGTCCCGGTCGGCACGGTCGCCACGTTCGCCCGTTGAGTCCACGCGGCCGGCATGGACGGGTGCTGTGCCTGATCGGAGATCATGGCGACTACGAGGTCGCCCGTCGCGCCACCGGCAGGCATCGCGAGGGTGTAGGTGGAGGAGGTCGCGGCCGCGGATGTGGTGGGGGTGGTCGCCACGATCGTCGTCGCGGAGCCGCCCGCGGCCCCCGCGGGGGGCGCGGTCACGAGGACCGGCCACAGGTCGGCCGGGGAGATGACGGCGGCGAGGGCAGCGCTCTCCGCGTAGGTGGCGCCGGTGGCGACCGTCACGGCCGGGCCGGCGTCGGCCTCGACCCCGGTCGCCCGGTCCCGGTAGCGCCACTGGAGGACCGTCGGGCCGGTCGGGACGCCCCCGAACGTGCGGGCCGAGAGGCGGGTGATCGTGATGTCCTCCCGAAGTCGTTTCGGCGGCGCGGCCTTCCCGCTCGTCATGTCAGTCCCAGACCAGGACCATCCGACGTCGTTGTGGACGGTGACCGACCCGGACGGCCCGCCGGGGGTGCCGCCCCCACCGCTGCCCGCGCGGCCGAGCCGGTAGCGGGACCATTCGAGGCCGGCGGCGGCGCCGTGCGCATGCAGCCAGATCTCGGCAGGGACGTCGTCGAGTTCGTCGACGGTCACGAGGGACCGCACGATCTGGCCCTGGTCGTCGGTCTCGACGAGCCCTCCCGCGCGGGGGGTGCCCTCCAGGTCGGTGATCGACGTGATGTACGGGGGCGCCGGGGTGAGCGCCACCTCGAAGATCCGCTCGTCGTCGAACTCGATCTGCCCGGTCGGGGAGAGCCGGACGGCGGCGGCCCCGAAATCTGACCCGATCTCGAACGTGACAGCCATTACGACGCCTCCTGTAGGGCGAGCACGTAGACGTAGCGGGTGATCGCGGCCGCGGGGGTTGGGTCCGCTTCCGCGGTGATCAATGCCCGGGCTGCGGTCACGTCCGGCAGGTCGCCAGCGCCCGCGGTCATCACCTTCGGCCGGATGTCGTGCACCGACCCGGACTGCCCCATCGGTTGCAGCATCACGATCGGGGGAAGGCTGAACCGGCCCCCGAACGAGACTGTCTTCGCGGTCGCCCACGCCGCCCCTGCTGCCCACGAGAGGCCGACGATGGCGGCGAACATCGGCGCCGCGGGCGCGATCCTGACCGCGCCCCCGCTGGATGTGGTCCACAGCGCGGAGTCACCAGTAACGGTGAACACTGGCCCGAGCGGCGCCCCGTCCGACGTCATCACGCTCATCGCTTCCGCCGCGGACGCGAACTCGAACACGAGCCCGCCCGCGACCTGCTCCTTCAGCCGCCGCTCATAGTCAGCGAAGGAGGAGAGGGACCCGTCGAACTCGGGGAGCCGCGCGGGTCGACCCGCAGCGGGGGGGGTGAACACCATGAGCCTTATTCCTGTCTGCCGGTGACGGCGAGGGTCGGGGACGGGAGGACCGGGATGTCGAACCCGGTGACGATCATCGACAGTGCCCGCCCGTCGGCGCTGTAGTGGACGATCCGGTCGCCCCAGTCGAGGCGCGGGTAGCCCGCGATCTCGACGGTGACGTCGGCGTCCCGGTCGCCGCGGATGATCAGCGCCCGGCCGGCGGCGGCGGCGGCCACTTCGGACCAGACGGGGAGCGACACGACACGGGTGGTCAGGGGTGTCCCTACCCTGCTCGCGATCAGGTCGTCGCGAGGATTGGCGAGGAACTGGCTGATGGTGTCGGCGCCGACGAACGTCGCCGACCCCGGCCGGTCGTCGACGGCGAGCCCCCACTGCCCGGACGCCTCCTCATCGGTCGCGTTCACCCGGACCGCGTTCACGCGGGGGCCGGCGGGCGGCAGGCTCACGGGCCCCGCGTTGATGCCTTCGTAGACGATCCACGTGCGCCGGTCGGTCGCCTCGATCGGGACGAGCCGGAACGCGCCCCCCCGGTTCGCTCCGAACTCGGCGCCCATCGTCGCCGCGAAGCGGGCGATTGTCTGCCATCGCGCGTCGTCGCCCGGATCCACCTCGAACGTCGCGATCGGCTGGTCCTCGACGCCCTGGAACTGGACCGGTTCGCCGGGGATCGACTCGCCGACGAGCCCCCGCAGGCAGGAGAGCGCGGTACCGGAGAACGAGCGGGCGACCAGGAACCCGTGCCGCCGCAGCAGCGCCTCTCGGGACTCCAGGTCGAGCCGGACCGTGCCCGGCGCGTCGTCGGACGGGGCGACAGTCAGGTGCCCGACGAGTTGGGTCACATCATCCGTCGTGCGGTCGGCGCCCCGGACCAGGCAGGAGACGCGGAACAGGGTTGACGGGCCGAGGTCCTTCGGAACGTCCCGGGACGGGACGATGACCGACACCTGCCGGCGCGCCACCTGCCCGGAGTCGCAGCGGGCGGTCGGGACGTCCAGGACACGGAACGTGACCGGATCGCGAGCCGCACCGGTCGGCCACGTCGCCACGAGGGTCGGTTCTCCGAGGATGACCTGCCCGGCCGCATAGCGGGCCGGGAGGACCGCGGGCAGGCTCACCGCGCGGCGCTCCACGCGGTCTGTACGCCAGCGAGGAGGACGCCCCACTGGTCACTGTAGGCGGCGCCGAGCGTGGCGAGGGTGTGCCCGGACGTGTAGTCGTCCCACGCCCACCCGGGGATCACCGGCGGGACGTCGACCTCGTCGGGGCGGTCCATCTCAACATACGAGGCGACGTGATTGCGGAGCCGGTAGCCGGAGCTGACGGGCCGGTCGTGGCCGATCGCGGTTCGGGCAAGGCAGAGCGGGTCGAGCCCGTGCCGCGGCGATGCTTGGAGGAGCATCACGCCGGGGGTCCGAATGAGCGCGTCAATGGCGCGCCAGTCCTTCTCGGTCCTGGTCTCCAGGATCATGTCGCCCACGCGGCCCTGCGCCGCAAGTGCGTCGGTGACAATGGGCAGGCCACCGTACGGCGCTCGGACCGTTGCCCACGTTCCCCGGGTTGGCTCCCAGGGCGCGAGAATCCGCACCGGACGAGACAACTCGGGACGGTGCAGGTGCTTCAGCCAGGCGTCCCGCGGCCCATAGTCAGGGATGATGACCGACACGTCATGGTCGACGCCGGCGTAGCCGCCGACGGCGAGCCGGTACGTGTAGGCGCGGCCCGGTTCGGCCTCCACGTCGTAGGCGTGCCCGGTCCCGGCCTCCATGTGGACGACGCCAGAGCGGACCGTGATCCACGCGCTGGCGGGATCGCCCGCGGTGTGCCGCAGGACCCGGATGGTGGGTTCGGTGACCGCGAGCGTGACCCGCAGCAGCACGCCCGGGAAACCGTTGTGCACGACCGCGGTGAGGCTTCCCGCTGGTGAACTCGCGGGCTCACCGGGTGCCGGGGTGACA
>OFQZ01000687.1_pt1 | contig 11141 bp, 17 predicted proteins | sample 1543011 | NCBI WGS metagenome assembly OFQZ01 (sample SAMN07774216, study PRJEB24372) | wastewater metagenome | isolation source: Exp Tend NO 0WW | collected 2016-02 | reverse complement strand
TTTGTTTTTGTTTTCCAACCTTCGCTTAGATTGTGCGAATGTCGTTACCAAAGGTCGGGCGAAGACCTGCGACACCCCAAAGGGTATCAATGGTAATCTGGTCTGCGAGCTGGTCGGCATTGTAGCTCATCAAGACACGGAACATGATGCCGTCTTTCTCGACGTAACCAACCTGCACATCCTTCGACATAGGACGCTTTAGCGGACGGGTTGCCAAGACAAGAGCGTTTCGGTGCATAGCCATGTTATGGGTAATAACTGGGCTGGTGCCGCTCGTCTGTGGGAACACGCTTTCAAACACGCGCATTCCGTAGATTTTCCCGAATTCACCTTCTTGCACGGGAGTGGCACTACCGTACTTCTCGGTAGAAACGAATTTTTCAAGCTTCAACACTTCGTTCAGCTGGTCTGGGTCAACATACAGGAAGCGGTTTGACCGTGGCGCACGTGCGGCGGTCATATTCTTGCGACATGAGAGCAAGAAAGCATCCGTAATGTTGGTTGTACCATCACCAACGACATTGGCCGAAAACTCGGTGTACTTAGCAGCAAGAGCCACTTCGATTTTCTCACCAAGAACCTGAATGGCATCGGCAATATAGCCAAGGTCAATTTCGATTTTGCCGGAAGCCAACGTGCGGGCAATGTCTTCAACCGCAAACGTAACCTCGAAATGCTGGTCAAGCGTAACTTCCACCTTGTCGAAAGCAGGGTTTTGCAAGGTAACCCCAGTACCAGAAACCTTCGCATTGGCTTGCAGCGTTCCGCGCTTACCAATTTTGATAGTCTCACCTTCTTTTGCGTCCGTAAATTCAGAATCACGGGCGACGTTCTTTGCCAAGAAAAGCTCGGCTTCGAGCATACCCAACGCCTCATTGGCGATAATTTCAGGGGTAATCTCGGCTACTTCAATTTTTCCCATTGTGTCTGCCATACAAACAGTGTAAAAACAAATTATTTATTGGTGTTTTTTTACCCGAAAACCTGACTATTTCAGGTCGTCAACGATGCGCCCTTCTTTGGCAGCCAAGAGAATGTCTGCGCGGTTTGCCTGATAAAACGTACTGTCCCGCAACTGACTGCGGTAAAACGTCTTTTGCTCACCGTTTCCTGACCCTCCCGGTGCTGGTGCGCCACCGCCGTTGCTACCAATTGGCGGCTTCGGTTGTGTGCCTTGCTGCGTTCCAAACAAATAGGATTTTTCCTTTTTCAAGGTATCAACAACAGTTTTGATACTTGCTGCGTCAACGCTTCCATCCTCTGAAACCGTGATGCTGTCAAGGTTTGCAAGAGTAGCCACGGCGTCGGCATCCACGGTTCCGGCTTGCATTGCTGCAATCTTCAACGCGTTTACCTTACGTTCCCGTGCGTAATTACTTTCGAGCTGTTCACGCTTTGCCTTTTCCTGCTCTGCAAGGGTTTTGAATTCCCCGGCTTCGGCAAGACGTTTGGCTTCGGCATCATCCGCTTCTTTTTGGATGCGCTCCAATTCCTTGGTAGCGGTACGCTGCTTTTCTGCAACCACTTCGTAACTCTCCTTGGCGATAAAAACTTTATCCCCAACCGTCACTGTCCCGTCTGCATTGACCACTGGTGCCGGTGCTGCTCCCCCTGCGGGTGCTGCTGGTGCTGGACTTGGTGCCGGTGCTGCTGCTGGCGCTGGTGCGCCGCCTGCTGGTGCTTCTCCCATAGCTTTGTTTGGTTATCGGGACGCAATGCGCTCCGTTCCGGCATTGTCGGCGCCGGTGCCGCCCCCGCGTGTCGTGCGGGAAACGATTTACAAACACACTATACCACACCCCTAGTTTATCAACAAGTACCACACCTTGCAAGGGTTATCCACTCCCCTGCCCTCCCCTGCTGGTACCTCTCACACTCCCCCGCTTTTTTTGGCTTATTTGCGCTACGGGGGAGTACCGGGGGAGTGTCCTTTTTTTCGGTAGGGGAGTGCTAGACGTAAGAAAAAAGGCGTTCCATTGACCCCCGTACAGGGCTACTTTTCGGTAGCATATTTATTGCTGCCCGCGCTTTTGGCTTATCACCTGTTTCAATAGCTCGATTGAATTCTGCCAATCCCTGCATACCAAGTATTTTCTTTGCCTCATCATGCTGTTTTAGCAGGTCTTTGAAGGTCTGATTTTCCAGTTTTTCTGCCTGCTTCCGGCTCACTTGTTCGGTATACGGTACATACTCTTGCCTGCGAGTGTCCCAAATCTGGCTTTCGTCTGCAAACTCGGCGTGTACTGCTGTAATGGTATGTCGGCAATTCGGATGGAATAACCCGGCGCTTTCTGCCTGCCCCAAACTCTTGTACTTTGGATGCCTTCCGGTAATGGTCAAAATTTCACCTTCCCATGGTCGGCAAAGCTCACACTCCCCGAAGTGGTCTGAAACCTGCACCAAATCATACCCGCTTTCTGCCATGCGGTTGATTGACCCGGAATTGTGCGCCTGTGTCATTTTGGTACGCGCAAGCATATCACCGTATCGGGAAAGCTCCCACGTCTTACCTCCCTTGTCCACCAAAGCGCTGACCCCGTTTTTCTTCAATTCGGTAACAATGTTCTTTTTGATTTTCTGCCGGGTTTCTCCAAGAAGCTGTCCGGTAGCGACCTGCTCCAAAACAGCCTGCCTTGTGGCGTTGCTTACCAACTGTTGACCGGTAGCGACAAGACCTTGCATGCTTTTGGCTACATCCGCAATTCCGGTATCGGCCAAGGCTCTAATTGCTTGCTCGTGAAAGTGTGTAAAGGCTTTGTCCAAACGAACCACCCCGCCACGCTCATGCAGTCCCTTCATAGCCTCGAACATCCCCATTTCGTAAAACGTACGTGTCTGCACTTCAACCCATGCCGTAAGGTCAACGCCTGTTTCTTTGGCTATTGCTTCAATCTGGCGCATCGCTTCTTTCCGGCGGCCATTGGTTGCTAGGCTGTTTGTCTCAAACGTCGAAAAAATGCGGGCGTAGGCAGCCCGCAAAATATCGTTAAAAAGCTGTACTGCTGCATCGGAAGGCACCACGCCCGCCGGTACCTTTTTTGTTGCCATGGCTATTTCCCATTATTTTTCCCATCTGCTGGGGGTACAATCACGGGTGCAGCTGAAAACTTCGGTGCTTTTGCCTCTTGTTCCTTCTTTATTTCCTCCACCTTGGCTTCCGCGTCCTTGTCGCTGATACCCTCCAAACGGCTAATTGCATCCTTTGTGGTTGTCAAACCGTTATCAAGCTTTATTACTTCTTGGTCAAGCTGCTCGGAATCATCGTTTACAATGCCATCTTTCCACTCAATTTGCGGTACTTCTACCTTCCCCATCATTTTCACCCCGGCGCACTCCAAACTGTTGGCCTTGGCAAATTCCATTGCTGTAAAAAGTAGTTGTTTCAGTCCGTCGTCAAAATACAGCTGTTTGCGGTGCTTCTTGGCAAGGGTACGCAAAAGCTTGAATTTCAAAGCCTTTCCGCTCTCTACCTGCGCATTTCCACTTCCCTTGTCCATACCGAAAGCCGCAAAGGACGTTTCCGAAGTCAAGAAAAGGTGCTGCACCAGCATGTCAATATGCTTAAAGGCGCTTTCCAGCTTGGCATCCCAAACAATGTATTCTGGCTTGCCACCGCCAGCCTCGCTTGTGTCCACCTCAATGACGCCGAAACTCTCTTTACGGACTTTCCCGCTCTCGTCCAGCACTCCCGGGGGAACCGCTAAAATAGGGTCGCCGTGCTTATCCAAAATGTTGTCCGTCTTGGTAATCCGGTTGTTGATAGCGAAAAAGAGGCTTTGCAAGTCGTAATAATCAGAAATGCCAAAAATACTGCTATTCACCCGGTAGTTGGGAATATGCACAACGAGAAAATCATTGACGCCAGTTGCCACAATCGTGTCAACTCCAAGGTATGCTTTCACATCCAAACCGGCAACGAATTCGCCTTGGTCGTTTATCTCATAGAGCTGGTTTTCAATCTCGCCCTTGCGGTGTATTTCCTTGAAAATAGCCCACACCGGCTTACCCTCTTTCGTAAGGCGTCCGGCCAGCTTCATTTTCCACTGCAATACATGGGCTTTCACCTCTTCGCGCACGTTTCCGTCATTGTACTCGGGGTAGTAGACTTCCGGGTTTATGTCCTCGACAAAACACTTTCCATCAGCACTACGAATACGCCACAAACCATCCCCACGGTAGGACGTTTCCAAAGCACACTCATACGCTTGGGTACGAAACTTATTGGCGAAAAAGAGTGCTTCCAAAAACTCATTGCCCTTGGTATTCTTGACGCTGATTTTTGGGAATTCTTCAAACAGCATGTCCGCTGCAAGTTTTGAAACCATGCCACCAAAGTTGGTCGCAACGTACCGTAAAGCCTCATAATCCTTGGCGACCTGTGGCACCTTGATTTTGAAGGCTTCGAAGTGTTCCCCCTTAAATATCTTCTCAAAAGTACGATAGTTCGCAACGCGCTTTTCGTCTTCGTTTTGGGGCTTTAAGTTCACCATAAAAGGCTTTGAAAAGGTTTTATTTTACAAACCGGTTGGCTTTTCTCCAAATGTTCTCGCTCTCGGTGCGCGTCTCGCTTCTCGTGCCAACATTAAGCTATCAAAAGCATCATCATTCGCGCCAAGCGGGAATTCTTCAAGTTCCGTACGAATTATATCATATTTCGGGTGGTCTTGTCGCAACTTCACAAAACCAGCTTCAAAAGCACTCGAATGGATGCGTGCGCGACGTATCTTGTCTTTGTCCGTTTTGATAGGAACAATACGGCAAAACAACCGGCGTTTCTGCAACTCTACCCGTACCAATTTTACCAAACCAGCCTGATAGGCCACGGCCTCAATTCCCACCACGTCAAGTTTCCATTTCTCGATGCCATCACAAATCATTTTCACCTGTTCGTTAATATCCCCAAATTTCCCGTGTATCAAATCCAACTGGCATTCGATACCGGTTGCAGGGTCAACCCCCATGCTGTAAAAGCTGAAAAAGTCTGACCCTTCTTTTTCTGAAATAGCAAGGTCAACACCACCAACGCGTTCCAGCCTAGAAAGCCATTTTTGCCGTCTCAAATCGTCGTTATCAGCCTCAATGCTCCTCCATGCCTCGGCGAAGTTATACGATTGAATCCACGCCATTTTAATGATGCGGTCGTTATCGTCCTGCGGCTCATTTTGGTACTCTTGGGCAAAAACTATGCTGCCCACATAATCTGGGTGCGTCGGGTCGTCTCGAATCGCTGTAAGGTAATCAGTCGGGTACCGGCTTTCCCAAAAACTCTTCCCAAATTCGTCCAAAGCCTTGTAAAAAAAGGTTTTCCAACTGGCGTATTTTCCGCTCTTGGTAATGACCTGCTTTAGCAAGGCATGGTAGTGCAAGAGGGTGCCAATGAAAATAATGTTTTTGTTGTAGCGGTCAAGTCCCGGTTCTAGGTCGAAGTCAAACCAGCGTTGCAGCTTCTTTCGGCGCTCCGGGGAATACACAATGTCCAAGTTTTCCAAGTCGTCGATAATGGCTTGGTCGGGACGGCGCCCCTTATACCGCAAACCACGAACCTTCATGCCCGCTCCCAAAGGCAAAATAAAACAGGTTCCCCCGTCAATGCTGTTAATTTCAATGCCCTCTTCCCCCCATTTTTCCCCTTTGGCGTTTGGGTAGACAAACCGCAATTTTTCGTTTGTCTCGATTTGGTCTTTAATTGTCCCAACGTGCAATTTTGCCTGCGTGAAAGTATCGGAAATATACAGGATAAAACGCCTCTTCCCGTTCAATGCGAGCCACGGGGCGTACTCCAACCCTGTAACGGTGCTTTTTGCCCCTCCACGTGGCGCACAACCGGCGATGCGCCCGCCTTGCATGTACAAGCCCACAATATGCTGGTGCATCTGTGGTACCTCATTTTCGAGCAATTCCGAATACAGGCTGGTGTACTCAAAGAAGTGTTCCGGGTTAGTGAATCTGTGGCGTAAATAGGCAGCTGCCCGTATGCTCCCAAATTTACTTATTAGTGTTTGGATGCTTATTGCCATTGCTTTGCAAAAAATTGTCCATCTCCTCTATCTGGTCGGGTGGCAAATTCAAATCCCGGTTCGTCTGGTTAATATCCGCCTTGGAAACTTCGGTTGGCAATCCCAGAATGACACGCTGACCGTTCATAGCTCGCTTTACCACTGTGGTTACCTCACCAATCACCCACGGCGAGAATTTTCGCCCCTTCTTTTTTTCTCCAAGGTTGGCACCGTGGAACAGGGCTTTTTGCTCCCGTAGAACGTCCATGCCTAGTGCTTCCATTTCAACGTAGTTTTCCAAATGCCGGGTGCTGGCCTTTTCGATTTGCTCCAAAAGCGTCTCTTCGGCCTTCTTTATCTGCTCTTTCCCGAACGCATCCCGTTTTTTTCCCCAATCAAATTTAGAACCGTACTTCTCTACAACCCGTACGCTCACCCCAAACTGCTTCGCCACATCCGAATAAGCAGGTAACCGCATCTCCTCATCAGGGGTGCAGTAAAAAATAAACATGGCATCCACGTTTACGTTCTTTCCTCGTTGTCCCCGGGTGCGTGCCATATCTCAATAACCGTTAAATACTCTTTGGCTTTCAAAATCTTTTTCCCCTCCCAACTCAAAATGTCTTTGTCATTACCAATTATACCAGCTTCTTGCATAATATCGTTCACCGACCCTTCCATGTTGTCCCCGTCCGTCGCTCCCTTCCCCTTCATGTAAAACATGTACTTCACGTGGTACGGTGGCTTCATTGGCTCCGGCGGTATCAGGTGCCTTACCTGCAAAATGAAGCTTTCTTGGTAGGCTTCGAAGGCATCGCTTGGGACGGTGTAGTGGTAGCCGTGCCGGAAGTTCACCCGCATTTTGCGCGAATTCTTCTTACTCTTCACTCGCCCCACTACTTCAAGCCGAATCATGCGTGGGGGTATTTCAGAATGTCCCAAAGGTCGTCTTTGAAATCATGCCACTGGCGGCTAAGCGGCATCGTCCAATCCACGTTGCTTAATACCACCGGAAACGCGAGAATCACCCCCACCACACGCAAGGGCAGGCTTAGGACATAGCACAAGACGTTTGCCGTCTTTTGAATCGTTTTCATACTATTTTTTCTCAATTACGCAATTGTAAATTAGGCATCGAGTATCACCACCGTAGACCTGTATTTTCAGGTACCCAAGACCGGCGATAAGCGCCATTCCTACCACAAAAATCAGGATTGCCACTTTGTCGTCGGTGTCCATAAAATTACCGTGAAATACCAAGCTCTATCTGCACCGCGCACTGCCTCGCCTCTTGGGAAAGCTTCATGTTAACCAGAAACACCCCAATGGCGAATCCACACGTTACCGAAATGATAAGCATTGACGCCCACATTTCCTTCCCAAACCGGGTCAACAGGTTGCGGTTCAAATTATCCCGGCGGGCGTTCTTCGTCTCGCGCCGCTTTAATTCCGCTACCTCACCCACCAACTTTTCTACCTGCTTTTCGCTGTCCATACGCGTTTTGCTATTTAAATTTTATCTTTTCGTATTTTGCCCATTTCCGGTCTGCCTTCCGCTGCTGTTCCAGCTTCATTATTCTTTGCCGCCGGGTAATGTGGTGTTTCGGGTCTCTCCCCTGCTTGCTCCGGTGTTCGTGGTGCGGGTACCCCTTCGGACATGGCAACGATTTGTTAGCGCGTTGCGGCATAGCACATAATGGTTACCGTCCTTCAAGGGCGTACATTTTATCTTTCACCGATTTAAGGTAGTACCCAAATTCCCGCGGCTCCACCATGGCTTCCTTGTTGTAAAATTTGTCCACCAGCGCTTCCAAATCTTGGTCAATAACAACCCAGAATTCCTTATGCTTCGGGTCTTCCTTGGAACGTTCCGGCTGGACGTTATAGCCGCGCATTTCAAGAAATGCAGCCAGCATCATGTTTTTCGTCATATACCGACCGTCTGTTTCTCGAAGTGCCATGGCTTTGTTTTTATCGTGAATTATTTGTGGAAAAGGCAGGATTTGCACCTGCTAGCCCTTCTTTGCACCGCGCCGCCTCCCGCATCCCATTCCCCTTACGGTTCCCGGGTGTTGAAAGCTTTTAAATGCGTATATCCGGTTGGTTATGGTTCTCATCCGCTCCGCGACACCTTGCCGCTCGGCTTTCCTGAAATCCCCGGAAAGGACTTTAGAGTAGGTTATCACCAACGGTAATTGCCGGATAAAACCACAAGGGAATTACCCCGCGCGTTCCTCTACTCGTTCCCGGTTCTCCCGGGTGGCATGTCGCCTTCTTTCCCAATTACTTTCTCTTTCACCCACTCACGCAACTTCCCAACCCATGCCCAGTCCGAACGGTATTCGTAACTAACACCAAAGCCGCGGTATACCGTGGTGGTGCCGTCCGAACACCGGATGCTGGTTTCTTTGAAAATCGGTAAAAATGTAATGCTCTCAACAACAATTTCCGGTACAATCATGTTCCCGCTTTTGTCAAGAAGCTTGGCACCCTTTGCCCAAAAAATCTCTCCTGTGGGCGTGTGTACCCTTACGTTAAGCAATTTCATATTGGTTTATTTAGGCTTCTTAGCGTCAATGTCCTTCGCAAACTGGCTTTCCCGGTCGTCGTCGATAATCCCAACAACCACCGTGTTATTCCTGCTTGCATCCATTTTAATAAAAATCCGCTTTGGACGAAAGCCCATTTGCTTTTCGAAGTCAAGCATAATAGCCCCGTTTTTTCGACGGTTAAAGTGAATCGGTGCAGTTTTGAAAACGATTGTTTCCGGGGAAATATCAAGCTGCGCATCAGCCCCGACGCCTGCCAACTTTAGTTCTTTCTCTTTTTTGGCATTCCCTGACATAGCTTTACTTTTTTGGAATAATATTGCCTTTGACAATACGGCGAACCGTCGCCACGTCTTCATCAGTAAAAACCCGGTAGTTATTCACGGGGTTGCGTCGGTCTGGCAAAATACCTCGTTTCTGCCAATTGCGTACGGTATCACGATATACCCCCACCATGGTGGCAAATTCAGTCAACCGGTATAATTTTTTCTTTTCCTCTGTCATAAAATCATTACTTTTTCAGTTTTTTGGCGTCAACAATAGCTTTGAAATCCTCGAATACTTCGACAAGTTGCGACCACTCAACCCAGAATTTTGACTTGGCGCTGGTCGTGATAATGACCAAAAACCGGTCTTCTTTCTCGATTTGTTGTAGTTGCATCATCCCGCGCAACCGGCGCATCAGCACCTTTGCAGTAACAGCATCTTCTTTGGGTTTCTTTGTCTTTGCCATACTCACTTACAGTTTATTACACTTTACCAAATTTGCCAATACCTGACCCCTGTTTCAAAACTCGTAACCGCTCCAAATTCTGTTTTGCCTCTTCCGGTGTTGGTTCGCGCACCGGCTCACGTGTCGCTGTACCCACTTCTTTTCGCGCCTGCGTGGCTTTTAGCCTCTCCGCTATGTCTTTGTCCCGCTCTCGTTGTTCTTGGGTCTTCTCTCCGAAATCCTTGCGTAATGCGTTACGTAGGAAAGCCCGGAAATCTTTATATTTTTCTTCCTTGCCGTTTGCCAATACGTAATCATACAGTGCCTTTCCCTTTGTCCGTACATCAAATTCACCTGCCTTGAAATTGAAAACGAATTCTTTTACTTCCTCTTCGGGTATATTTTTTAGATATTCCAGTGTTTGGTAAAATTCCTTTTTCTTTGGTTTTTTCTCTTTCTTTGGTTTTTCAGGAATGGGGGTGGTAGTTTCTTCTTCCTTCTTACCTAACCTAACCTTACCTAACCTAACCTCGGTTAACCGCTGGTTGCCATTTGGTTGCCGTAATTCGGTATATGAACCATTTTCCTTTAAAATAAGCTTTCCCTTTTCGTCAAGGTACTGTGTTTCGTGGTATCGGTCGGCGCGTATCTGGTTGTGGATGCGCCAGTGTTTAATCACTACCACCCCGGTTTCAAAGAGCAATAAAAACCGTTTTGCCACCAATATTTTCAAATCATCATCAGCACCACCAATCATCCGCATTATCTTTTTTGGGTTGCCAACAAAGCCGTCGTCGTCTGCTCGCATTCCGAAATGGAAATATAGCAATTGGCTGCTTTGTGGCATATCCAAGAAGGCATCAGAATCAACGATTTGCGGGCTAAACATCCTTCGTTGTGCCATAGATTTATCTTTATTTTCTTACAAAAATACGCATCCCTGTATAACAGGGTATACCATACTTTACCATAATACACCTGCACCGAAAATCACACAAATTTACAGTCGTGATGCTGCGATAATACCCCAAAGAACAACAGCCGTTACTACCACAAGCGCCCGCCAGTGGTTCCTCACAAACATGCAGTACGCCACCACTACCAGCAACAACAGTGCAAAATGCAGCACAAAACCCAGTCCTATTGCCTCTAAAAATGCCACTACTTCTTCTTTAATTTGCTCGCCAGCCATATATGTTTTTTCCATTAAAATGCTCAATTTCGTGCTGAAATACCTGTGCCAAAAGACCTTCTACTGTTTCGGTATGCAGCTTAAAAGCTGTGTCTCGGTACTCGACCAAAAGTTTACTCGCTCGCTTGGCTACGACCTTGCCCGGACGTTTCCCCGGGAACGACAAACAGGCTTCCACCGGCTGCGCCGACCCCTCCTTTTCAAGAATCTTGGCATTGATATACACGTTTTCCCCTATGCGGCCACCAGTAACAAAAATTGCCAGTGGGTCTTCCGACACTTGCGGGTGCGCGAGTGCAAGCCCCTTCATCAATCCTCCATGGAAATTGTTTTTTCTCATCAAGCCACGCATCATGCCAATTTCTACTTCCACAATGTAATCAATGCGGGTAATCTCCCTTGCTGGCGTGTTGTGTGGTGGGAGCAGTACCACCATTCCCGGTTGACCATTTCCCCTTGTCATACGCTTGTTTTTTCGCAAATTACGTCGCATAAAATACCATCGTTTGTAAGAACGGGTATTTTGTGCCGCTCCATGTATTTATACAGCCCTTCGTTCGTTATGCAGGCGAAAGCAAGCGTCATGCCCATAGCGGAACATGACGCCTTCAAATCGTCCAAGAAAGCACCGAATTTCCCGCTGCCCGGGTTCTTGCTGAATACCTGTGGGCATACCATCAATTTCCCCTTAG
>OFQZ01000686.1_pt1 | contig 11144 bp, 17 predicted proteins | sample 1543011 | NCBI WGS metagenome assembly OFQZ01 (sample SAMN07774216, study PRJEB24372) | wastewater metagenome | isolation source: Exp Tend NO 0WW | collected 2016-02 | reverse complement strand
GTATCAAGGCGGTGACGCCGGGCTTTCGACAGCGGGTGACGCAAGGGGTGCGGAACGGGAACTACGCGAAGATGGGGCTCAAGAAATTGTTTGGAGGGAAGCCATGAAGGAAGTGACGCGCATGATAACGTTCCTCTTATTTGTGACTGTGTTTTCTCCGTTTTTGATAATCGGAGCCATCTACCAACTAGCATCAACAGCATTCGCATCGGGACGATTGGTCGGCCAGGACATCCTGGAGTACTTATGAGCAAGTGGGCACAAGCCAAACAAGTCATTGATTTAGATTGGAGGCAGGAATGGCGACACATCGCACAGGGAACGATGGGGGAGTTGGACGCGGAAACAGCATCAGAGGCGCTGGCGCTGATCGAGCACTACCGCGCGGCGATCACCGAGGCGTTCAAGGCCGCGACCCACAAGCTCGAGCCGCGCCAGCGCCTGCCGGTTTGTCTGCCAGCGTGGAAAGCGCCCACTGCTCCCACGGGTGACCCGCTTTTTCTGCCAGCCGGTCGATTGCCGCCCAAAATGTGTTTTCCAGCTTTATCGTTGTCCTGTGAGGTGCGCGAAGATGCCTCACACACATTTGATGCAGGAAAGCAGGGGAGGAGGCAGGGGACATAGGAGACCGCACTATTAACTGACAGGGGGGAGGCTCAAACCCGCATGGATATTGGGCTGTGGCCTGATTTCGAGTTTGTTTCTGTTCCTCAGGAATTGGGCATCCGGGTCTATGCGGATGGTCTTTTCCTCTAGCTCCAGCCGGTAGCCTGTGGCCTGAAAAACTGCTTCCATGATGGCCTTGTCAGACAAGCGCCGCGTGGATGCAAACCCGTCATGCTGTAACAACACGATGTCATTCGGGTGCATCTTGATTGCGGTTTGCAGCGCCAGCGCCTCCACACCTTGAATGAGGTGGGCCAGTTGCTCCTCTGGTTTGGCATCCGCTGCGATGGCCTTGCCGAATATATTGGACAGGCTCCCGTTAGCTGTGCGCTTCCAGCTCTTGAGGATGATTGACCGGGCCTGACTGATGTCAGCATGGATGCCAGCAAACAAAGGGACTGCGAAAAGCCGCCGCGCCGCTTCCTGCCCTATCTCCTCAGGGATGGCGTTTTCATGCCAGTCTGATGCCTTAGCGCCGTACATGATGGCAAGCAAACACACCTTTGCCTGTGTCTCAGTGATGCCTGCCTGCTCAGCGATGGCCTTGCGTGTGGCCTGCTTGGTCTCTAGATAGTGGGCAATGGCTGTGCATTGGTAGTCGTGCAGCGCCGCCATTTGCTTGAGGATGTCAAAGTGACAATTGGAAAAATCATATTCCCATAGACCATCCAGCGCCGCCTGCTTTATCAAGGTGGGTGCAGTTTGCAGATTGATGCCCTTTGCGTACAGCCTGCCGCTTTGGGCTTGCACATACTGGGTGGCAATGTAGCCATTCCCTGCCACATCTGTCTTGGACATCCTGAGAATCTCCGATGTCATGTCGTGCAACCTCTCGACAAATTCCAATGAGGTGATGGGCCTGAACATATCGCCATGAGGTGCGCGACCTTCCCGCCATTCATTGCGGATGCCCCTTAGCCACTTCCTCAGCTCCCGCAAGGCATCCACCCGCACGGGTGACCTGTTGGACATCTCTACCGCTTTCCACTTGGAAGCATTGCCGCGCATATCCACTGATGCGACTACCGGGGGGAGGGTTTTCATGGCAAGCCCTGACATCATCAATAGCTTGGTTTCCTTGTGAAACAGCTTGTCAAAGTAAGCATTGCGGGAATTGGTGACCAGCTCGGAAAACTTGTAGCCCCGTGTGTAGCCATCCGACATAGACCAGTTTGGCGTGACCTCAAAAAAGCCCAATCGAGTGTTGACCACATCAAAGCCACTGCCGCCCACATTGCGCCCGAATGCCTCTGCCAGCTCCTCATAGCCGAACGACATAGCGCCTTCAAAGTGGTGATGCCGCCTGCGCTTGCTGCTCCCGTGCCACACCATCCGCGCCAGCTCGCACTGGTGGGGGAGGCTCTCCCGCTTAAAGCCGGGGATGGTTTTGCAAAGGTGGTTCACTAAATCCTTGGGTACTGTGTCAGTCCGTTTTGCCATCCCTCACCCCTTGGCACTGTTGGCCTTTTGGTTGATTGCTCACGATTGTTACTCTTTTGGGCAAATGCTCAATTACTCAAATGCACTCACGCCTGAAAAACCCGTTCGACATTGGAATAGACCGCGCCGGTCTTGCTCTTGGACTGCAACACCAGAATGTTGCAAGTGACATCAATCAGCTCCTCTAGGTCAAAGCCGCCGGTAAGCTCCTTGTCTGTCAGCTCTCGCCCGGTCAATCCCTCAATGACCTCTGCCAGCTTGGACTGCCGGGTTAGCTGTGGTGCAGTTGACCGCAACACCTTTTGACCTTCAAACGGCCCACTGGTGATAGTGAACTCAAACCCGATGCGCTCGCCATAGGTGTTCACAAACTGCTTGATGTTGGACAGGGTTGCACGGTAAGTGCCATCCTTGACGGATGCTGCCGGGGTTGCTGCTTTGGGTTTGACTACCAACATTTGAGTGTTTTCCTTTTAACGAACGGTCGATTGTTAAAACTCAGTGCTGGGTGACATTGCTCACCAGACCCCAGAATGAAGGGTCAATCAGCCAGCGACACAATGCCGCCGCTGTACTGGGTTGCATGGTGTTGACCAGTGCGACCTGCTCAGACGGTTTGCCCTTCAGACGCAACAAAGCCCCGGCCGCCTTATTGACTGCCAGGGCATCAACCCGCTCAGGCTTCAGCCGCTTGGACTGCCTGATGATGTTGGGAGGGAAAAGGTTTTTCAGCTCAGACTGGATTGACAAGCGAACTCCTTTTCAGCAGCAGGTGAATGGTGGCCGGTGCCCACTGCTTGCCGGTCTTGGTGGGGATGCCGCGAGTGTTCAAACTGTCGGCAATGCTTTGCAGGGTGTTGCCGCCGGTGCGCGATGCCTGAATCTCGGCCACGATCTCGGCTTCCTGTTGGACTTGCACCAGGCGACCCTCGATAGCTTCAAAGCCATAGGGTGTCTGGTTGGTGTACTTTTGGCCGGTGCGCTTTTTGTGTTGCAGGGCATTGGTGGTGCGCTCGGCAACCAGGTTGCGCTCGAACTCGGCCAGGACTGACAACATTTGAAACATCATCTTCCCGGCCGCCGTGGTGGTGTCGATCTGCTCAGTAAGAGAAACCATGTCGGCCTTCTTCTTTGCGACCGCTTCACCGATGGCCAGGGCATCCTTGGTTGACCGCGCCAGCCGGGACAGTGAGTAGCTCACCAGTGCCATGCCCTTCTTGAGGGAGGCCAGCGCGGCCAGCAGCTCCTTGCGGGTGTCCATGCGCTTGCCGCTGATGCCAGCATCGACATAGACCTTCACCAGTTCGTAATCATTGGCTTTGCACCAGCTCACGATCTTGGCTTCTTGCGCCTCCAGGCTCACGCCTTCATTCGCTTGCTTCTCTGTGCTAACCCTGATGTAACCGATGGCTTGTTTCATGGAACTGTTTTCCTTTTAACTGGATACTATGTTATCACATAAGGCAATCATTGCATACATATTTTGTTATGCAACACAGGTAAGGTTTGCAGCTACTCTTACAAGCTAAATATGCCTCTAGCCCTCGTGGAATGTGCGCAAGCAGCTACTGAATTAATAGCGCCTATCTTGGTGAATAACCCGCGTCGGTCAGTGCGTACTGCATTGCATTGAAAGCATCCCGCATCAAATAGGCTTCTTCATCACTGGCCGCACTTTGTCGAACATCCGTCCAGATATACCGCTTCAGGTATTGCGCCAGCGCCTGCGCTTGTTCATCGGTCAGCTCGACCGTGACAGTGATTTTTTCGCCGCTCACTTTTCCAGCTCCTTGACCAGCAGCCGCTCGATGATGTCGGTGGCATTGCAATCCTGCTCGACCGCCGCCAGCCTCAGCTTCTTGTGCAGGTCTTCCCGTAGGTTGATGGTCAGCCGCCGATAGCCTTCAGGTGCAAAGAATGCCCGTTTCTCAGCCGCCGCCTGTTTTGCGCCTGTTGTTTCAGGAACCGCGCCAGCCTCAGCGAATGCCAGGGCAGTATCTGACTTGGATTTGTTGGCCAGTGTCGGTTTGGCCAGGGTGGTGGTTTTGCTCATGATGTTTTCCTCAATAGTTTTTGAACTTCCTCAGTCAGGAACCGCGCCTCTACTTTCGCGCTCGGCTCTGACAACTCGGCCACGGTCAGACCGTCCCCCAGTGCTTCCATGTAGGCGACCCGCATTCCCAGCGCAGTGGACAGGGCAACCAGGCCCAGCTCCTTGGTGGCCAGCTCTGACAGCTCTTGCGCCAGCCGGGTGTGTGGCCGGTAGCGTGTCCAGACCATCCTTGCATTGACCGGCTTCACCTGCTTGGCTTCCTCGACCAGCGCCAGCAGGTCACTGGTGGCCCATATCTCGGCCGCCGATGCGCCCACAGGTATCAGGCACAGGTCAGCCAGCACCAGGATGGCCCTTGTCAGCTCTGCAATGCGTGGTGGCCCGTCCAGCACAATGAAGTCGGCATCTTGGTACTGCTCGACCTTGGCGACCAGCTCCCGGTGATTGGTGGCAGTGTCTGCAATCAGGTTGCCAGCCTTGCCTGCCTGTTGACGGACTGCAAACCAGCTCGCGCTTGTGCCTTGTGGCATGTCGCAGTCGATCAGCACGGTCTTGCCCTGTTTGGACAGTTCCCCGGCCAGGTTGGTGGAGACAGTCGATCTCCCGGCCCCGCCCTTCACTTGGATGATGCCGATGGTCTTGGCACTCATGGCCTTTTCCTGTTGACGGTTGTTTGCATTCTGGCTTCCTTGGCTTTCATTCAAATGGCTGTTGGTAGCAGGTGCCAGCCGGTTGGTGGGCAAGTCGGAGACTTGTCCCCAATAGGCGCAGCTCTAACTACAGGTGTATTTATTACAGGTGGATACAGGCTCTTTATTAGTGTTGCTACCGTTAATGCGCAAACTTGCTACCGTTAATGCGTGGACAACTTGGCCAATCCACAGCTTTTTGTGGATAACTGCGCGTACCAGGTGCGCGTACTCGTACTTCACGGTTCGCCCTTCCGGCTGATGTGTGGCCGCGTTGGTTTGACGATCAGGCCACGTTCGCCCAACTCAAAATTGGCCGCGGCATAGACCGTGTGAACCTTGCGTAATGCGTCCAGGAAAGCCGCTTTGAAGTCGCGCAACTGGCCGTAATCAGATCCGAACTGCATGGCCAACGCCTGCCACGGTATCTCTGATGGCTTGGTGGCGTAACTCGCCCGGTAGGTCATCCAGGCGTAAATGTCCAACGCCAGGGGCGACTTCTTCAACGCCCTGATGGCTCTCATGTCCACCGGAATGGGGTGCGCGATGATCTCGTTATAGAACGTCTCGGACAGTTTGACGCTGGACTCCCACAGGCCCACTTGCTCCGGCGCTTTCGCGTCCCACCATAGGGTTGATGTGTCGGCCAGCCGGAAACCCGCTTCCGTGCTTCTCTGCTTGTCCTTGTACGTAGCCGACACGGTGGACGCAAAAAGTCGCGTCGTTTGTTCCTTCAGCCGTGTGATGCTGCCCCAACGCCCGCCCGTCGGCATCATGTCCAGCTCGGCCATGAAGTGACTCAGACTGTCGCCTAGGATCAGCTCCCGACTTTGAGTGCGAACCGCTTCCGTCGTCAGCCAGGCCAACAGCAACCGCGGCACTGTCCCATACGGCAGGCCGATTTTGGCCGGTGCTTGTAAGTGCAACGTGTACGCCCCGTTTTGGCGCTCAAATTCGTTTCCAGCAACTTTCTTGTGTGGCAACGTCGCCTGGACCATGGCCCGCGCCAAGAAACCCAACGAACCGGCCGATTGCGCCGATTCTTGTTCGATGGCCAATGTGTCAGCAATCAAGGCTGGCAGGCTACTAACACTACTACTACTAGCGGGCATGGGGTTCTCTCTCACTATTAACTCTGCTTTGGTGGTGTACAAAAGACCGTAAACCCGCGCCAGTATTGGCTTTCAAGGCTTTTCGTACTTTTAATAACTCGTTTTGAATCGACTTGTCTAACTGCGCCTGAATGTCCGGCTGAATCAGATCTTCTTCCAACGTCAGCGTGTAGCCGGTAGCGTCCAGGATGGCCCGTTCCAATGTGGCGACGTTCAACTGTTTGGTGGCGGTAAACCCGTCGTGCTGGATCAGGACAACCGCGCCAGGATCAACTTCCAGGCAGGCCCGTATCGCCTTGGCTTCAACACCTTGGATCAGGTGCGCCAGCAATTTCGACCAGGCTTTCTTCTTCTTAACCGTCGTCCCGTCTTTTTTGTAAGCCAGTTCGTAAACCGGCATCGACTTCCCGAACTCGTTCACCAGGCCACCTTGTCGGTTTGGCTTGTTGTGCGCCAGGATGGCCACGCCTGCCCGCTTCACGTCGGCCACGATGTTGGCAAACAATGGAAGATCATTCAACCGCTTTGCAGCATCAACGCCCACCGTTTCAGGGATGGCGTTTTCGTGCCAGGTGCTTGTCCTTGCCCCGTACATGACCGCCAGCAAACAGGTTTTGGTTTGGTCAATGCTGATGCCGATGGCGTTGGCGATCTCAGCGCGTACCGGCTTTTTGTTGGCCATGTAATGCTCGATAGCGACGCAGTGAACACCAGCGGCCCGTCCCATTTGCGCGATGATGGCAAAGTGACAGTTTGACAAATCGTAGTCCCACAGACCGACCAACGCGGCCTTGCGTAACTCCTTGGGTGCGTTTTGAAGTGATGCCCCGCCCAACGCATACAGGCGACCGCTTGGCGACTCTTTGTAAACGTGCATGACGTTACCCAGGCCCGCAACGTCGGTGTGTGCCATGCGTCGTATCTGCTTGGTTTTGTCGCGCAACTCGATTAGGCTTTCCAGCGTGGCGTACTGCATGAACAGATCCGGCGGTGGTTTGCCGGTGGCCTGCCAGGTGGCAATGTCCTTGTCGAACCTCTTTTCCCAATGCTTCAAACTGGCGATGTTCACAGGAACCAGGCTCATGCTGTCACCGTTGTTCAGCGACCGCCACCGGCTTGTTGGTTTGCCGTTGGTGTCCAGGCTTGATACCGCGTTGGGTGGTGTGGCGATTCCCGTTCCAACCAGATCAACCAGGCCCGTTAATCGGTGCGTCTCACGTTTGGCCAGGTACTTGTCCCTGCTTTCCTGAACCGTTGGTGAAAACCGCCACGCCTTCGTGTGTACGTCGGTGGCCGTTCCACCTTTGGAATTGAAACGCCAGGGTAGTCGTTCGCCGGTGTCCTTCATTTCCAGGAAACCAAGTCGCTGATTGATCTCGTGCCACTTACCGCCAAAGAACTGCGCCAGCTCCGTGTGATGAAAGCTCATGTACCCGTCGTACACGTTGTGCTGCTTGCGCTTGGTGGCCCCGATCCAGACCATTGATGCCAATGCGGCCTGAACATCGTCATCCTCGTCCTTGAAACCAGGTACATCCTTGGCCAACTGCTTCACCAGCGGCCACGGTGTGAACGTGTTGCGCGTCGGTGGTTTTGGCTTGGGTTTGGTTTTCATTGCTCTTTGGCCTTGTCGGCCCTTTAGCGGGTGGTGTCAGATAGGTATGGTGTGTGTGATGGCCGCGTAAACCCTGCCAGAACGTCCCTGCTCATGTTGAACAGCGATCCGGCATTGTTGGCCCACCATGTCGGTGGCCGTTAACAGGGATGGATCTTGTCCACCCAAACCGCGCAGCAACTCGGCCAGCTTCCCGCGTGGCGATGGCGACAACGTAGCCGACTCCATGATCTCTTGGCCAACGTACCGGCCGGTGCTGATTCTGAAAACCAATCCGACACGATCCCCGAACACGTTTCCGAACCGCCGAACGTCGATCAGCTCGGCCAGGTGCAACCCTTCAGGAACCAGAACTGAATCGGCCTTTTCATACAAAACCGTTCGACTTTGTACGGCGACCGGCTGATTTTGCATACGTCCTGATATATTTACCTGCATGGGTACATACTCTATTACAAATCTAATCGGGTGGCTGATGGATTACGTCAGGGCGCGTTGTGCCAGCTTGTCGGCCAGGTCGCAGTCCATGACCCACATACACAACACCAGGCGCACGTCGAACGGTAGTTCCGACACATAGCGCAACTGTTCTTCAGGATAGCGTCGCAGCTTCAACAGCGTGTCGGCCCCGTCGTGAACCCGATCCATTAGGCCCGCCGACAGATCCAGCGTGGCCGCGTCAGTGCTGCCAGCGACCGAACACACAACGTCCCCAAACAATCGCCTAATGGCTTGTATGCCTGCTTTTGTCATGCTGCCTGCCTTTGGATCAGATAACGAACCGTTGATGGAAACCACTTACCGCCACGTTTGCCCTCGATGCCATTGGCGTTCAGATTGTTGGCAATGTCGGCCAGGGATGCGCCAGCTTCACGCATTTTCAGAATGTCGGCCACGATGGCTGATTCCCGTTTGACTTCCACCAGGCGACCGGCGATAGCTTCAAACCCGAACGGTGCGCCACAGTAGGCTTCGCCGCTGGCCTTCTTGTGCGCCATAGTCATACAGGTGCGCTCTGATACTTGCTCACGTTCAAACTCGGCCAGGACTGCCAACATCCTGAAAACCATCCGACCCGATGCGGTGGTGGTGTCGATGCGCTCGGACAGGCTCACCAGATCCGCGCCCTTCTTTTCCAGTTCTTTGGCAATGTTCAGCATATCCAATGTATTGCGGGCCAAACGGCTGATGGAGTACGTCACCAGTGCCATGCCCTTGGTGGTGGCCTTCAGTGCGTCCAACAGACCGTCACGCTTTGCCGTACCACTTCCGCTGATGCCTGCATCTTCAAATACCGCGACCAACTCACCGTCGTTCAGATTGCACCAGGCTTCGATCTTGGCCCGTTGCGCGTCAAGACTTGCGCCCTTTTCAGCTTGGCCCGTAGTGCTAACTCTGATGTAACCGACAACCTTTTGCATGATGCGCCTTTAGGTAAATATGTACATATTGTAGGACGTAAGTACATACAGTGCAAACTGTTTTTCAGAGCAGTAAAACCTTAACAAGACTTAACATTGCGGCCGCTGTCGATCTCAGGTTTTCTCAGGTTTATTGGCATCCTGAAACCAGCTCCCGCGCCTGCCGACATTCTGCATTGACCAGCTTGGCCAACTCGCGCAGCATGGCCCAATGCCCGCCCGTCCAGGCGTTGCGTGATGCCCTGCACTTACCTTCAGGCGTACGCGGCCCGCTGGACTGTTCCCACGGCTTCCAGGTGCGTATCTGCGCCGACTGTTTGGCCCGTCGTTCCGAACTCCAGTGTGTCGCCATGCTGATGCTCCAATAGTTCGTTTTGCAAGGTTTGTGTATTTCCCGCGGGTGCGGCCGGTGCTTGGCCGTTGTTCACTTGTTGCGGCCCGTTGGCGATGTTGGCCTGCTTGATGTACGGCATGGGGTTCTTGATCTCGGCCAGCGTTTCCAGCGTAGCGCGGCATTGCGACTGTGCTTTGAGTGCCAGCCTCATGTACTTGTCGGCCGCGTCGAGGTACTCACCGGCGTTCATTGCCGACCGTCGCGCCAGGTTGGTGAATATAGTTTGCAGCGCCATTGCCTGCCCGTACAGCATGGCTTCCACCGGCTTCATGTTCCCGTCCTGAATGGACTCGGCCTTGGTTTGCAGATCCGTCACCAGTTCCGTTAAATCAATTTCACCGGCGTACTTACCCCACTCTGCCATTGCAATGGCGTTTTGTGCGCTAGCCATTAGCAATAGCTGATGTGGCTTTGCCAGTTCGCCCTTTGGTTCGGCCTGCTTTGGTTTGGTGGACTTGGTGGCCATGATTTACTTCCAGCCTTCCACCCAGGCTTCGATCAGTTCGCCCACGGTGGTGCGTTCCTGAACCGCCCGAATCTTCAAACGCTGATGCACGTCGTCTCTGATGTTGACTGTCAAACGAACGTCACCGGCAGGAACCAGGCCCGATGCCTGCCCTTTAGCCGCGGCCTTGCCACCTTCAGCAAACGCTATGACTGATGCCGTTGGGAATGGTTTCTTGGTTGATGTTGTCATGTGTTTACGTCCTTACATACTTATGTATTTACTTGATTATCTTACCTTTTCCCAATAGCCGCTGGACTTCTTCCGTCAGGAACCGTGCTTCCAGCTTTGCGCTTGCGTCCGTCAGCTCGGCCACCGTCAGCCCTTCGCCCAACGCTTCCATGTACGCGACCCGCATCCCCAGGGATGTACCCAACGCCAACAGACCCAGATCCTTTTTGGCCAGCTCCGTTAAACCCTGCGCCAGGCGTGTGTGTGGCCGGTAGCGTGTCCAGACCATGCGTGTGTTGACCGGCTTCACCTTCTTGGCTTCTTCGATCAGTTCCAACAGATCATTGGTGGCCCATATCTCGGCCGCTGATGCGCCAACAGGAACCAAACAAATGTCGGCCAATACCAGGATGGCCCTTGTCAGCTCGGCGATGCGTGGTGGCCCGTCCAGGACGATGTAATCGGCATAGGCGTATTGCTGCATCTTGGCGACCAGCTCACGGTGGTTCGTGGCGGTGTTGGCGACCAGGTTCCCGTCCTTGCCTTTTTGTTGACGGACTGCAAACCAACTGGCCGATGTACCTTGCGGCATATCGCAGTCGATCAGGACGGTTTTACCCAACTTGGACAACTCGCCCGCCAGGTTGGTGGACACGGTGGATCTTCCAGCCCCGCCCTTCACTTGAATGATGCCAATGGTTTTAGCGTGCATGGGCTTTACCTTCCTTCCTGATAAACGGATGTTTGGTGTTTATCGTGGTGCATAGCCAGCGTCTGCCATTGCGTACTGCAAAGCATCGAAGGCTTCCCGCATCAAATAGGCTTCCTCATCATTGACAGCGTTTTGCCGAACATCAGTCCAGGTGTACCGCTTTATGAATTGGGCAAGTGCCTGCGCTTGATCTTCATTCAGCTCCACAGTGATGGTTGCTTTTGTTTTCATGGCAGTCATTCAAAAATGGTTGTTGGTAGCAAGTGCCAGCCGTTTGGGTGGCAAGTCGCAGACTTGTCCCCAATAGGCGCAGCTCCTACTAGAGGATGTATTGATTACAGGTACATACAGGTACTTATTAGGGGC
>OFQZ01000685.1_pt1 | contig 11161 bp, 14 predicted proteins | sample 1543011 | NCBI WGS metagenome assembly OFQZ01 (sample SAMN07774216, study PRJEB24372) | wastewater metagenome | isolation source: Exp Tend NO 0WW | collected 2016-02 | reverse complement strand
GATTGCGACGGCTCCGGGCTCGTCCACCCTGCCGGTCACGGCGAACGTGGTGCAGGTCAACGGCACGGCGCAGACAGCCGGAGACCTGGCGGCGCTAATCACCACGGTGGACACGGTGGTCGATTCGATCCAATCGGATACCAACGACATTCAGACCCGCCTTCCTGCGGCTCTTGTGAGTGGCAGGATGGATGCGAGCGTCGGGGCGATGGCTGCGAATACGCTGACGGCGGCTGCTACGGCGTCCGACTTCGGCGCTGAAATCGCGGATGCGGTGTGGGACGAAGCTACCTCGGGCCACTCGACGGCGGGTAGCACGGGCAAGGCGCTCACGGATGCGAGTTCTGCGGGTGATCCGTGGTCTACCGCGCTTCCGGGGGCCTACGGTGCTGGCACGGCAGGGAAGATCATCGGGGACAACCTCAACGCCACGGTTTCGAGCAGGGCGTCGCAAACCTCGGTGGATACCATCGACGGCATCGTGGACAACATCCTCGTGGATACCGCAGAGATTGGCGCGGCGGGGGCTGGCCTCACGGCGATTAACCTGCCCGACCAGACAATGAATATCACGGGGAACATTACCGGGAACCTTTCCGGTTCCGTGGGTAGCGTTACTGGCGCAGTCGGAAGCGTGACCGGCGCGGTTGGAAGCGTCACGGGGCTTACGGCGTCGGATGTTGCGGCGATCAAGGCGAAAACGGATTCCCTTGCCTTCACGGTGGCTGGACAGGTGGACGCAAATATCCAGTATGTGAATGACGTAGCGGTCACGGGGACGGGCGCTCCTGGCGACGAGTGGGGTCCGTAAGTGGCCGACGCATGGGGGACCAGTTGGGGCACCTCATGGGGTGTAACGTGGGAAGCTGGAGCCGCGCCGCCGCCCACCCCCGACACGACCCCCACCCCTGCGGGGAGAAGCTCTCGCGGAGGAAGCCGTAAACGTAAGGTAATGATCGGGGACCGGCTGTATGAGGTCGATTCCCTGCGCGATGTTGACCTGATTCTAAAGCGGCTTGTTCGCAGCGAGCCGGAAGTCGTAGAAGAGGCCAGGAAGCCGCGCAAGCGGGTTGTTGGAAGGGTGAGCGCCAAGGCCGAGAAACCGGCCCCTGAACCCGCTCAAATCCCCGCCATTGCCATTGATTGGTCGCCGCTCTATACGCAGCTAGCGGAGCAGGACGCGGAATACGCGCGACTGCTAGTGAAGGCCATTGCAAGGCAGGAAGAGGACGACATTGAAACGATCCTGTTGTTGATGTAATGGCCCTGAATCAGTTGATGCTGGAAACCCTGTTGGACAGGGTGAAAGACGGTCACGCGGTTGCATCCCTCGGATACCCGGACGTTGTTTTCTACGATCCCGCTAGGCTTAGGGAGAAACTAGGGGACAAGATTCTTGCGGTGAAATACCGCGAGGATTCTGCCGAGATATGCGAGCGCCACAAGACGAAATATCGGGACATTCCCGACGCCGAAAGCCTGTTTGAAGTCTTGGGCTGCACGCTGGATGTGTTCGATATTGTCAAAGAGCGTGGGGCTGAGATTGTCCTGGACCTGAATTACCCAGTACCGGCTAATGCCTGCGGGCAGTTCGACCATGTTCTCGATGTGGGGACGCTAGAGCATTGCTTTAACGCGCCTCAAGCCCTGATGAACATGGCGGCGATGTGCAAGGTTGGCGGGTTCGTGTACCACGAAAACCCGTTTAACTGGGGCAATCACGGATTCTGGAACCTGAATCCGACCCTGTTTCACGACTTCTACACGGACAACGGTTTTGAGGTTGTCGGGATGGCGCTATTGCCGAGTGCGAGCGCGGAAGTGTACGAGCCGCCCGCTACTGACCGATTCAAGTGGAAGCACGGGCAGGCGAACTTGCTTACGGTGGTGCGGAAGGTTGAAGAAAAGGAATTTACCTTCCCGGTGCAGACGAAATACAGGAGGAAGAATGGGGAAGATCGTGGTGAAGATCGTAACGCCGACTGCGGCTGAAGGCGTCGCTGGCGGGCTTGTGACGGGGGCGCAGATGCGGCCATTCAAGGCTGATTTGACGCGCCTCACGACTGACATTGCTGCCACCCAAGTATCCGGTGGTGTTCTTCCAATGACCGCTGCGGAGTACGCGATAGCTACCGCCTAAATGACCCCTGAGCAACGACTTGAACGGGCCAATTCGGCCCGTTTTGTTTTGGAGAACGCCGCTTACACAGAGGCGATTGAGAAATTGACGCAGGACATTCGGACTTTGCGATTGCAAGCCTCCCCGAGAGATACGGACGGGCTTACGCGCTTGGTCTTGATGGAACAGACGGTAGAGAAGGTCAAGAAGCTCCTAGAGGGCTACATGACCGATGGCGAACTGGCTAAACGCGACCTTGAAAAAGCAGCGGAGCCGAGCGCCCCCCGCCGTGCAGCAACGCGCATTAGAAACAAACTCCGAGGTTAACCAGAGGATTTATGGAACCCAATACGCAAGCACCCCAACCCCAACAACCGCTTTCCAACGATGACCGCATTGGGGAGTTTGCAAAGGGGTTTCTACAGGACATTGAGCAGAACCAAGACCCGGAACAGCGGGACGAGGAAGAAGTAGCGCAAGAGGAAGTGCCGACTGAGGAACAACCGCCCGAGGGTGAGGAGCAAGCGGAAGCCGAAGAGGCGACCCCGCAAGAGCCTGAAGTCCCGATGGTGGAGGTTGAACTAGAGGACGGAGAGAAGGTGCTGGTGCCTGAAAAGGCGAAGGCGGGATATCTGCGAGACAAGGACTATCGCCAGAAAACGATGGCCCTCGCGGAGATCCGGAAGACTTTGGAGCAGTTGACGGCCCAGGCGCAGCAGAGTGCTGTGCAAGCCCAACAGATGGCTCCGTATTTCGCGCAGTTGCATTCGATGGACAGTCGCGCAAATGCGCTAGAGAAGGCTTTGCAATCGCCCGATCTTGCCAACGACCCAATCGAATACAACCGGACGCAAGGAGAGTTGGCGATTCTGCTTAGGAATCGGGACCAACTTGCGAGCAATTTGCACTACGCGCAGTCGCAATTCTACGAGCAACAGGCACAAATCCGCGCTCAAAGGCTTTCGGTCGAAGCGCCGAAACTCTTTGAGGAAATCCCAGACCTTGCCAAAAACGAGGTGAGGGAATCGCTTGGAAAGTACGTTCGGGATCAGGGCATTTCCGAAGAGGAATACGCCCACATCAACTATTCCCCCGCTGCTACCAAGATCGCATGGAAGGCGCAGCAGTATGACCGCATGGTCAAAGAGCAAGCCGCCGCCAAGAAAGCCGTTGTGACGAAGGTTGCGAAGCCCGGTGCGACTGCTTCCACATCGAGCAGGGCCGGTGAACCCGGTCCTAACGTCAAACAATTGCGGAGTGATTGGAAGAAGGACGGGAACCATATCAATTCCCCGGCCTTCGACGCCATTCTCCGCGCAAGACTCCGAGGTAAGTAATCATGGCTATCCCCACCAATACTTTCCAGTCGTACAGCATGAAGGGCATCAAAGAGGACTTGAGCCCTTTGATCTTCGATATCTCACCCACGGAAAAACCCTTCAGTTCTGCGGTCAAAAAGACCAAGGCGACGCAGAAGGTCCACGAATGGCAGACCGATACGCTGGCTTCGGCTTCCGCCTCTAACGCTGCCGTCGAAGGCGACGACACGACCGCTGACGCCGCGACCGCTACCGTTCGCCTGAATAACACCCTTCAGACGCTTAAAAAGGTTGTGCAGGTGTCGGGCTTTGCGCGTGAAGTCTCGACCGCTGGCCGCGCTGATGAGTTTGAATACCAACTCAAGAAGCGCATGGCCGAGATTGGCCGCGACCTTGAGGCCGCCCTCACGCAGAACAACGCGGCGACGGTCGGCTCTTCGGGTTCGGCCCCCCTCATGGCTTCGTTCGAATCGTGGATTGCCTCTTCGGCTACGGCTGTGGGCAACTATATTTCGATGGGCCAAGGCACGGCGCAAACTACCATCGGCTACGACGCTTCGGCGTTCCGTCCGGTGACGGCTCCGACTGACTCGACCACGGCGGGCACGCTCACGGAAGCGGGGCTTAAGTACGTCATCAAGGAGCTTTGGCTCAAGGGTGGCGAGCCTTCGCTTGTGATGTGCGGACCGGAAGTGAAGCAGAAGATTTCCGGCAGCTTCACCGGCATCGCTACGCGCTTCAAGGATGTGAAGGGCGATTCTCAGGCCACGATCATCAGCGGCGCGGATGTGTATGTCTCCGACTTCGGTAACGTCACCATCGTCGCAAACCGCTTCCAGCGGGCTCGCACGGTGCTTGTCATCGACCCGAAGTACCTCGGCATCGCTTCTCTGCGCGGTTTCCGCATGGAGCGGCTCGCCAAGACGGGCGACTCGGATAAGGCCCACATCATCGGTGATTACACCCTTGAGGTCCGGAATCCCCTGGCCCAAGCCAAGATCGCTGACGTGAACGGGCTGCTGTAAACCTGACGGGGGCGGGGGAAACCTCGCCCCCTTTTACATGGCCAAAAAGTTCTTCAGTTACGACCCGACTACCGGCCTCCTTGTCACGACTGCCGACGAGGATGGCAAGACGTATTTCGGCTATGAGCAGGATGTTGGTGCTTCTCTCGACATGGCCGCAGAGATCAGAAACACGCGGGATGCGTGGCATTACCGCAAGGAAGAAGAAATCCACCATGTAGCGTTTGTCCCCGATAGCGTCATTCTGAAGATGCGCTATGAGGACAAAGTGGACTTCTACGACAAGGATCAGCAGCCGCAAGTGATGAAGCTGCTACAGACGAAGTATCCGGCTTGTAAAACCACCAACAAGAGGATCGCCTGAGTAAATTCGCAGCGCAGGGGCTGGCGTATATCGACGCCGGGGATTTGAAGAGCGCCCGCAATGTCGTGAATGCGGGGTTGAATAAAGACCCGGACGATATGGCGACATTGATGGTCCTGGCGGCTATCGAAGCTCGGGAATCGGGATGGGGTGCTAGTTACAACATCCTGAAGCGGGTGGCGTACAAGAGCCCAGCTTTCCCTGAGATTTACAACAATCTAGGGATGGCGGCGGCTTCTCTTGCTAGCTCTACCGGCAAGGACAAGTTCCTTGACGATGCAGAGAGTTATCTCAGGAAGGCGGCGAAGAAGGACAGGAAAAGCGAGATTCTTGCCAACCTGTCTCTGGTAATGATCCACAAGGGCGATTTCCTACAGGCTGAGCATATCGCCCGTGAAGCGGTTTCGATTGATAGCGGCAACGCTTCCGCGAGGGAATCGCTAGGGTATGCCTGTTTGCATCAAGCGAAGTGGATTGAAGGGTTTGGCAATTACGAATTCAATCTTGGCAACAAGTACCGGAAGATCAAGGCGCTTCCTGCGCCCCGGTATTGGGAGCGTGGCGATAGTGGGCTAAACCTCTATGTCTGCGAAGAGCAGGGCATTGGGGACGCCATTACTTACTCGTCGGTTCTTCCGCAAGCCTCATTGGACAATCGCATCACATACGAATGTGACAAGCGGCTGGAAGGTCTGTTCAAGAGGTCATTCCCCAACATCGAGGTAAGAGGTACGCGCTTTGACCCTGACAAGTCTTGGCTTGAGGGCCGGAACTTTGACGCGCACGCGCTTGTTGGCTCGCTGTGTATGCAGTATAGGCGGCAGGATTCCGACTTCCCTCGGACGGCGTTTCTTGTTGCCGATCCAGAGCGCAGGCTCATGTGGCGAGCATTGCTTGATTCCTTGCCGGGGAAGAAGGTCGGGATTGCCTGGACCGGAGGGCTGGATAACACCTTCAAGAATCGTCGTTCATTCACGCTTGAAGGCATGTTGCCCATTCTCAAGACGCCGGGGGTCACTTGGGTATCGCTGCAATACAAAGACCCGAAAGGCGAGATTTCCGAGCTTGCGGATAAGCATGGAATTGAAATCCGGCATTGGGAACGTGCGGTTGGGAAGGGTGTTGATTACGACGAAACGGCTGCGCTTGTGTCCGAACTGGATGCGGTTGTATCGGTCACGACGGCGACCATTCACCTATGCGGGGCGATTGGGAAGAAGTGTTATGTCCTCGTTCCCAAGAGGTGCCGGTGGTTCTACTCGTCGGATAGCGAAAGGCATCGGTGGTACGACTCGCTTGAGCTATTTCGCCAGCAGGACAAATGGCCTGTTGAAAGGCTCGCTGACAAGTTGAAGGCCGATCTATGCGTGTAGCGTTCTACTGCGAATCGGCTGGCCCGCATCTTGAGATTGGAAAGCTGTTTGTAGCCTCGGTGAATAAGGCTATGCCGGGTGTCGAGGTATTCCACCTGACTAACGAGACCTGTCCCGAGATTGACGGGGCTAAACCGATTCGCCTGCCTAACGATATGCCGATGGGCATACGCAGGCTTACGCATTACGCGCAGCTTGAGGGGAAGTGGCTGTTGTGCGATTCGGATGTGATTGTGCAGAAGGATGTGCGGCACGTTTTCAACGGGCCGGTAGATGTTGCCGTGGTGTCCCGAAAGGGGACCCCGTTGGAAGGAACGGACTACGAAAAGGCGTTCCCCTACAACTTCGGCGTGGTGTTCTCCGACTCTCAAAAGTTCTGGAATGCCGGGCTTGAACTGCTGAAAAAAGCGCCCCCCGCGTTGCAGCAATGGGAGGGAGAGCAGCACGTTTTGGGGCATCTTGCCGATGGTGGCGGGTATCGGGTTGCGATCCTGCCGAATAAATACAACTGGACGCCCCTGTCTAGGGATGAGGACGTAAGCGATAAATACATCGTCCATTACAAAGGCCCGCGCAAGAAGTGGTTATTGGGCTTGTAGGGAAAGGGTATTGGGGTTCGGTATACGCGGGAGTCTTGAAGGAACTAGGGGTCGAGCATTGGCACAAGGGCCGCGATTGGGACTGTGCCGCTGACGGGTTGATTATCGCGTCGTCAACTTATACCCATTTTGATATAGCCCGCGAAGCCTTATCCCGAGGGGTTCCGGTGCTGATTGAAAAGCCTGTCGCCACAACGGCGCAGGAAGCCCGAGAACTCGTTTCCTTGGGGGGTATCGCATACGCGGGGCATACGCGGCTCTACGACCCCTTGTGGCCTGAATTCAAGGCATCGGTGGGGGTTCCTCTCCGAGTAGAGGCGTGGGCCGGTGGAGTGAATGCCGGGAACCCTGACGCAGAGCTTAATTGGTGGGTCCACCTGGCCGCGATGTGTTGGGATTTGGGCTTTGATCCCGCCAACGCGGTTTTCCATATCGAAGAGAAAAAGCGCCCGTTGGCTTTCGAGTGCAACGGGAAGCTATTTCAGGATTCGCGGGGAGGGCTTGCGAATCTCGTCAAGGCTTTCATGGCGGCGATAGAGCGTGGCGAGCCGGATAACGAAGGTCTGAAATTGGGCGTCAAAACACTTGAATACGTCGAGGAAATGAAATGTCGCTAGCCACCTATACCGATGTAAAGGCGAGTTTGGGGGATTGGCTCCACAGAGCCGATATCACCTCCCAATGCGACGACTTCATTGACCTGTTTGAATCAGATTTCAACGCGACCGTTCGCGCCCGTGAAATGGAGCAAGTCACGACCATGACGGCCACGGACGGCTATCTGCTTCACCCGACGAATTGGCTCGGCTGGAAGGAAGTGCGCGGGACTGTTGGCGCGAACAGGTACGAAGTTCTCCCAATGTCCGACGAGGCGGGCGTAAACCTCACCGGCTTTCAGGGTGCGAGTGCGTATCCGGTGGGCTACAAAGTCACGGGATCGAAAACTTACCTGTATCCGCTCGGCTCTAGCGGTAGTTTCGCAGTCAAGTATTACGAGGGCGTAGGGCTCTCTAGCGGGACGAATTGGCTGCTTACCCGATACCCAGGCGCGTATCTGTATGGCTCTTTGCTTCAGGCGACGGCGTATATCGCTGATGATCCTCGCGTGTCCCTATGGCAATCGGCCTATTCGCAGATTCTGGAAAAGATCAAGTCCGATTCCGCCAAGCAGTCGTGGAGCGGGCAGGTTCTGCAAATGCGACCGGAGCGCGTGGCATGAGGAAATGGCTCCCCGGCGCTGACAAGCTGCGGCCCGATGTGTGGCTTGACGTAGATAACATGGTTCCTACCCCCGTGGGGACGTATCACACCATGCCGACATTCGGCTCTAACACGGTGACGGGCGGGAATGCGGGGACGGCGAACTATGTAACGTATTACGCCTACGCCACCCAAGTATCCAGCGGGGCCGCCGTTACCTATGTCGCTGGCGAGACTTCTTCCGGCTCTGGAAGCTTCTACGTCGAGTCGATCAGCACTACCGCGCTAACAAACCGTTCCCCTGGCGGGGCTTCGTTCGGCACGGGCATTACGGGAACTGATGTGGCCTTCGCCCAAATGGGCAATACGTCGCTTGTGTGCATCGGTGATGGGCTCATTTACTCGCGGGATGCGACTACGGCGAATAACTTTGCTTCCGCTGCCAGCTATAGCGGGAAGATTCTCGTTACCCAAAGTAACGCCCTGTTGATGTTTAACTTGAATGATGGCGGGACGCTCAAGCCGAATAACTGGATGGCTTCGGACCTTGGAGCACCCACTACTTTCACGGGCGGTGAGTCTGTCGCGCCTACCGCGATTCTTGACACTCCCGGCGAGATAACGGCGGCGGTTGCGTTCGGTAGCGGGGTCATCGTATTCAAGCGATCCGGCGTGTATCGGATGCAATACATTGGTGGGACGTTCATATGGTCTGTTACACCGCTACGCTCTGATATTGGCGTCAAGTCCAAGCACGCGGTTATCAATACCGGGGATTCCCTGATTTTCCTCGGGGAGCAGGGCGTGTGGGAGTATGACGGGGCCAATTTCAGGTTCTTGTCTGAGGATTGCGTCACTCCTGCTGGCGGTGGAGCTTACGGATACGTCGATTGCACGGCCTCGCAATACTATCCGGGGGATCGTTCTTGTGTCTGGTATACCGCGACGGGTGCGCTTTTCTATAACCGCACGTTCGGCGCGTTCGGTCGCGGGACGTTCTATATCAACGATGGGACTGCGCTGACGGGGTATGTCCCGATTGTCGGCAAGGCTACCGCTCTGGTTGCTGCCGGATACATGGCGCGTGCTTCTTCGTATTCGTTCTACGATTCCATCCAGCTAATCAACGTCGCGGCGGCTCGCTTGCGTGAGGGGTCTAGCGGGTGGGATGGGACGAATAGCGCGTATGTGACTAGCGCCTATATCGGGGATTACCAAAAGGACACGACCGCTAGGCGGGTTATCCCGAAACTCCGGAATACCTATTACGCATTCTCGGCGCAAGTTGCCGATGATGGGCTACAGGTTGCGTCTGGATTCTTCGATAGCGGCGCGGTCAATTCGGCCACGGATCGCAAGCGGTTTGATGGGTTCGTCACGTTCAAGTATCCCGATGGGACGTTTATCAAGGTGCAAAACCGATCTACTTACGATGGTCCGTGGGAGATTGAGGACATTATCGTAGAGGCGCAAATATCGGGGGCTACATAGTGCTTACCCGTAGGCCGTTTCAGGCCCCCATTAGAACGGGCGACGTTGCGTATGACCTAGATGCGCTTGCGCGGGCAGTAACAGAGCATTTTGAGTGGCTTGATTCGCCGGGAGGGACGGTTCTTGACGATTTGCGCGGATGGACCCCGATTGATTCTTCCGGCGCTACGCTTTCGTTCACCTCGGTTAGCGGGACTTATCTTGTTGTCGGGAAAATGGTGGTCGCGTGGGGGGCTCTTACCTATCCCGCTACTGCTGACGGCTCTTCCGTGAAGATTGGCGGGCTTCCTCTCACAGTAAGAAACACGGCGGCATCGCAGGGCGGCGGCATGATTTCCTACACCACGGAATCTACGGCTGCCAGAGTGTTGCCGTTTGCGAATAACACCTATGTAGACATTCGCAATACAAGCGGAACGATCCTGACGAACGCAACGATGTCAGGGGATACGATTTACTTCTGTGTGATGTACCCATATTGATCCTGATACCCGCTGTCCCCGATAGCGATTTGCGTCGGGCGTTGGAAAGAGTGAAACGGGTAACGGGCGAGCGGTGGACGGCTGATTTCGTAATCCAGAGGATACGCAGCGGAGAAGCTCAGTCGTTCCGGTTCGACAACGGGATAGAGCATCTCGCGTGGATGGTCGTGGAGGCTTACGGCGAGCCTCTAGTAATGAATGTGTGGATTCTTGAGGGCTGGCCGGGAATCGAGAATCGGGAAGAAATGATTGCGCTTATAGACGATCTGGCGCGTTCCATTAAAGCGAAGTCTTGGAAACTTGAAAGCCCCCGCAAGGGATGGGCGAGGATGCTGCGCGGCTATATCACTAGAACGCGCACCGTTTATGAAAGGGATGTGCCATGAGCAGCGGAGGAGGCGGTAACGGGGGCATTACCCGCGTGGATTGGAACGATGTTATCGGCGGCTATTACGGAGGCAAGCCAGGACCCGATGGTAAGGGCGGTGGCGGCTGGCTCGGTGAGGCTGAGAAGGTGGCTTCTACGCCATATCAATCCTATGGCAATCGCATCGCCGCCCGGAATAACGACCAATTTACGGCGGCGCAGCGCGTCCGCGATATGGGTAATACCGGAGGCCCATACGAAACTGCGATTGCTCGTAGCGCAGCAGGGACTATCGCCGCTGGCGGCGGGATTCAAGCGAACCCTTATATGGGTGACTCCCCCTATTTCCGCGACATGATGAAGTCTGGAATGGAGGACATTACTAACGCCTATCAGAAGGGCACGGCGGCGCAAACGAATAGGGACGCGAACCTAGCCGGGGTATTCGGAGGCGGGGCCTACAACAATGCGGTGAATGACAATCAAGCGGCCCTTGGAAAGCAACTTAGCCAATACGCTCAGGGGATGCAGAATCAACAATACGACCGCTCCGGGAATCTCTATGAGGCCGGGTTGAATCGCCAAATGTCCGCGATTCCGCTCGCGTTCCAAGGTCAAGGATTGCAGAACGATCTTAACGACCGCCTTATGGGCGTGGGCAAGTGGGAGCAGGACGAGCAGCAGAAGTATTTGGATCAAAACTATAACGATTGGGCGACCCAACAAAATTGGGGACGAAATAACGTCAACTGGCTTTCTTCGCTTCTCGGCGGGGCGCAGGGTTCCACGGGGATTCAAACGCAATTCGGCGGCTATCAGCCG
>OFQZ01000684.1_pt1 | contig 11187 bp, 12 predicted proteins | sample 1543011 | NCBI WGS metagenome assembly OFQZ01 (sample SAMN07774216, study PRJEB24372) | wastewater metagenome | isolation source: Exp Tend NO 0WW | collected 2016-02 | reverse complement strand
TTGCGTACCCGTGGTGATTTGTTGTTGTTGAACGGCAGGCGCATCCAGGCTTCAATCTCGTCGCCGTCGAAGCTGGTCCCGGTGTTGTCCATGTAGACGTAGCCATCATCCGAGCCGAAGTAAGTCACCTCGACCCCCGTTGATAGCGTTGCAGACACCATGCACCGAACCGGCATGCCGTAATTTAGAACCGTGATTCCGCTGATCGTTTCGCCGGTCAACCCGATGGCCAAGCCGGTGTTGTCGTTGAAGTACACCCGGTACTGGTTCTTGGTCTTGAGCACACACGATGCCGTTTCCAGCCCGCGTTTCAGGGTCATCAGCGGCTGGATCATGTGACTGACCGACCCGTAGGCGAAGTTGCCGTAGTTCTGGGTTGTCATCAGCTTTTGAATGCCCAAGGCGGTCAGGCCAAATGCATCGTTGCCGACCTGTTGCATGGTGTAGGGAGAAAACCCAACATCGAATGTCGAAGGGACAAGCGCAAAGTCAGCGCTCGATGACCCGTACAGGATGTGAGTGCGCTCTGAGGTGAAGATGGCCAACGCTGCGCCAGAAGCCGTGCCGGACTGTGGCAGGTATCCGGTAATCGACTTGGACAGGTTGATTTCGCTGGCACCAGTTACCACCGACCAGGCGTAGGGATTGCCGATTCCAGACGATTGATGCGACCCCAAGAACGACAACATCAGATGGTTCTTGTGTACCGTGACGTGAAGCGGCGTGTCCGTCGTCATGCCGGTGTGAATCGGTATGTAGTTGGTGCCGTCGAACTCAAATGCCGGGTTCACGCCGTCACATCCGTACATCTTCGTGGTCGCCGTGGACCCGGAAAAGTTGTGATTGAAGTATTCCCCCACCCCGCCCACGGCAAGGGTGATGGCGGTAGCAAGCGATGTGGTCTGTGTGACGAACAGGCCGGCAACGCTCAAACCTTCGCCGCTTTGGAATGTTCCGGTGATGCCGGTCAGCACCAGGGTGCCCACCGGTGCCACGGTCCATGTGCCGGTTCTCAGCAGTGCCGCGGCGACCACGCCAGTAGCGCCCGATGTGCGCCCGGTCACGGTGGACCCGGCTGCAATGGTGTTGCCGATCATCAGTCGGGTATGGGTTCCAGATCCTGCGCTGGTTGTTGCGATGGACGCGCCGCCCACCGTTGCCGCCAGCTCGTAGGTGTTTGCCGCCTTGTTGACCACGTAATAGGTCGTGGCCGGCAACAGGCCTGTAGGCAGGGCGCCGGTCGTGGACAATTGAATGGGCTGGCCGTTCGCCATGCCGTGCGCTGCTTCGGTCACAACGCCCGGGGTTGCGTTGGAGATCGTGACGGTAGTCGATAGCGTCAGGATGCCGAACGAGATTTCTGTTGGCAGGGTAATCGCACTCCAGCCACTCGATGTTGACTTGTGCATCACCTTGGCCGTCGCCCCGGCGTTGTCCCGGAAGGCGTAAACCACATCGTTGTAGACGTGGACCCCACGGATGCGGCCAGAGCCCGGCACGGTCGTGATCAGTGTTCGCCAGTCGTTGGCAGACAGCAGCTTGTAATCAGCATGCAGCGCCGAAGTCGTTGCAGAGTCGGCCACCGCCGCGCTGGTGGATGTGGCCTGGGTAACGGCTGCAACCTGCAGGGCTTCGGCGGTCACGAACGTGCCGGACACCCGGCCAAGCACCAGATAACCAGTCACCACTGCCAAGACTTTCCCGGTCGCCGCGCTGGTCAATCCGGTCACGGTATTGCCAACTGCAATCGTTCCAGTCAGGTTGATGCTGATGATCCAGTAGCTCTTGGACGTTGGGGAAGCCTGACCATCGAACCGCTCAAAGCCGTTGATTCGGCTGTACCCGCCGCCGATTGCTGGCTCGTAGTTCTGCGAGTCAAGGATTCGCCCGGGTTTTAGCGCGATGGCCGGTGTCACCAGGTCAAGCCCACCGCCCAGCGGGTAGAAGTCGGTGTTGACCTTGGGCATTCTCATGCGAGGGCTCCACCTACTGTGATGCCTGTCAGTTGGTTTTTCACCAGCATGCGCATGAATCGCTTGAACTCGGTTTCGCCCTCTTGGTAGATTTCCGAGGCCGCTTCGCTGGCGCCGTAAAACATCATGGCCCGGTAGACAATGGCCATGTGGAACTGCGTGGGCAGGGCCGGAATGTCGGTTGTGGCCGCAAGCTCAGAGGCCACCTTGAAGTAATCCCCGGTGATCGTGTACCCCGCCAAAGGCACTGGACCCACCCCGACCGCATTGGCCGGCGTGATGGTCATCACCGTTGGCATGCTGGCTGCCGTGCGACTGGGGCCAAACTGGTAGGTATCGCGCCAACCGTCATACCCGGTGTACGAAAGATACTGCTCGCCCGCGGTGCCCGTGGTCGTCAGGTAGACGCGGAAACTGTCGCGCTCCCAGTTACCCAGATCGGTGATGGCAAAGTCGGTCGCTGTGTACGTGGCCTGGTTTAGTACCGTGGCGCACGATGCCGATGTCCGCATCCAATGCCAGTCCTCGCGCGCCAATTGCAGATCCATCCAAGCCTCGTTGATCCAGTCGATCAGGCGCGAATACTCTTCAATCTGCCCGGTGACCGCCGTCAACGCATCACCGGATACCCGCGCCTTGCGTTTCAGCCGGTTGCACAGAGCCAGAAAGTTCATGATCAGTTAGCCGTCGCGTACAACCGTGTCAGCCACTCAACCCCGCGCGGGTCTTTGTCCTCGATCACCTGAAACGTGCAGGTAGCCGAGTTGTTGCGGTGCACCTTGTTGATGGGCAGCTTGTCGGTCGTGGTGTCAATCACTTCGGTATTGATGTTCTCGATCTTGGACGAGGCCAGCACTTCGACGTACTTGCGCTTGGTGATGACAGGGATTCCAACGGGCAGATACCCCAGCGTTTGCCATTGCCCGCGCATGAACACTTCAGCGCCGCGCCCGTTCACCCAGCAATCGAACACGTTGGGCGCGTTGCGCTCCCGGCTCGGGTGGATCACGATCTTGATGGCCTGCTCATTGAAGGCAATGGCGTCCATGTACACCTTGTTCAAGGCGTTGATGTCCACCGGCAGGATGATGTCCTCGGCCCTGACATCACCTTCATTGGGAAGAATGACGGATGACCGCTGGCCGACTTCGAGGTCTGCGGTGTTGAGTTCGGGCTTTGATCTGCGTACCGGTGTGTTTTGTGCGTCTGCCATGTTTTCTCCAGGAATGAAAAAGGGGGCCCGAAGGCCCCCCGTTTGGTTTGGATGCGTCAGCGTTTAATTGCTGGCGATCCAGGTGCAGGTTTTGCTGGCTGCGATGACCGCCAGCGTTGCGTTTTGCGCCACCTTGAAGTAACGACCGCTGGTGTTGGCCGTACCGTCGCTGTCGCAAATCGTGATACCGAGATTGGTTGTCTCGATGGTCTTGGTGCCAGCCGCTGCCGTTTTCAGACAGGTGTCAGCCGCCATGCCTTCAAACCACTCCACCGCAATGCGGTCGGTGATGTTCTCGAAGCGCACGTAGCGTGGGGTGAACCCCACGCTGTACACCGCATAGTCGGCGGCTGTGATGGAAGTGCCGTCGAAAACGACACGACCGACCTTGCTTTTGGGTGGGTCGGCTGCGGGGGTGTTGCCAGAGAGGGTCTGGCCGGAAGAGTTAACTGCCATGATGTGGCTCCTTTAAGCGCTCAAGAGAATGGTTGGATCAAACGCGCCGACAGGCGACACGTAGACGGTGGTGGCGGTGTCCAGCGGCGTAGTTCCGCCCGTAAACGCCGATGCATAGGTGACCACCAGGTAGCCGACAAGAGCCTTGCCAACTGGGAATGGTGGGAATTTCGCCGCGGCAAGCGTTGCGCCTTCCGTTCCTTGCAAGACTGTGACCACGGAGGCCGAGTCGATGAAGAAACAGTAGATGTTGAACTTACCTGCGCCGATGGTCCCTGTCAGTGCTGGCATATCGGTGCTGGCTGCAATCGCCACGGGCACGCCATTGGCGACCCCAGCGTAAGCAACCGACCCGGTTTTTGCCAAAGCGCTGCCGCCTGTCTTGATGACAAGGCCAGCGGTAGAAGTTGCCTGCGAAGACATCCGATCTGCCAGGGCGTTCAGGAGTGGCAGTAACGCCTTCTGATCGCTCTGAGAGGCCATGCCTGCAAGCTGCTGATTTACGAAAGTTGGCATGTTGTGTTCCTTTCAGGGGCCTAAGCCCCTTCAGTTATTCGGGCAGATTCTTCCGACCGACGTTGGCCACAGCCATCCAGCCGTTGTTCTCAATCAGCACAGCCTTCCACCAGATCGTGCCGGCTGAACCGCGCTGACCGTGTGGGTCAGTCTTGGTCTTTTCACCGGCATCGAAGTAGGTCACATCCAACGCAGACTTGCCGCGCAGTGCCAACTGGGACCATGCATCCTTGCCCACAACGATGATCGGGTACACGTCCAGGTTTGTGCCTGATGTGGTGTACAGGTTCGTCGAGCCAATCGCAGCGCCGCCGTTCTGGATGGAAGGCAGGTCAGGCGACAAGATGAAGCGGAACATTTCGCACTTGCCGATTTCGCGGGGCATTGGTGTGCCGCTTGCGTACTTCACCGTTGGCTCGAAGCCAGGCAGGTCGCGGATGTCCGGCGCCAGGTCGGTGTGGCAATACACCAGGTAGCCTTCCTCCACGGCATCGGTGCCGTAGTACGGGCTGGCCTTGAGCATCGATGTCACGGATTCGGCGTGGTTGGCCTGCAAGTTCATGACGATCTTGCGGATCAAGCCCAGCGTCAGCTTGCCATTCACCGTTGCCACAGAAGTACCGGTACCGCCGTAATACACGTTGGTACAGGCTTTCAGGGCACCGTAGATGATCATTTCATTGACGAACGTCACGCGGGTAGCAACCTGCGAAACGGCTTCGGCCTTGATGTCATCTTCGTGCGTGTCCTGCACAACGTCAGTCCAACCAAACAGGCAGTCGTACTGCGCAATCACCACCGTGGTATCGACCGGCACGATGCTGTCCGGTGTCCCGGTCACACCTTCTTGCGTCAGGTGCTGGTTAGCAATGGCCGTTGCACGATCGGCGCCGTTTCCGTCCTGGAAGAAGCGGTTCATCGTGTTGCGGTCGGTGCTGGTAGAGCCCCAATGCAGATAGCGGCGACCCACGTAGGTCTTGCTGTTGTTCTTGGGCATCTCGATTTGACGCCCAGCCTTCGCAAGACATTCCCGGGGGAGTGCATTGCGGAAGATTTTTCCTTTGAATTTGTCCAGCCGCGCGGTTGTGGCGGCGTATGTGTTCATACCCATGATTTATGTCCTTGGTTTTGGCCTCAACCTTCGTTAAAGCCTTCATCGAATGGGTCAACACCAGCGCTGCGGACGTTCCCGCCCGAGCTTTTTGGTGTGACGGCTGCTTCAAGCAGTCTTTGTCGTGTAGAGACTGGGGCCGGTTTGGCTTCTGGTGCCTTGACTTCTGGCTTGGGCGCTTTCTTGTACGCCCTCAACAGCTTCTTTGCGTCCCGAAATTTGTCCGACTGCTCAAGGGCCTTGATGTCGTCTGGTTGTGCCGCAATCCATGCTGCGTATTCAGGCGTGTTTACCGCCTCTTCCCAGTTTTCGATGATGTCGTTCAAGGAGTCAAGTGCGTCGGCTCTCGCCTCAGCCTTCAAATCTTCAACGACCTTCGTGTACTGCGACACATCAACGTCACTGCCGGTCCCCTTGGTCCTGGCGAGTGCCCGGTTCAAACCCTTGATCTGCATTTCAGCCAGTTCAGGGAACTCCGATTTCAACTCCGTGAAGTCGTCATCGCTCACCTGAATCGCCTGTCCCGCAGGGGTCTGGTTCTGCAATCGCTCAACAACCTGCTTCAGTCCGCCCAACTGCCCAAATGCCGTATCAAACTTGCGGGTGCTTTCGCCTTTGAGTTCATCAAATGCTTTGGCCTTGCCCATCAGGTCGTCAAACTGCTCTTGGGTGATCTGTGCGTACCTCGGCTCTGGCGGTGTCTCGACTTGAGTTTCCTCAGCCTTCAGTTCGCCGGTTCCGTCAAAATCTGGATCAGGCGTTGTCGTCTGTCCTTCATCCTCGAATCCCGCGTTGAAAGCGTCGTCGTTTTCCACCGATTCGGTTTCAGCTTCTCCTGCCATGTTTTCTCTACTCCACAAAAACAAAAACCTCCACAAGGGAGGTCGATACTTGCAACAGGCGTTGTCGTCTATTGCTTCCGTTTGCCGTCACAAGGGCGGCGAATTCCTTGGCTCTGGCTCATCCCTATCCAGGGAAAGCAGTGCCTTTATTTCTTGGATGCGGCCCCGTTGCTTGCTGGTGTCCACCGGGTCAAGGTCGCCATCGTTTTGGTTTCGGAGAGTCGCCAGTCGCGTCTCCAGGTGTTTCATCAGTGCGCCCCACAGCGGAGACATGCGCTCCTGCTTGGTGGGCTTGAACTTGGGTTCGGTCATTGGGCGTAGGCCTGGCCATCAACTGCACGTCCCGCGGGCTCAGTCGGCGGCGTTTCCACCTGTGACGGCTTGCGGGCTTCGCGCCCAGCAACCAGGGCGGCGGCTGACAATTCCTTTTGTGTCTCCAGTTCGGCAGACTTCATCGCCAGTTCAGCCTTGAGCTTGTCCAGCTCGCGCTTCATGGTGTTGTTCTCTTTGTAGATCTCCAACTCACGGCGCATTGCAAGCTCTTTGTCCTTGGCCTGCAGGTCGATGTCGGCGCGTTCGTTCAGAGCCTGCTGGTAAGCGGTGTCCCGGTCGGTGTCCATTTCGGCACGTTTCAAGGTGGCGCTGGCCGTCATCTTGGTTGTTTCGATGCGGGCCTGCGCATTGATCTTGGCGCTCTGTACCGCTGGCGCCTCTGGCGGTGGTTGCTGCGCCTTCTCGGCCTTCTCTTCGTCTGTCAACTGGATGCGCGTCGGGTCCATGCGCTTGGTCTTCCACCACTCGGCAAAAGCCTTGGCCGGGTTGATCTCGTAGATGGGGTTGGCCGACATCTGTACGCCGATCATGGCCGTCTGCTCTTGGATGGCCTTCTCCACCATCGCTGATGTGCCGGCGCAATCCATCTGGAAGTCGCCCTTCTCGTCCTCGGGAACATTGGGGTCCAGCAGCAACATTTCATACAGGCCATCCACAAAAGGCTCGGTGATGAAGTCGTCAATCTGTTCGCCAATCGAGCGCAACAGCGTGTGGCCGTTGTTGTTCTGCATTTCAGCTTCACCAAAGGTCTGCGGCGCGCGCTCACCTTGCTGGCCCTGGCTTATCAGCGGGATATTGCTCAGTTCTTCCGCCTGCTTGAGCGCCAACTGAATGATGCTCATCATTTGCGGCGTGTAGTTCGGGAACTCGATGGCCGTGAACATCTTGCGCACATCGTCCGTTGTCGCACTTGCCGACTTCATCCACACTTTGCGCGGCGTGATCAGCTTGTCATTGCCATCCGATGGCACAAGCGATTCCACGTCGATGATGATCTGCGGGCCGGATGAATACCCGGCGTTGTTCAGTAGCTCGCGCATCGCTGCGTTGATCACCTTCTGGGGCGTGGCGATCTGCTCTGCCACACCAACACCAGCCCAACTACCGGCCCTGCGGCTCCATGGCATGGCGTTGTAACCGAACTTGCCAGATTCCAGCGGGTTCGGAGTCGCCCGGATCACGGTGTCATTGATCATCGTGATCACCGCACTCAGCTCGTCCAGCTCGTCGGGCAGCTCGTCAACGCCGATTGCCTGGGTCAACTCCATGTCCTTGCGGCTGATGACCCCGGTGTAGTACCAAATCTCAAAGCTCGTTGTGTGTTTGGGCTTGTTCGGGCTATTGGCCTGGTCGTGGCACTTGCCAGGACCTTCCTTCAATACCTTGTCGATCTGGTCACCCAGATAGATCGGCACACCCGCGCTGTCCCGCTGGCGCTTCAATCCTTTGAGCGTGGCAGTCGAAATGAAATCGCGCTCGAAAATGCCATCGCCGCTGTGGATGTCCTCGCCGCACGATGGGTCTGGAAAGAAGTTCCAGGGGTCGATCCACTTTTCAGCCGGCGCGGACTTGTTGACCATCGTCAACTTGATGCCACCGCCTACTTTCTGGATGGCCTTCGATGTTGTCGAGCCCGGAAATGGCCCTTTGAGTACACCCACCCCGATGCGCGGCGCGTCGTGCAGCAGTTTGCGCATGTGCTTCTGGTGCTTACTCTCCACCATCCAATCCCACATCCGCTTTTCGGCTTTCTCAGCGGCATCGTTGGCCTGGCTCTCGATCATCTTCACGATGTCGTCTTCGGTCAGCGGCTTGGGTTGCCCGTCTTCTCCAGGTGCCATCAATGGCAGGTTGGTCTTCGGGTCAATCGCTGGTTTCGTGCTGCCCTTCTTGCTTACCAGTTCAGGGACCGGCGTGGGCTTGGCCTTGAATGCCTTGCCGTCGATTGACAATGCAATCTCAGCGATCTTCGCCGCGGCCATGTCCACGTACCGCGTCGTCAGTCGAACATAGGCCGTTGACTTCGTTGCGTCTGTCCTATCCCTGTCCTTCGTCAGCGGGCCATCCAGGGTTGCCGACTTCATCCACTTTGCACCCGCGAATTCATGCTGGTTCGCCTTATCAATTCCTTGGTAGGCATCCTCGCACGCTGCCCACACCGCCTCGATGCCCGACTCCTTGCGACCAGACACCCACTCACCGCACTGCTTGGCAAGGCTTTGGCCCAGCAATGCCAACTTCTCGGCGCGGTCCAGCTCCGCGCGGTCGTCAGGCGCTCGCGTGTGACCGCAGTCGCCCTGCAACTCGTCGGGTAGGTCTTTATCGAAGTTCATGGGCGTGAAAAAACCGCCTCGCGGGCGGTTGTGTGTTTGGGCATCATGGTCTACAGCTTGATTGGCTCAGGCGCCGGCTCAGGTATCACCGAAGCACAAAAACTCTCGCACTCAGCAAGCGTTGGCGGGACTTCATCCGGCCACCGTGCGGCGTAGTCTTGCGCGACAACAGCATGCAGCATGGCCGGGTTTGCGATCAGCAGTGGCACTTGCTCTGCAAACTCCTGGCGGCAAGGTGTCGATACAAAGATGTTGTCCCCGTAGATTGGCTCGGGCATTTCGCCTTCGGTGTAGCCGATGATCGTTCGGTTCCAGCTTGCAGCGCCGCCAGAGTCGGGGTCTAAAGCAGCGCCGATCTTCGCAGCAATTTCTGCTTGCGATGCTGGTACTTCGATACGGACGTTGTAGTTGTAGCTCATATCAATGCACCCATCCGAAACAATGTTTGAACTCTTCCGCAACGATCCAGTCAGCCGTATCTTCTGGCATCCTGATAGTGCATTGCGTGAAGTCTGCGTTGTTGGTCGCGCAGGCGTTGATGCGGCCGGGAGCGTTGCCGCAAGACTTTGGCGTCTCTTTGATCCAAGTGATCGTTATGGTGTCTACGTTCTGCTTGCGGGTCATTGGCAGCTTGTCGCAAGCTGTGAGCAGCACCAGCGCAGCGGTGGCGAGATAGCGGATCATTACGTCGCCCAAGCTGCCGTGGCAATAGCCGCAACGCGAGGATCAACGCCGGTCAGGTCAGAGTTTGGCGCGAGGCTAGAGCGGTGATAGCTCTTGCCGATTTCAACGCCATCTTCCATGATGCGAGTAGATTCGCGGTACATGATGTTGCCGGACTCGTCAGCAGTGATTTGGTCGATAACTTGGGTTTTGGTGATTGCCATGATTTTTCCTTTAGACGTTGAATGTGACCGAAAGTAAGTAAGTCTTGCCATCGGCACCCGGATACGTGCCGTCATGCTTGTACAAATTTATGGTGTTCGATGCACCGGGGTTGTACTCGGCGCTAAGAACAAAGGCGTCCGACCTGTTTGTGGCGTTAGGGCAGTAGTAAGTTACAGTCGCCTGCGATCCAGTAAAAGGCAGTCCATTGACTTTCAAAACTGAGGCACCCGTGCCGTTCGTGGTTATTGCGAACTGTGCAGAGAGGGTTACTTTTCCGCCAATCTTCGTGTATGTCCCGGCCACAGCGCCAACAGTCGTGATGGTTCCTGTACCGGATGTTATCGTCGGTGTCCAAGTTCCTTCCTCATAATCATCAAGCGTATTTGCATCCGCCACCGCCACCGCAGTAGCCGGGAATGCAAGTCCACCCGTTCCAGCAGTTGCGCCACCTACTGCCGCGCCGGTAGTTGCACTCAGCGTAGTAAACGCCCCGGTGCTGGGAGTCGTAGCTCCAATCGGCCCGGGTGCAGGCATGATGCCCAGCTTCAGTTCCGCGACTGTGATTGACTTGGTGGCTGCTGCGCTGGTGTCTACTACAGCAAGCCGATCGTCGGTAGCAAGGTTCGCACCCGTGAGCGCGGTCAGTGCTGAGATTTTGGTATTTGCCATTGGGTTACTCCAATAAAAGTAAATCGCCGGTTTCCATCGTCAGGAAACCACTGCCGTCTTCGAGCAGCAGTGCTAGTGCATCGCCGTCCGGTGTTGTCAGCCCGGGAAACTGTGCCGCTGCCAACTGCTCAACTGTCAGGCAATCAGCATCGGATAGTGCCGCCGCAATTGGGACTACCCAGCCTAGCGAACAGTTTGCCGGATTGGAAGTGCCGTTAAAGTAAGTCCCGATCCGCGCACCTGTGACTGCCGAGAATGCCAGCGCGGTTGCCGCCGAGGCGACTTGCACACCGTTTACTCGCAGCACCGCAGTTCCTCCCGATAATCTCGCAGTGATTACGAACGGCACACCAGCAGCAATAGCCGCCGGTTTGTTTACGAGTTGACCAACTCCATCCTTTGCAAATATCAGCGTCCCGCTAGCGTCGTAGTAGAGGTTGACGCCATTCGCAGTTTCTGTGAAAAGGAACGCGACAGATAGGGCATTTACAACACCTGCAATCACAATCGTGCAAGCCGACGTAATCCCGAGATTGCCGGATAGCATGCTGTCATTGCTGCCGTCAAAGCTCCACCAGTATTTACCTGCGGATGGGTTGGAGGCTGCGACTGTGGTTGTGGTTGGGATGCCGCCTTCGGCTAGGATTTGGGCTGCTGTCCAGGTGCCAAGAAACATACCAGCGCCAAAGATATTTACCCCGGACACACCGTCACCTTGATAGGCTACATCCGCATTTGTTGCAGACATGCCAATATATCTGACCCCCGCCGCAACAGAAATGCCGGAAGTACAGCATCGGTACACGCCTCCACCAAGTGCAATAATAGAGGCTGTGCCTGTTAATTGGTTTAC
>OFQZ01000682.1_pt1 | contig 11207 bp, 9 predicted proteins | sample 1543011 | NCBI WGS metagenome assembly OFQZ01 (sample SAMN07774216, study PRJEB24372) | wastewater metagenome | isolation source: Exp Tend NO 0WW | collected 2016-02 | reverse complement strand
TCTCGATAACAGGGCGGTGATATGAGGAACCATGGCACATCGACCGCATCCCAAGGGAGCCCGCACGAACCCGCGCAGTCCGCGCGGATGGTCTACGTGTCAGCGCTGCGGCTTCGTGCTCAATCTGCACAAGCTGGAAGATCAGAAGGAGTGGCGCGGGCTCGCGCTCATGTCGATCAACCTGTCGGTATGCCCGACCTGTCTCGACATCCCGCAGCGGCAGTTGGGAACGATCATTCTGGAGCCCGATCCGACGCCGCTTTTTGGCGCGCTGCCGGAGCCATACGCAGTCGACGAATATTGGCCGCGTCTTGTGCAGGGCGGTCAGCCACGGGTCCTGCAGGGCGGTCGTCCCCGCTATCTGCAGGTGCTGAAGTATTTTGACACGAATTGAGGGGCTGAAGCAGTGAGCGTCAACCCAGTATCTCCGGTGACATTCAACGGCGGTCAGATGACCGATTTGCCGGAGTTCACCGGCACGCTCAATGGCGAGGAGTTGATGGAGGTCGTGGCGGCTCCGGCCGGTGCCGATCTTGTTGCGGAAGGCGTCAATTATTCGATCACGACCGAGCTTCTTGCGCTGCTGCTCATCCAACTCAATCGAGCGGCTGTCATCATCGGAAATGGCGAGTATACCAGCGCTCTCGCCCCCTATGTTGTGCAACCCGAAGATTCCCGGATCTACATCAACAAAAGCATCGCTAGCGCCACCTACATCCTAATGCCGGAATCCAGCACCATGATATTCGACCCATTGGTTCGGGATGTGGCCGGAACCGTAAATGACACTACGGCGATCGTGACGGTGAATTTCAGCGGTGGCGAGCAAGCTGATGGGAATGCCTCGGTTCCGATTACGTCGCCATACGGCGGATATTTCTTCCGGCCGATCGAGGCGTTGAGCAAGTGGGCATTGGGGACAGCGTGATGAATTGGGTTCGGGCTATAATCTCCGGGGCGCTGCTGACAATTCTTACGGTTGGCGGGGCGCAGGCTCAGTGCGGCACCACGGCGCCGGCGGGTAAGTTCTGCGGCAATGATACCGGTGCATCTGCCCTCGCTGGCTGGAAATCGGTACCGGCTGGCTCTCTCTCTGCTATTGCTGGTGGCACCGTTCTGGGCAATCCCACGGCAGCGTCGGCTGTTCCGATTGCCACTCCAGCCCCGGTATTGGGTATCCCCGGGACTTCGACGGGGCAAATCGGCCTAGCGGGGCTCACCAGTGGCACGGCAATCCTTCGGGCACAGGCAGTAGCGGGTAGCGCTGTTATCCTCCTGCCGACCGCCGCAGGCACGCTGGTGAGCACTTCTGTGGCTCCTCTCACCATCAATGCGACCACCGGGGCGATCAGCCTCCCCGGATTGGCCGGCGGGGTACTTGCCGGGTCTGGACCGGCCTTCACCATCACCCCAGTGCTCGGCGTTCCGACGTCATCGCAGGGTACGCTCGGTTTTGCTGGGGCGACTAGCGGCACCGCTACGATCACTGCGCAGTCGACGGCCGGCACACCGACGCTGACGCTGCCGAACACCAGCGGAACTTTCGCGGTCAACGCATCGACCCCACTGGTCTTAAGCGCCACCACCGGAGCCCTGACGTGCCCAACCTGCGTGACGTCGTCGGGCGGCGGCGCCATTAGCGGAACGGCGCCGATCTCGGTCTCTGGCGCCGGCGTGGTTTCGATCAATGCGCCGTACGTCACCCTGACCGCATCCAACGGCGGCATCGTCTATTCGGGTTCGACCAACCTCGCCATCCTTGCCGGCACCGCGACCGCCCGGCAGATGCTGCAGTCGGGGGCTAGTACGACGCCGGCATGGTCGACCACGACGTGGCCAGCGACCACGACGATCAACCGCATCCTCTATTCGAGTTCGGCAAACGTTATCGGCGAGATCGCGACCGCCAACGGTGGGCTGCTTAACACCTCCAGCGGCGGCGTGCCGTCGATCACGGCCGCCCCGGTGCTGGGTGTGGCTGGCACCACGGTCGGCTCGATCGGATTCCAGAACGCGACCAGCGGCACCATCACGCTCCAGCCTGTAACCGGCGCGCTGGGCACCGTGACCTTGAGCCTGCCGGCGGCCACCGACACGCTGGTTGGCAAGGCGACGAACGACACGTTCACCAACAAGACCTACAATGCGCAGGGCACCGGCAACGTCTTCCAGATCGCCGGCACGACGATCACCGGCTTTGCGTCTGCGGCGAATTATTTTGCCGGCACTGCCACCGGCGTTCTGATCAATCCGAGCGTGATCTATCAGGCCGAGACGACCACGACTTACGGCACGACCACGACGTTCGACTTCTCGACCTTCATCAACACGGCGGTGACGCTGACCGGCAACATCACCACCCAGACGCTCTCGAACGTCACGGCTGGCAAGGCCGGAACGATCACGTTCATTCAAGACGCGGGCGGCTCCAAGACGACGGTTTGGAACAGCATCTTCAAATGGGCTGGTGGTTCGTCGCCGACGCTATCGACGGCGGGTAACGCGATCGATGTGCTGTCCTACACGTGCCGGTCTGCCACCTATTGCGTAGCCAGCCTCCTCAAAGGTGTTCAATGATTCGGCGGCTGATGAAGCCGCTTTGCGCGGCAGTTCTCTCGATTGGGCTGATAAGCGCCGTCTGGGCGAATATGCCCGGGACGTTCCAGCCCCCACTGGGGACCCCTATCTCGTGCACTGGCGGGTCAGTCACCACGTCCGGCGGCAACACTATCCACACGTTTACGTCCAGCAGCAACCTTGTTTGCACTGGGGTTGGAACAGTCAGCTATCTAATAGTGGGCGGGGCCGGCGGATCAGGATGCGTCATCCCGGTGGCGGCCGGCGCCGGCAGTAGCTCTGGTGGCGCCGGTGGCGTCCTGACGGGCTCCAAGGGACTCGGTGGTGCGACCTATCCAGTTGTCGTCGGTGCAGCCGGTGCCACCTGTAATTCGATCCAGCCACCCACAGCGGGAACGGGATCATCCTTCTCGGGGTTGTCCTGTGACGGTGGCGGCCTCGGAGGCTACCTTTCCAACGGCAGCGGCTACATCAATGGTGGCGCCGGTGCTACCGGCGTAGGCGGCGGCGGATCGGGCGGCGGTGCCTCCGGCGGTGCCACGGGGGGCAACCGGTCGGCAGGAAGTTGCAGTGCAAACAATGCCGCAGCTTCATCGGGAACCGCTGGTGCTTCAGGTGGCGGTGCCGGGGCCGCCGGCAACACCACTGGAACTGGAAATGGCGCCGCCGGCGCTACCGGGGTGGCCTCCTCGATCTCTGGTTCCTCGGTGACTTATGGGTGTTCTGGTGGCGGTGGCGCCTTCACGGGAACTGCGGGCGCGGCTGGATGTGCGACTGCGGGAATAGGCGGTGCCGCAACCGGAGGCACCGGGGGCGCAGCCACAGCTAATACCGGAAGTTCTGGTGGTGCAGGCGGTGGCAACTTGCAATCTACTGCTGGTGCGAGCGCGGGTGGTGTGGTCATAGTCGCCTATCCGACTCCTCCATGAATATGTGGTGAGTTATGGCCCTGACCTATAATTCGTTCGTTATGTCGCTGGCCAACATGATCGTGGTGCCGATCAGTGATCCCAATTATGTGGCGGCGCTGCCAAATATCATCGACGACGCGGAGCAGCGGCTTTACCGTGAGCTCGACCTGCTCTCCACCATCGTGCGCGACACGGGACCTCTGGTGGCAAGCAATCGGAATTTCGTGCTCCCGACTGCCAATGGTCGGTTTGTTGTCGTCGAGCAGATGAATGTCATCACGCCGGCCGGCACGACTGACCCGGATCTCGGCACGCGCAACCCCATGCTTCCGGTGTCCAAGGAGGTGCTGGATTCGATCGGTGGTGGCCCGTCTTACACCGGTCTCCCAACCATGTTTGCGCCGATCAGCCAGCAGGATTGGGTGGTCGGGCCGTCCCGCCCGGATGCCGCATACACCGTCGAGGTGGTCGGCACCATTCGTCCTGCGCCGCTGTCGTTCACCAATCAGAACACGTTCTTGACGGACTATCTGCCTGACGTGTTCTTGGCGGCTGCGCTGGTGATGTCCGCCGGCTATCAGTTGAATTTCTCGGCGGCCGGCGACAATCCGCAGGCTGGCGTCACATGGGAGACTCACGTCAGAACTCTGATAGAGTCGGCTAAGATTGAGGAAATTCGAAAAAAGTTTGGATCGCAAGGATGGACAAGCAAGAGCCCAGACCCAGTGGCTACGCCGCCTCGGACCTAACGCAATCTGATCTAAAGGCGTTCGCCACCTATGATCCGGAAACTGGAGCGTTCACTCGCAACCGGGATGGGAAGGTGTTGGGCACTAAGGAGACCAACGGTCGCATCAAGATATACGTCCATGGCTTCCTTTATCTCGCGCATAGGCTAGCTTGGCTTTATGTTTGCGGCAAATGGCCTTCGGGTACCATTGACCATAAAAATAGAGACGCGGGCGACAACAGATTCCACAATCTTCGGATCGCTACCAAAAGCCAAAATATGGCTAACAGCGAGGTTACGTGGGGCACCTCTGGCCATCGTGGAGTGTATCGTCAGAAGAATACCAAGCTCTGGCGTGCGCGGATTGGTGGGGTCAGTTTGGGATATTTTGACACGAAAGAAGCGGCTAGCGCAGCCTATGACGCAAAGGCTATAGAACTCTACGGCGAGTTTGCGCGAGCCGCGTAAAGGGGTAATAGCGTGGTCAATCCAGTAACCGTCAACCTTGGCATCATCGTCCCGCTCACCGGCGCCGACGTCGACCTGTGGGGCGAGGATGATATCAACCCGAACATGGTCGCGCTCGATGGTCTGCTTGGCGGCGTGCAGACCGTCAGTCTCACGAATGTGCCGGTGACGTTGACCTCTCCGCCCGGATTTGTTCCAACCCCGAGCCCGGGGCCGACCGAATCGCAAAACCGGGTGCTCAGGTTCACCGGCGCGCTCACCGGGAATGTCCGCGTCACGCTGCCGTTGCCCGGGGCCTATCTGATCGACAACCGCACCACGGGCAATTTCGTGGTTTCGTTCCAAGGTGTGACGGACACCGAAGTGGTGGCTGTCGATCAAGGTTCGATTGTCGAGATTTACAACGATGGCGCCAATGTGCGTTTCGTGAACCTCGGGCGCGTCGGGCAACTGGAGTTCTGGGGTGGCATCAGCGCGATGCCGGCGTGGGTCGCGGCCTGCACGGTGAAGCCGTACCTGTACTCCGATGGCACGGTTTACAATTTCTCTGACTACCCGTGGCTGGCGGCCAAATATCTGGGGCAGTTCGGCGGCAATGGCCTTACGACTTTCGGGGTGCAGGATCTGCGGGGCCGTGTGCCTCTGGCTTACGATGGAACTGGCACGCGCATCACGGTGGCTGGCTGCGGCATCAACGGCCAGACCATGGGGGCAGCACTAGACCAGCAGGTTGTCACGCTGAATCGTTCAAGTTTGCCGAACGTCACTGTGGGGGTGTCTATCTCTGACCCGGGCCATAGCCACATCGAAACTGGGTCCGAGACTGGTGGTGCGTCCGGATACATGTTGAAACCAAACAATGGCGCCAGTGGGGTTTCCGGAAATTCAGTTAACTCTACCGTGGCAGCGGTCACCGGCATCTCGGCGTCGTTCAATCTGAACGGCAATGTGGCGCAGACCAATGTAAACAACGTCCAGCCGTCTCAGGTCAGTGGCATCTGGGTCGTGAAGACCTGAAGGTGGAGCCATGCCATTTGGCGGCGTCAAACTTATCCCCGGAGTAAATGTCGAGCGCACCCCAACCCTCAACGAGGCGGGGTACTCGGCGAGCCAACTGATTCGTTGGCGCGATGGCCTCGCGCAGAAGTATGGCGGGTGGGAGAATTTCTATCCGTTCGCGCTCGCTGGCGTGCCGCGTGATCTGCATGCTTGGCAGGACCTCAATCAGGTGAACCGTCTGGGTGTCGGCACGACGGAGGTGCTGGGAGTTATCACCGGCGCCACCCTGAAAGACATCACGCCGCAGACGTTGCTGTCGGACTTCACGCCGGATTTCAGCACCACGATGGGCTCCCCGGTGGTTGAGATCGACGACCCGAATTTGACGGCGCCGGTGTCTTCGTTCGACTCGGTGTTCTTCAATACGCCGATCTCGGTGGACGGGATCATCTTGTCGGGCCTCTATCCGATCGAGACTATCACCGGTGCCACGACCTACACCATCCGCGCCGCCACCAATGCGGTGGCTGGCGTCACTGGCGGAGGCGCGGTGCCGGTGTTCACGACCGTGGTTACGAGCGCCAACGTGTCGGTCCAGTTCGATGATCATGGGCTTTCGACGGTGGCGCCAGAGAATACCATCGTCTTCCCGATCCCGACGACGGGGAACGGGATCACGATCGACGGGCTGTATAATGCGGCCACGATATCGGATGTCGACAATTTCGTTATCCAGAGCAACGCTGTCGCCACGGCGAGCGGGTCGTTCAGCATGAACGGGGGCGATGCGCAACTGCTCTATTACATCGCGCTTGGGCCGCCGCCGGCCGGTGTCGGGTACGGCATCGGCGGCTATGGTTTGGGTGGGTATGGCACCGGCGTGGCCCAGAGTGTGCAAACCGGTGATCCCATTTCCCCGGATGACTGGACGCAGGATAATTGGGGCCAGATCCTGCTTACATGCCCGAAGGACGGCGGCATTTATTACTGGGACCCTACCGGCGGCTTCGGCAATGCCAGCTTGGTTTCCTCGGGGCCAGTTTTCAACACCGGGATGTTTGTGTCGACGTCGGCGCAGATTTTGGTGGCGTTCGGATCGACGATTGCCCAGCAGATCGGCGTGCTGCAGGACCCGATGCTGGTGCAGTGGTCCGACAGTGGCAATTTCTTCGATTGGACGCCAACCGAGGAAAATCTGGCGCGCAACTTCCGCATCCCGATCGGCTCGCGCATCGTGGCTGGGCTCGCTGTGTCGAACCAGAACCTGATCTGGACCGATCTCGACCTCTGGGTCATGAACTTCGTCGGCTACCCGAACGTCTACGGCTTCAACAAGATCGGTGCCGGCGCGGGGGCATGCAGCATGCACGCGATCCAGCAACTCCGCGGTGGCGTCTACTGGATGGGGAAGTCGAATTTCTATCGCTATGCGGGCAACGGCGTCGAGGTGATGGAGTGCCCGGTCTGGGACGCGATCTTCCAGAACATCAACATGGATTACATCCAGAATGTCCGGGCGATGCCGAACACGGCGTTCAACGAGATGGGGTATTTCTACCCGTCGCTCGCCAGCGTCAACGGTGAGAACGATTCATATGTGAAATTCAACATCACCGAGCCGAGTAAGCCGTGGGATTACGGAATGATGCCGCGTTCGGCGTGGACCGATCAGAATGTCTTCGGACCACCGATCGGCGCCAACCCGGGCGGCGTGATCTATCAGCACGAGACCGGCAATGATGCGGCCGGGCAGCCGCTGGTGTGGTCGTACACCACGGGCTATTTCCGGATCGCCGAGGGCGAGGAGTATGCCTTCGTCGACCAGTGGCGACCGGACTTCAAGTTCGGCGAGTTCGGCGGTGCGCAGGGCGCGCAGATCATGATGACGTTCAACGTCGTCAATTTCCCGGGGGACGTGCCGATCCCATACGGGCCATATCTGGTTGACGAGACCACGCAGTACATCTCGACGCGCTTCCGCGGTGGGTTGGTCAGCATCACCTTCTCGGGGTCGGACCTTGGTACTTTCTCGCGATTGGGCTATGTGAGGTACCGGTTCTCGCCGCAGGGACGACGCTGATGGCCTCCGCCGATCTCGACACCGTCAACTCCACGCAGACGCAGGGCGTGCAGTATCTTGGAAAAATCTATCAGGCGCTTCTGGCGCAGCGGTCGCTGAACTTGGTGCCGGTGCCGGCAACTGCCACCTCCAGCGGTACGGCGGGGCAGGTGGCGGCCGATAGCAGCTTCCTGTATGTTTGCATTGCCACCAATGTTTGGAGAAGGGTGGCTCTCTCGTCATTCTGAGGCCCCATGCCGATCAACTCCTCCAGCATCCCGGCTCTCCGCGTCGCTCGTAAAATCCGCCGCCAGCGGCGCGCGAGCGGTGGTGGCATCTTCGACTGGAGCGGCGTCGGCGAGGCGATGCCCGAGCACATCGGCCGCGAGAAGCCGATGGACCCGCTCTACACGGTGCCGAAGTCGATCCTGTACGACCTGCCGAAGAAGGCGATCGACGAGGCGGAAAGTAACCCGCTGCCGGGGCTCCGCCGGGAGGACTACACCGACATTCCGCCGGACACGTCACCGGACCCGCAGTCCCCGCTGGGCGGCATTGGCGTCGCCGCGCCACGGGTTGGCTGGCAGCCGGTGGACCCGATGGTTGGTTCCTCACTCGAAGCCGGCATGAATGTCATGGGCGGAACGTCGCTCAGTGCCCCAGCGCGGGGCGTGGGCGAGGTGGTTGCCGGCGCTGGCCCTGTGAGCCGCGCGCCGCGCGCATCGCTGGATATGGCCCCGGAGGCCCGTCTGGAGCTTGCCGTGGACAAGCGCGCGGCTGGCGCCGCCGCGCTGGATGATGTAGACAGTGTCCTAGAAGCCGAGCGTCGCCTTGCAGGAGCGTCCAATGAGCAAAGAGCAGCCGCAGCCCCAGAACTTGCCGCAGCCCCCGACGCCGTCCCAGTGGGACCCGGAGGAGGAGGGCCGGCAGGAGTCCGCAGCCTACCAGAAGCACAGGCAGCGGCAGCGCGGTGGGCCGGTGAACGAGCCCCGCTAGAGGGTATCCCGGGTCCGCTGAAGATCGGCGAGGACTATTTCGTCCCGGGTCCGATCGGAAAGATACACGACGTCGCCGAGGAATATATGCGGACCGTCCACCCGGACCGTCCGTACACGCCGCCGGCCAAATATCATCCGATTGACCCGGAGCACTCGAAGGCCATCGCGCAGGCCTACGAGGAGATGAAGCACACTCCGAACGACCCGGCGACCAAGGCCTCCTACAATGCGCTGATCGACGAGACGGCGAAGCAGTACGAGGCGATCAAGAAGACCGGGCTGAAGATCGAGCCTATTCCGCCGGGCGCTCCGGACCCCTACGCAACCAATCCACGGCTCGCTGCCGTCGATGTAGCGGAAAATAATCATCTCTGGTTCTTCCCGACTGAGGGTGGATTCGGCACGGTCAACAAGATCACAGACAATCCGATGCTTCGCAAGACGGGTGAGAAGATCGGTGATCATGACCTGCTCGCCAACGATATGTTCCGAATCGTGCATGATTACTTCGGCCACCTCAAGCATGGACACGGCTTCCGTGCGGCCGGGGAGGACAACGCATGGCGGACGCACGCGCAGATGTATTCGGACATCGCCCGGCCGGCGATGACGACCGAGACCCGCGGTCAGAACTCGTGGGTGAACTATGGTCCCCATGGAGAAAAAAACCGCACGGCGTCGGGGGCCGATACCGTGTATGCCGACCAGAAGGTGGGACTGCTGCCGGAATGGGTGATGCGGGATCGGGGGACGCCGGCGCCGGTCATGGTCTACCACGGGACCCCGCACAGTTTTGACCGCTTCAACATCGGGAAGATCGGAGTCGGCGAGGGTAATCAGACCTATGGCCACGGCCTTTACTTCGCCGGCCATGAGCCGGTCAGCGAGTGGTATCGTCACCAGCTTGCGACGCGGCAGGACCCGCTGCTGAAGAAGTACAAGCTGGAGCAGGTGGGCCACGTCATCGGCTCGCATATGTCGGATGCGGGCGGTGATGCAGCGCGGCTCGCTGGAGAGTATGCCGGGCTCCGTGATCGGCTGATCAACGGTGGTCTGACCGACAAGGCCACCAAGAACATGATCGCCGAGTATGATCGGCGCATCGCCTACCTCAACGATCCGGAGCGCGCCACCGGCCATCTGTATCAGGTGGGGATGGATGTCGACCCGCAGCGGCTGCTGGATTACGATATGCCGTTCGTCGACCAGAGCCAGTACGTGCAGGGCCGCGTCGGGCCGGAGATGGAGAAATCTGTCAATCGGCAGAAGCGCGCCATCATGGCGACGCTGGAGAGCGGCAGTTCCGGTGGGCGCCCATTGTTGAGCGGTGCGCGCGCTGGGCTCGAAGGTCGGTTGCTTTCGCTGGAGCAGGCCGGGCATACATCGTTCCCGGGTAAGGAAATATACAAGCGCATGGGGCTTCCGGCGCGGACCGAGAGCGAGGGGAACGTCAAGGCATCCCAGCGGCTGCTCGACATGAGCATCCCGGGCATGCGCTATGCTGATGCGGGCTCGCGCGCGCCGGGCCAGAAGGGCTCGCACAACTACGTCATGTTCAGCGACGACATGCTGAAGATATTGCGCAAGTACGGCGTGGTCGGTATCCCGGCCGCGGGCGTGATGGGCGTCGACGGCGTGGAACAGCGCGCAAAAGGGGGTTCGGTGAACGCAGCGGTGGAAGTGGCGCGCAAGATCCGGCGCGCGAAGGGCGGCAAGGTGCACATCGGCCCGATCGTGGGCGACACAGACGGACGCGCTGACGAGGTGCCTATGGAAGTTCCGGATGGAGCCTATGTGCTCACCGCCGACCACTGCAGCGCCATGGGTGAGGGTAACACGCTTGCCGGCTTCAAGAAGTTCCTAACCGAATTTGAGCAAGCGCACTTACTCGCACAACAACGGGCGGCATTACCTGTTAATCAGATGGGCTTAGATTTACCTGCCAACAATACGGCTATGGATAGAGCAAGGGCGATGGGGTGGGATACTGATGTTTATCATGGCAGTGCTTTTGATATAGAAAACATCGACACATCAAGAAGCCCGTTTTATACAACAGAAGGCGGCGCACCACACGAAATAGAATTTGCCAATAATTTTGCTAATACAAAAAGCGAAATGGGTAGCCCTAAAGTTTACCCTTTGCTTTTAAAAAAAGGACAGATAACGGACACACGAAAAGGCATACCCGAAGGATTGCAAAACGCTGCTGAGGATTCTTATGCGCCATTAAATATAGGCGAAAAAGGATTGCCAACATGGGGAAATGTTAATAGTTGGGCTAGGCGTGCAAAAGCAAATGGTGAAAAAGGCGTTTTATTGGATGAGCGGCCTTATCTTAATTCAGTAGCAGTGTTAGAGCCTTCAATGGTTCGCTCACGCTTTGCAGCCTTTGACCCGTTTAACCGTGACTCCTCAAACCTACTCGCGCAATCCGCCAAGTTTGCACCTGCTGCAACATTAGG
>OFQZ01000676.1_pt1 | contig 11257 bp, 22 predicted proteins | sample 1543011 | NCBI WGS metagenome assembly OFQZ01 (sample SAMN07774216, study PRJEB24372) | wastewater metagenome | isolation source: Exp Tend NO 0WW | collected 2016-02 | reverse complement strand
CCCCCTCCGATCCGAGCGACCCCCCCGGCCTGCCGATCGAGGCGCTTCCTAGGATCGGGTCAGTAGGCCAGACAGTGGCATTGCATCGCGTATTGCATCATGCCGCGCAGCGTTTACGTTACTTATCAGCGTCTTGGTCGTCATCATCACCAGATGACAAATCTGGTGCGGGGTCGATCTCGACCATGCGCGCACCTGGCCGGACGAACTCATAACCACCCCGATCCACGTTCACTTGCACCGCCACAGACGCGCCCGACCGCACCTCGCCAGCGAACAACTCGACCATCCTCGCCCTGACTGCCTCTGAGGTAGCATTGTGCATCAAATCAATGCCTTGGGCGATGGCGATGGCTTTTGCGCGCTCTTTGAGTTTGAGCATATCTGTTAGAAACAAGGCCTTTTGGGTATCGACGTATGCCTTGATGTGTGGCTTGGCAAGCGCGCGGCCGAGGGATGACTCGTCCATGCCTGCCCTGCGGGCGGCCTCGCGCTGTGTTGTCCCCTGCTCGACGATCAAAGCGACGGCGTTGCGCAGTGCGGGACGCATACGGGGGGGTTGCGGCACCTTAGGGAGGGGGAGAAGGGGCTTATTGGCGGGTTTGGTCGGTGTGCGAGCGTTCATGGTGCGGACGCTATGGCGGGTTGTGCACCAGGTCTAATGCACCACGCAGCTTATTCGCGAATTTAGTGCGCTTTTGTTACGATTTGCTGAGGTTCGCAAGACATTGGAAACCATCGCTAAGAACGTGATGCCCGCCGCGCCCGGTGAATCCTGAACTTGGTGCGGCGCTGCTGGAGCTTGTCGCGGGTCTCGGCGAGGACGCGGAGCGCGTTTGGGGTGAGCTTGCCGGGCCGAAGCACGACATCGTAACCGAGGGCCTGCGCCCACTCGATGAAGGTCATGGCGTTCGGGATCTTCGACGGGTCGTCTTTCTCGAACTTCGCGAGGTAATCCACTGCGATTCCAGCGACCTCTTCGACCTCGCGGATGGTGTAGGCGAGGCTTTCGCGCCGGCGGCGGAGAAAGACGCGCGCATCCTCAAAGTTGGTGACCGTGACATCGGCGTAGTCCGGCCCCTTGCCTGACGTTTGTGGGATGTAGCCGTCCGGCCTGAGGCTCAGCCGCACATCGCAGCCATCGCGCGGACAGCCACACAGGACGCGGCTTTGATCTGCGGCGAGGATCGTCCACCCGGCGCGCTGTATCTGTCGCAGAAACATCTGATCTAGCGCCATGACGTGCCTCGCGGTCTACCTGTATGCGCGGATATTGACTGGGGTAGAGGGTTTTTGCAAACGCGCGAAGCGAACTATGCAAAATCATGGCTTGGTCGAGGTGCTAGGCCCGCCTCCTTTACGGAAGCGCGTTGTCCATAAATTGCAGACAGTATGAAATTTATGTTGACGACGCCGATTGCAGACTGTATGAATTGGACATGGGGCGCGGAATGGTCCGGCCCCGGCTTCAGGAGCCCCCGACATGACCACCTACATCTGCGTTAAGCATTCTGTCGACACGACGACCGAGATGTTTGAAGGTGCGACGCTCGCCGCCGCCGCCGAGAAGTTCTTCGCTGCGCGCGGCGTGGAAGTCACCGCAGATTATGTTCAGCCGCATGGCGGCACGAATTATCACATCGTCTATCGCGACGTGAACCCCGACGAGTTCTGGATGGCCCAGCTCACCTACACCATGAGCGACGATGAAGAATGGGGTCATGGCGCCACCGCCGCAGAGGCCGCCAAGATGGCCAGCCCCGAATATGAGTGATCCGATGAAAAAGCCCGCATCCAAATCGAAATTCGCCCCCCCCGTCGGGGGCGATTCTACGTCGGCCCACTCCTTTGCGGGTCCGCTGCGGCCCTGGTCGAGCACGGGTGTCCGCCTCGCGCTCAAACTAGGCGCCGCCGTTGGGCCGAAGAAAGAGTGGCAGAACAATATGGGCCTGGGCTGGGTTCTTACGCGCCTCGGGCCCACGCCGATCAAGGAGGGCGAAGCTGCGGTCGAGGCTGTGGCTCGACCAGCCCCGGCCCCCCTCAACGCAGCAGAATACCGCACCCTCCGTGAGGATTGCGGCCTCAGCCTGCGCGAGGCCGCAGCCTGGCACAACGTCGCCGAGCGCACCGTCAGCTACTGGGAGTCCGGCGGCCCGAAACCCGAAGTGGCGCAGGAGCTTCTAGCGCTGCGCGCTCAGATGCAAGCCGCTGCGGTCCTGGCGGTCGAGGTGGCGCAGCAGCAGATCAGCGCGCACCCCGCGATCGCGGGTCAGCCGGTCGAGCTGGTGCGATATACCACCGCCGACTATCCGCTGACCCAGCCCGCCAGGGAGGGCCTGCCGCACGGCGCGCATAACCGGCTCCTCTCGCTGACGGCCGATGCGCTGGCGCAGGCCATGATCGGCGCCGTCATCGAATATCGGGGGGCCGGGCGGATGTATCCGGGTGAGGCGGATGGCGAAGGCCCGGACTTGCCGCCGTGCATCCGGGGCTGACGCGGCTACTTCGCCCGGCCGGCGCCGGCAAAATCGGCGCAGGCTGCCTCCACGGATCCTGCGTTTTCGACAAACAGGGCCGGGCCTAGCGCAACTTTGCGCCCGCCTAGAACTCAATTTCAGGCTGGCGCTCTTTCAGATCCCAGAAGCGGCCGGTCGCATCGTGAAAGCCGATTTCGGCGGTCGCGAGCCTGCCATGGCGGTTCTTTCGGACGATCAGCTCCATGACGTTCTGCACGGCCGATATGTCAGCCTGCCATTCTGTGCGCGCCTGGTCCGTGATCTGCCCGTTCTTGTCGAGCTTCGGACCCTGACGTTGCAGCCAGTAGCCCTCGCGATGGCAGAAGACGACCTGATCGGCGTCGTTCTCGAACTGGCCGGTTTCCTTGATGTCGGAGAGCTGCGGGCGCTTGTCGTCACGCGATCCGATGTCGCGGGACAGCTGGCAGAGCGCGATCAACGGCACATCGAGCATCCCGGCCATCTGCTTCAAGCCGATGGATACCTCGGTCATCTGCTCATACCGGCTCTTACCCGGACCTCTCACAAGCTGGGCGTAGTCCACAACCACCAGTGCTGGCCTGCCAGCCTTGAAGTCCAGCCCGGCGCGTTTTGTGGCGGAGTAGATGGCGGGAATGTCTCGCACATGCTTGGGCACAATCCGCATTTCTCCGGCTGCAACCTCGCGTGTCGCTTCGATCCACTTGCGGAACTCCTCTTCCTCCATCGCAGCCGGATCGCGCAGGTTGGTGTAGGGCACCCGCGACTTTGCCGATGCCATCCGTGTCGCAAGCTCCTGTCGGGTCATTTCCAACGATACGAACACCACGCCATCGCCGCGATAGGCTGCCTGTGACGCGATTTCGAGCGCGAGGGAGGTCTTTCCCATCGACGTTGCCCCACAGATCAGGAGGAAATCTCCGGGCGCGAGGCCGCGAATGACCCGATCGAGCGTCGGTATGCCGGTCTTGAAGAACGAGGATTCACCCTGATAGGCGCTGACCGCCGTCCCGACCGCCTCCGACATCGCCTTGGCCAGCGAATAGGAACTCTCTTCGGACCCACCGTCTGGCAGAGCTTGTAGGGCCTGCTGGACGGCCATCTTCACTTCGTCGCTGTCTCGGCCCTCAGAAAGCATGGTTGCCGATTTCTGGCTTATCCCATGAAGCGCACGACGGCATGACGCCTCGACAATCTGCCTCGCATAGTCCCGCGCCGCCGCTCCTGAGATGGCAGACCCTGCGAGACGCGCCAGATAGGACGGACCGCCAAGCGCCTTCAACCCGGCGTCGCCCTCGAACGCGAGCTTCATCGTCACGGGCGAAACCAGATGGCCCTTTCCGATGCGGGCCGCCGCAATCTCGAAAACCTTGCCGTGGACGGGGTCGCCGAAGAACTCGGGCTTCAGCACATCGCCCACCCGGTCCATCACCCGGTTGTCCACCAGGATCGCCCCGAGAAGCTGCTGTTCCGCCTCGACGTTCAGGAATTCTGTCATCGGACGATCTCGCCCCAGGCTTCCGATCGGCGATGGCCGCCGTAGTGCTGCGGCCTTTCGTTCGCAGGCGGATTGCGTCTAGGGAACACGCCCTGCCAACCGTTCATGATGCTGGCCTCAACGCAGGCGACCGGATCTTCTGCTTCGCGCAACTTCCCGATCAGCAGGCGCGCGCCCTGCGGCGTAAGTGCTTTCTTCAACGCCCGTCGATGAGCGATCCAGTCCCGTGCTGTCTCTTCTGGTAAAAGTTCGAGAAGTGTCGTCAGAACCTCGTCCGTCTTCTTCTCTGAGACGTATTTTGCTGAGAATAGATCGGTCTCTCGCACGTCTGACGGTTCTATAACTGACGTTACTGACGGTTTGGGTGCAATGGGTTGCGTATCAGTGACGCAATGGGTTGCGTCTCGACATGCTACAGATTGCGTCTCGGGCTTCGTGGCATGGGGTGCAATAATTGCGTCTCGGGCCTGCTCCCATCGTGCAACTTCGGTGATGCGGTAGAGGTTCGTTTTCACCGGACTTGCGTTGCGCTTTACCTCAACAATGCCGATCTCTCGAAGGCGCTGAAGGCAGTATTGCACCTGCCGCTCGCTTAGCCTCGATTTGGCGGCGAGCCCGTCGATTCCAGGATAGCACGACCTTGATCTCTCATCGGCACTATCGGCGAGAGCCAGTAGAACGAGGAGCGTTCCTTGGTCGACTGTCGCATGTTTCCAGACCTCGGTCATGATTTCGATGCTCATCTGCCCCTCACGATTTCCTTGATCCGGCCTTCCTGCCGGTAGATTTCGACCTCGCGCCGCACGTCGTCGGCCGCGCATTTCAACTGAAAGGCGATGTCCTCGACGCCGTAGCCCTGCGCCAGAAGTTCCCGGACCTGCACGATCCATGCGGAGTTGCGGTGCGCGGTCATCGTGCCGCCTCGAACATGCCCGGCAGGCTGGTCATCTGGTGCGCGCGGCTCTCCATCGATGTGGCGAAATCCCAGAGGGCTGCGGCGTCTGCCGCGTCGGCTCCATCGACCGCCCAGCCCAACAGATTGCAGCGCGCGATGACCGCGCCCTTGATCGCCTTTTTCGCCGCAGCGCGGTTCAGTGCGGGGAAATCTCGGCCGGTCAGGGCCTTGCCGAGGAAGTGCTTGCGGACCGTCGCGGGGAAGTACGACACAACCCGCACCCCGTGCCGTGCGGCCTCGCCCTTGACGCAGGCAACCATGCCAATCAGCAGAGCCGAAGCCTCGCGCCCCCCTACGGGCGCTTCCACAGCGACCAGATCGGGCGCGAACCGCTCGATGTAGGCGGCGGTCATACGGAGTGCTTTGGAAAAGCGGTCCTCATCGGACGCCTTGCCAAAGTTCACCGCCCAAGCGCGCGGCTTGTCACCGGCCACGCCAAAGGCGCAGCCGGTCACGGTAGCCACATCGAACGCCAGAACCTTCATTCCGCCACGTCGGCGAGTTGCCGCGAGAAGTCGTCCTCTGCCTCTGGCGCGGCGGGTTCAGCCTCGTTCGCATCCTCGAACATGTCGGCGGTGCCCTGCCCGTTCCAGTGGCTGTCCATCATGTCCAGCAGCGGGTGCAGCGACCGCAAAATGTCCTCGCGCTTCTCCGGCTCCTGCTTGTCGAGCATCCGAATGAACGAGAACGCCTTCTTGTTCAGGCCGGTCAGTTCGAGAAGGTTGCCAATCTCCGCCCGATCTTCGCCAGCGTCGGAAGCGCGGTCGCGCTCGTGGCTGTTGATCGAGGAAATCGTGTTGAGGATTTTGTCGGTATGGACGGAAAGCTCCATCGTCATCTCCATGTGATGTTGATCGCCCGCTTCTCGCTTTGGGCCAGTGCGCCTGGTGCGCGCATTCGCGGAAAACTGGGCCGTCGGGGACCGCCCCATGCGCGCGTCTAGCCTCAGCGAGCGGCTTCGGAGTCCCCCCCGACGTGTTCTGGGAAAAAATCGGCAGGTTCCAAGGGGATGCCGTTATCCAATGCTGCCTTGAGAACATCCGGCTTGTGTTCATCCGGGATCGAGCCGCGATCCCTCCAGCTCTTGCAGGTCGAGTAGGGTTTGCCCGTCAGTCGCGAAAGCGCGGCCAATGTGCGGAATCGCGACACAATGTTGTCAACATAGCTCATGGTAGCGCAATGTCCGCTAATTTCTGCCATAGTTCAAGCGCATTTTGCGCTTTACGATTAGCGCATGATGCGCTAGCGTCACTCCCACGAGCCGCGACACATGAGCCGGTCGAACGAGGGGGAAATGGGATGCTGGACGCCCGAGAATTTACGCTTGAGACGCTGGCGAGGCAGGCCGACCTGTATGTGGACGGCTTCGATGGCATGGCTATCGAACTGGCGATGCAGGTCGAGAGCGAGGAATACGTCAGCCCTGATCGCAGCGTAGGCGAGTACGGTGGCTGGTTTGTGAAATGCCACTGTGTTGGCGCGCGCCTTTCGTTTGAAGGCGAAGTCGCCCTGACCCGAGAGCAAGCCATCGAACTCCTTGGCGCTGAAGTGATCTCCAAGGCCGAGAACGACGCGGCCGAGGATCGCGGCAGCCTCCTTGACGAGGACTGATGCCTACGCCGGGCGAACCCCACACACGTCCCCGGCGCACCTGCCCCTCGCCTGACCCGCCGGAATGGCGAGGGGCAATTTCTAGGAGAGAGAGATGGAAATCGAAGGCATCGAAATGCTTCCGGCCCACATGCGCGACGCGGTGAGGCTCTACGTCCTGAATGGCATCCGCGGCGGGCGCTTCCTTGCTGCCGTGATGACCAACAACTTCGCCGACGCCGTTCTTCGGGCCGACGACGTGAACGCCGCCGCGCTGCGGTATTGGGCGATGTGGCTTCGCGACTACGCGCCGACCGGCTGCTGGGGAAGCCCCGACCGCGTAGCGGCCTGGATCAAATCCGGCGGCCTCATCGGGCTGGGCGAAGGGGTGGGAGCATGACCATCGCGGCACAGAAGCCCCCCGAATATGCGTCCATCACCACGCTCGCCCGCATTCGCGATGCAAAGCCCTGCCGCGAAGGTTGGGAAAAGCTACTCGCGTATCTGGGTAAGACAGCCGCAGACGACGAGCCTCTTTCGCTTCTGACGGTGCTGGAAAGCAACGCTCTAGATGATGCGCTATGGGTTTTGTCCAACGCCATGCCGGATGACCGGCTGGCGCGGCACTTCCAGGCTTGGTGCGCGGAGCAGGTGCTGCATCTGTTCGAGGCAGAGCGGCCTGATGACCGCCGCGTTCGCGACCAGATCGCCATGCTGCGCAACGATGAGGCCACTGCGGAAGAGCGGGCCGCCGCACGGGCCGCCGCAGGGGACGCCGCAGGGGCCGCAGGGGCCGCCGCACGGGCCGCCGCATGGGCCGCCGCACGGGCCGCCGCAGGGGACGCCGCAGGGGCCGCCGCACGGGCCGCAGGGGCCGCACGGGACGCCCAAGAAATGCAACTTCGCAAAATGCTTTCGGAGTGACCATCATGACCATCGCTACCCCATCCAGCAACGACTGGCTCCGCTATGAGGCCGCACTCGCCCACGCCCGCCATGTCGCTGACGCCCCACCTGGCACTTACAGCGATCTGGCCGTGCTCACCGCCTGCGCAACGTTGATGGATAGCCACTGCGCGTCGGACTGGCGCAAGGGCCATCGCACCCGCGCTGCCGTCCTGTCTCGGGTCGAGGCCGACCAGCCGCTGTTCGAGAGGATCGCGGATGTGCTGGCCGCCCGCCCGCTTCTTGCAACACTTCTCGACGCTTTGGGCGTGTTGATCCTGTTCGGGCTGACGTTCGCGGCCCTTGTGATTTTTGGAGGCTGACATGCCCCTTCTCAAAGACGGCACCTATTGGTCGCCCGGCGAGGCTGAGACCTACATCCGCGTCACCCGCTCGCTCTATCGGGGGGTCCTGACGGCAGCTATCCGCGACTGGCAGGCCACCCACACCACGGGAATGCGCGGTCACTACCGCAACATGGCCCGACAGGCCATCGCCGAGTTGCGCTCCGCTGACAAACTGGAGGCCATGCTGTGAACGTTCAGTCCCATCTGCCCCTGATCGCAGCCATGGCCGAAAACCTGGCCCCCTATCGCGATGACGAGGAAGCGTTTCTCGACACGCTGGACGGCGAGACGGATGCGCTTGACCTTCTGGACGCGGAAATCTCTGCCGTGCAGTCCGATGAGGCTCTGGCGAAGGCAATCAAGTCCTGTGAGTCCGACCTGAAAACGCGGCGCGAGCGTATCGAGATGCGCGCCGATGCCCACCGGAAGAACCTGCGCCTGATCCTCGGTGCCATCGGGATTTCCAAGGCGGAGCGCGCGGCGGCAACTGTGTCGATCCGGCCGGGCACCCTGTCTGTGCGTATCACCGATGAAGCCGAAATACCGTCGCAACTGATGCGAGAGACGGTGACACGCGCCCCCGACAAGGCCGCAATCAAGGCCCAGATCGAGGCTGGGGAAACCGTTCCCGGCGCCGAACTGGCGCGCGGCGATGACGTTTTGACGGTGAGGGTGAAATGAACCTTTCCTCCCTTTCCGCGCCTTTCCCCCGCTCTGCCGTTCATTGGCGGGTTCAAGGCAAGCCCTATCCCCGCGATGGCAAGCACTCTGCCATGGCCCTGGCTTACATCGACGCCCGCGACGTGATGGACCGGCTGGACGATGTTTGCGGCCCCGAAGGCTGGCAGTCTGAATTTACCGAAACCGCCAAGGGCCGCGTGATCTGCCGTCTGGGGATCAATATGGACGGCGAATGGGTCTGGAAGTCGGATGGCGCCGGCGACACCGACGTTGAGGGTGAAAAGGGCGGCATTTCCGATGCACTGAAACGCGCCGCCGTATCTTGGGGTATTGGCCGCTACCTCTACCGCCTCGATAGCCCCTGGGTGCCGTGCGAAGTCAATGACAAGGGCGCTTGGCGCAGGTGGACGGCTGATCCGTGGGGATTGGTCAAGAACGCGCCGTCTGAGCCGTCGCCGGTCGAAGTTTTCGAGGCAATCCGCGCGCTGGTGGTGGCGAGCGATGCAGCCGCTCTGCAAGCAGCTTTCGCGAACCTGTGGAAGTCGGCTCGCCATGTGGCGGAACACGCCGCCGTTACCGCCGCCAAGGAAGCCCGCAAGGCTGAACTGCAACCGAAGGAGCAAGCAGCATGAAGCCGCGCCTACCAATAGCGCCAGAATTTCTGCGCGAGATTTTGCGATGTGACCCGGAGACTGGCGCGCTGATCTGGCGGGAAACACCTGCGCGCCCCAAGGAGTGGAACACGAAATACGCTGGCAAGCCTGCGTTCACGGCTAACCATTCATCTGGGTATAAGTGGGGGACGATAAGCAACGAGCAATTCCTCGCGCATCGCGTTGTCTGGGCCATAATCTATGGCGAATGGCCTGTTGAGTTCATCGACCATATCAACGGCAATCGTGCTGATAACAGGCCATCGAACCTGAGAAGCGTATCCCAAGCCGAAAACTCTAAGAATGCGGCAAAGTACAAGAGCAACAAGTCTGGGTTTTGTGGAGTATATTGGAGCACGCACTGGCAGAGATGGAAAGCCAGCATTGTCGTGGATTACCGCAATATCCACGTCGCCACATCCAAATGCATTGCGGCGGCCGTCATCGCTCGGCACATCGCTGAGATTCATAATGGGTTCCACGCAAACCACGGGAGAAACTTGCTTTGAAAACCATCACCATAGCCGGGAACATCGGCAAGGACGCCCAAGTCTACACGACGCAGGGCGGCGAACATCTCGCGGGCTGGTCAGTCGCGGTCGAAGAGCGAAACGGCAAGGAAAAGCGCACGATCTGGTTCGATTGCAGCCTCTGGGGCAAGCGCGGTCAATCTCTTGCGCCCTACCTGACGAAGGGAAGCCGTGTCGCCGTCTCGGGAGACCTGTCGACGCGCGAGCACAATGGCAAGACCTACCTGACCGTTAGGGCATCCGAGGTCACGCTGCTTGGAGGCGGAGAGACGCGCGAACACGTCAACATGCCGCCTGGCTTTGAGGGCACGGCGCCGGCCGATGTGGATCGGCGCATGGGGCGCGGGCCTTCTTTTGAGGAAGATTCGATCCCATTCAGCATGGAGTGGCGCGGGTGAGGCCATTTGGGGAAATATCCTGCTATGCCGTCACCCACCCTCTGTATGGGCCGGCCACAGCATCTGGCGGTGGCGCGTTCGCCATGCGCGGCCTGACCATTGTCGCAAGCTGGGGAGAGGGATGGGACCATGTGTCGGTTTCCCGCCCAGATCGCTGCCCGACATGGGACGAAATGGAGCGGGTGAAGCGCGCGTTCTTTAGGCCGGATGAGACGGCATTCCAGCTTCATGCGCCGGTGTCCGATCATATTTCGGTGCATCCGTTCTGCCTGCACATCTGGCGGCCCCATGCGGTAGACATCCCTCTACCGCCGAAATGGATGGTAGGGTGATGACGACGATCTTCTGCAAATCGGACGGCGCGGCCCTGATCCCGCAAAGCAAGGCGGCGCTGATCGCCCTGTTCAACCTGCCGCGCGAAACCTCGCTGAAGGTCGTGGTGACAAAGCCGCGCAACATCAAGGCGCACCGGCTGTTTTTCGCCTTCGCAACCTACGTCGCCGAGGCCCTGAACGACGGCCCGGCCCCGGCTCTACAGCCGTGGACGCCGGAAAAGGTGGTTGAGTTGATGAAGCTGGCGACCGGCAATGTCGAACTCGCCGCGCTGCCGCCGAAAGACGCCAAGCGCCTCGGCGTGACGCATGTTGCCCTTCCGAAGTCGATTTCGTTCGCCAGCATGGACGGGATCGAGTTCACCAAATTCATGGAGGCGGCGTTCGTCTATGTCCGCGACGACCTCTGCCGCTGGATAGAGGGCAGTCCGCATTGGGCCGATATTCAGGCCATCCTTAGAGAGAGTTACCTGATGGGAGAGGCGGCATGAATCTGACCGGCCTTCCCCCGCGCCAGAAGCGCCAGCAATTCGTCTCGCCCGCCCTGCGCGCCTCGGCCAAGGGCCAGCCCTGTGCCCTCAGATTATCATGCTGCAACCACGACCCGGAAACCACGGGAAAATTCGTCCAGACACCAGCGAGACAAGCCATGCGTGATATTACAAATGAACACGATAACTTCACCCCAGCTTGGTGGGTGCCAATCTTCGCGATCCTCGGCGCTGCCCTGTGGGTGCGGATCATCGGGGCGGTGCTGTGATGCCGACCTGCCGTTATTGCTGGACACCATATGAAACCGACAGGTGCCCAAAATGCGAGAAGGATCACCTCGA
>OFQZ01000672.1_pt1 | contig 11290 bp, 12 predicted proteins | sample 1543011 | NCBI WGS metagenome assembly OFQZ01 (sample SAMN07774216, study PRJEB24372) | wastewater metagenome | isolation source: Exp Tend NO 0WW | collected 2016-02 | reverse complement strand
TTCAAGTGTGCTTCAGCGAACGGGCGCGGGAGCGGGTAGCTCAGGACTGCCGCCGCCATGGGCAGAGTGCGCCCCGAGTTGTACGAGTAGCCATTGACCAGCCCCACCATCGCACCGGCCCGCAAGTCGCCCAGCTTGAAAGGTTGCCAGCCGACAAAGGCGTATTGAGAGACCTTGCGCTCGACGGCCTTCTCGCTGTTCGCATAAGCGCCAGCGCCTGCGACATACGCACCGTGACGGCAGAAAGCGCCTGCACCCGGCACCACGGTGTTGAAGCCGGGTTGACTGTGCAGAGCGAGAACGAGAATGTGTGGTAAGCAGTTCATCTTTGACCTCAGGAAAGCATGACGTCAATTTCGGCACGACCGTCGGGGAGCACACGCAGACACCGGCCGACCACCCAGGACCACTGTTCTTCGGTTGGTCGACGCACGCTGACGCCTACGATGGAGTCGCCAGGGCCTTCCGTTGCGACAATGTAGTGCCCCGACGTGGCACCTGTCACGTTGCAGGGCACGATGCCGCAATAAGCAATGCGATCTACCTGCTGGCGGGCGGCCTCCAGGCGGGCCTCAAACGCGGCCTTGGCGCGCTGGTACTCGGGATAGATGGTCGTGTCGAACAGCTCTCGCTCCGATTCGACACGGGCCTCGTGCTCCACCTTGTCGGTGCGCCAGTCGGCCATGTCGCGCAAGTGTTGCTCGTGCAGGGAGGCGGGTATCGATTGCAAGGACCGTCAGCAACCGGATCACCTTACAACCCCAACTTAGCGCGCTCGTCGCGGCCCCATTGGCGTGTGGCCTCTACAAACTCACCGAACACGGTTATTGCTTGCAGCTCGTCGGCGCTTGGCGTGTACATGCCCATGGCAGCGCCGACGCCGATGCGAGCGAAGTAGTTTTCGTCGTCCTGTGTATAGCTTTCTCGGATGCGATCAATCATGCGTTGGCCGATCAACCACACCACGGGGCTTGCTGCCTTGATCTGCTCGCGCAGCAAGCTCGGCAGCGGGGTGGGCAGTGTCTCGATGCTGGCCGCAACTTCCGCAGGTTGGTTTGACGGCAATGTGGCGCCGTCAAACAGCGCCACAACAGTTCGGCCGTCAGGCAGCGTGCAAAGCTCCTGCGCGCCAGGTTGGCCCTGTGCCGCGTCAGGCAAGCGCAGGCTGTGCGTGTGCTGGGTGGTGACAAGCTGGCGGTAGGCGATTAAAGAGGTCATGGTGGTTTTCCTTCAAAAAGTTGAGCAGGGGTTTGAGCGAGCAGGTGCGACGGGCGTGGCCCAGTCGGGAGATGATGGAATTGATACGGCCATGCTTGGCGTCAGCGCGAACCGATTTGATGACGTGCGGCCTGACAAAGCGGCCGCGCGCCCAGGTGCGGTAGCCGCAAAAGTTAGCGCCGCGCTTGATTGGGTGCAGGCTAGCCTCCGCGTGCATGGATTGTGGTTTTGTGGCCATGGTGATGGGCGCCCTAATCGCTATCGCTCAGGGCCATCAAAGGTACGAGGCGGAGCGAAAGCCATAGCTAGCGCTCGAGGTGCCACGGGCAATGCCCAAATGCAGAGCCCAGACGCCCGTGACCGAAGAAGCGTCCCAATAGCCACCCGAGAACGGGCACAACTCGTTGGGCCGCGCATCGTACATATAGTCGTTTCCGAATTGGTTGCTGCCGCCAACACCCCCCAGCAGTGGCACGCCTGCGCCCGCCATGGCCCAAGCGGTGCCGCTGGTGGCTTCGCTGAGCACTTGGGAGGCAGACCCAAAGATTTTGTTGGTGCTTGATGCGGTCAGGGAGCCATACGTGGTGCCGATGTCTGTGTACATGGCGGCCAGGCCGGTGGCGCCCCAGGCGTCGGTGGCCAGAGTGTTGCTGGCGGTGATGGTATTCACATCAACCGCAGTGTTGAGCAGGTAAAAGTTGGTGCCGTTGCTGGTCAGGCCAAACGGCGCGATCTCCCATACCAACCCATTGAGGTCGGCCACGCCGCAGTTCATGCCGTTGTGCGTTGTCTTGCTGAAAAAATTGGCACTGCCAGTTTTGCCGCAGCCCGCATAAGTGGCATTGCCATCCCACACATAGGCAATGGTGGCGTCTTGCGCATCGCCCAGCGCGTTGTTGTTGTTGCCCTTGGGAAAGTTGGTGGAGCCAGCCGAATACCACGCGCAATACGTGGTGCTGGCGGCCGCGCTTCCGTGCGCCAGGCTGAGCAAAGCCAGCGCGGCGTTTTGGAACATAGTTTTGGGGTGGAACGCTGCGCCACGGGTGCGGGCCGCGCCAATCGTGCCGTAAAAAGCATCGGCCTGGCCAATGCTTGAAAAAGGCGTGTCGGTCAGGCCCCCGCGAGTGGAGCTAGAAAGCACCACACCGTTTTTGATGCTGGAGGCAATGGAGCCGTTTTTGCTGCACAAGTATTTGTCAACAAAAAAGCCGGGGCGAATCGACCCGCCGTTATAAAACGCGCGGTGTAGCGCGTACCCTGCAGCATTGGCGGTGGCCACATCTGCAAAGTACGAGAACGCCTTTATGTCCACGACATTGAGCGCAAAGCCGTTGGCACCCGTGCCGTATTTGTAATAAAACGCCGGGATGTACACCATGATGCTGCCATCGCTGTACTGGTAATTGCCATAAGTGTCGCTGGCCGGGTCGTCGGTGCCGTACAGCTTGGCCATGTTGGTGGGCAGGCTGGGCGCAATGCCCACGCCAAAGCCCTGCTGGCCGGGCGTGCCGATGTGGTTGATTGACCCGGCACCGGTGGCGGTGCCAATCATGATGCCGTTGGGGAACGATACGGGCGACCCGTCTGGGGTTTCAACGGTGCGGATGACAAGTTTGCTCATGATGATGTCCTTTTTGGTTGGGTTAGTGGATTGACCAAGCGGCGTTATCGCTTACCGTAACGGTCACGCCATCTGACACGGTGATCGGCCCAACGCTGGCGGCGTTGTAGGCGCTGGCGACGGTGAAGTTGGCGGTGATGAAACGCGGGTTGACTCGAATGGGTTCGGCGTAGCCTTGCACGGTTACGCCTACATCACTTGGGGATAGATAATCGGTCCCCGCAACAAAATTAGCGGCCCGGTAGTCGTCTGCATATTGGGAATTTGCCGCGTTGTCGCCCGTATTTGTCCCTTCTAAATTGGACCCGGAAATTGAACCAGTAGCACTCATATTGCCAGTCGCACTCACCGTAGTAAACGCACCAGCAGCAGGGGTTTCGCCGCCGATGGCTGTGCCGTCTATCGTGCCGCCGTTGATGTCGATGGTCGTAACAGTCCCACCGTTTGACGTGGTGCCGCTGTAAGAGGGGTTTGACAGTACAGGGCTGGTCAATGTCTTGTTGGTCAGCGTCTCAGATCCCGCCAGGGTTGCCAGCGTCCCGCTTGTCGGGAACGTCACGCCAGTGGTGCCGGTGAATGTCAGCGTGACCGCGTAGTTGCCTACCGTGGAAAACGCGGCGGCAAACGTGATGCTGCTTTTGGCTTCCAGCCCATCCGCCGAACTGTTGACTCCAATGATCTTGTTGGCGTTTCCAGTCAGACCAGGAAGAAGGTCAAAGCCCGCTGCAATCTCTGCGAGTTCGCTGCGCGCGTTGGCCGATGCGCCTGACGAACTTGTCGCCGGCCAGCCCGAGGGGTTGTAGTAGTCGTTGCTCATCGCAATCCTCGACGTGGTGTGTAGTGGACGATCACGCTGTTGACCGCAAAGGGTGCGTAATCGGTGGAGTTGCTGCGAACAGTGATCTGCACGTTTTCGCCAGTGCCCACCATTTCGCATTCGGTCGGCAGCAGGGTCCGCCCGTCCCAAACAAAGTTGTCCCAGGTGAAGGCGTCCCATTGCGTGGTCACAAAGGGCGCCGCATAGGTCTGGCTGTTGGGCTGCAGGGTCAACGGGTTGGCATAGGCCAGCGAATAGCCGAAGTCCACCGTTGCATAGCTGGGGCCAGACAGTTCAATGGATGCCCTGCGGAATCGCTTGAGCATGCGGCTGTTGCGCATTGATGCCCAATTCAGCGTGAAATAGGCATTGATGGCCTCGCCGTCGAACGATGTGCCCACGTCAAACTGGTACACATGGCCGTCACTGCCGCCGACGAACTTGACCAATTCACCGTTGGCCAGCGTGCATTCCCATGTGCAAGTGATGTTCATGGGGAAGTACACCGGCACCGAACCCATGAGCTGGCCGTTCACCACGGTCATGTAAATGCCGTAGTTGTCGCTGAAGAACAGCCGGTACTGGCTCTTGTCGCGCGCCAGCATGGAAGCCGAAACACGGGTGCGGTGTTCCACAAAAAACGGTCGCAGCAAGTTGGTCAGGCTGGCCTGCTGGAAGTTGCCAAAAGCCAGCGACGTGGACAGCCCGAATACACCGCGGTCGTCACACAGGAACGTCTGCGCCAAGTTCTGCTGGCTGTAGTCCAGAGAGCCCGTGCCAATGTTGTAGTTGACCCGGTTCCAGTCTGCCGAGCTGTTGCCGTACACCATGTTGGTGGAGTTGCGACAAAAGATTGTCATGGCGCCAGCGTCTTGGGTGCCGGGCTGAACCAGCAGCCCGGTCACGTTGTCACCGCACGGGATTTCCGCAGCGCCGCCGATAGACGTGTGGTTGTACGGGTCAGCAATGCCCGAGCAAAACGCCGACGACTGGTAGCTGTACCAAAGGTGGTTCTTGAAAGCCGCGACGTGCTTTGGCGCGTCAGTCGGAAGTCCCGTGTAGATTGGAACCAGCGTCTCGCCGTCAAACTCCCACATGGGATTGACGCCATCGGCACAGTACACCCGGATTCCAGAGGCTTGGCCAAAGAAGTTCGCTTGCGTGATCTCGCACCGGCCGCCATCCAGAAGCGTGATGTCGGTCTGAACTCCGCTCAGGGTCACGGTAGCGCCACCGGTCAGCGTTGCAGCGCCGGCAGCGAAGTTCCCGCCTGACACGTTGGTGATGACCAAGATCCCGGCCGCCGTGCCCGTCCAGGCGCCGGACTGCTTGACCACTCTCTTGACGGTGGCCGTCACACCGCCTTGGGTCAGCGTGGCGCCATCTGCCGGCGTGGCCACTGCGCCCGTGGTGAAAGACACCTTCTTGAAGAACGGAACCTGCACCCAGCCGGCGCTGCTCTGCTCCCAGAGGTTCATGGCCGTGGCGCCAGCGTTGTCCCGCAGGCAGTAGGTCAGGTCGTCCAGAACGAACACCCCACGAATCGGCCCGCTGCCCACCGGCTTGGCGATGTCTGCGCGGTACACATTGGCCGCCAGATTCACATACTGAGCGTTGACGGACGACGACATCGCGCCTTGCGGCGTGATCAGGGTTCCAATGACGGTCGCCCCGACTTTCAGGGTGTCGCCAATAGTGAATGCCCCGGCCGCCTCGGTGTAGGCGATGTAGTTGTTGCCCACCGCAATGATGGTGCCGGTGGCCGTGGCCCCGGCGTTGGTGATGGTCTGCCCTGCCGATGGCGTGTTGGTGAAGCTGGAGACGTACAGCAGCGCATAGACGGCATCGGATGGCGCCGGCTGGCCGCTGTACCGCTCATACCCACCGATCCGCCCGTAGCCGCCGTTTTCCAGGCATTCAAAGTTCAAGGCGTCGCGCAGCACACCAGGAGGCAGGGACAGCGTGGGCGTGATCTGGTCCAGCCCACCCTTGAGCGCCATCGTCTCGTAGAAGACTTTGACGAATTCCTGCTTCATGCCAGCGGCCCCGCAAACACGACTTCGCGCAGGCGGTCGGATTCGATCTGGGTCATGGCAGCAGCGAACTCGCGCTGACCCATGCTGAAGACCTCGGGGGCAGACTCAAAGCTGCCGTAGAACATCATGGCCCTCCAGACGATGGCCAGTTGCCAATACTCGGGCAGCGCGGGTTCATCGCTGTCGCCCGACATATTGGACGGCGCCAGGAAGTAGTCGCCGCGGATCGTGTAGCCCGAGATCGGGAACGGCCCCAGTGCGATCCCCTTGTCCGGGGTGATCGACATTTCCATGGGCCGCGTGTAGGTCAACTGGATGGCGCCAAACTTGTACCGGTCGCGCCACTCGTCGTAGCTGATGTAGCGCAGGTACTGTTCACTCCCGACTCCAGCCGACGTGTCGTAGCACCGGAAGGTGTTGCGCTCCCAGGCTCCGAACGTGCCGGCCGTGATACCGCATTCCGCCGTGGTGTAGGTCGGCTGCTGGTCAATCGTCGTCCAAGACGTGGACCGGCGCATCCAATCCCAGTCCTTGTGCTTGTTCTGGATGGCCAGCCATGCCGCGTTGGTCCAGTTGACAAGGCGCCCGGCCTCGCCGGTCTGGTTGACGGTGGTGGTGATGTTGCTCACCGGCACACCGCATTCCGTGGCCAGCCGCTGGACAAGCTCAAGGAAGGTCATGTCAACGCTCTGCCATCAGGCGGCGAAGCCACTCGCCACCCTTGGGGTTGCGGTCTTCGAGCACGCTGAATTGGTTGAGGGCACGCGCGGTATGCGTGATCTGGTTCTTGGGCATATCGCCAAGCGGGTTCATGCCGCCAATGACTTCGTTGTCCACGTTCACGGGCTTGGCGCGCGCCAGAGCCTCGACGAACTTGCGCTTGGTGGTCACGGCAATGTCAACGGGCAGCCAGCCCAGTTGCACCCACTTGCCATCCTTGAGCACTTCGGCGCCAATGCCCTGCACCCACACGGGAACAGTCAGGGCCGGCTTCTGCTCATTGCCCTTGGCGATCACAATCGTCACCGGGTCGTTGTCCATCTTCAAGCGGTCGAGGTATTCCTTCTCGATGTGCTTGGGGTCCACCGCCTGAATGGTGTCGCTGAGGTCGGGCGCTTCTTCCAGGCTGTGCGGCGTGGGGTCACGCTGGGCAAGCTGGTCGTCGGTGTAGTCCACCGATTTGGTGATGGTCACGGGCGCGACGCGGCGACGGCGTACAGGGGGGTTTTCGACTTCGGTCATGGGTTCTCCGGTTGAAATGAAAAAGGCCCGGGGGTTAGCCGGGCCTTCAGGGGATGAGGGCTTTCACCCTCGGGGATCACGACGTCTGCGGGCGATCCGGCAGCGTGAAGCAGTCCACCAGAACCTTGGTGATGCCGGTCTGGCTCGCTTGGTTGCTGGTGCCGAACGTCCATGCGCTGCCGGTGCTGATCACCTTGACCAACTCGTAGCCGATGGGGCAGAGGTTGTCAGGCACAACAGGCAGTTGCGGGGGGCCGTTGGTGAACTCGCCGGCATCGCTGTAGGCCACGCTGTAGCCGCCTTGGACGACTTTCAGGGCGCCAGACGAATCCAGGCAGATTGCGAACACGCCAGCCTTGTTCACGGCGATGGCATTGAATGCCAGGCCGGTAGCGGCGTCGGTGGTGGGGGTTGCCGTGTTCGACACTGCGGACTTCTTGTAGCCCTTGCCTTTGATGCTGTATTGCACATCATTGGCCAGGGTCAAGGTGGTCGTGGTGCCCACCGCGAGGCCGCCAATCGTGGTGGCCATGGTGACGGGGATTTGTTGGAGGTAGTCCATGTTGGTGACTCCTTTTCTTGAGGGTTAAACCAGAACGGTCGGGTCAAACGGCCCGATGGTGTTCACATACAGAGCGCCCGGTGCGACAGTGGCGTCATCCAGCGGCGTGGTGCCGCCGACGAAGTTGCCAGTGCCAGTCGGGTTGATGATCACGAAGCCAATGCAGGCTTTCTTCTCCGGGAGCGGAGGCATGACCACAGCAGCCAAGGTAGCGCCTTCGGTGCCCATGGCGGAGGTCAGCGTTCCCGCCGAATCCACGTAGAAGCAGAAGACATTGAACTTGGCATTGGTGACGGTGCCCGAGAGCGCCGCCATGTCGGTGTTGGCCGTCTTGGTCAACAGGGTGCCGTTGGCAATGGCGTAAAACGCAGAACCCGCCTTCACGATCGCACTGCCACCAGCCTTGATGACAAGGCCGGCAGAGGTGAACGTGTTGGACGAGTAGCGATCACCAATGGCCTTGAAAGGTGGCAGCAAAGCCAGCTTGTCAGAACCGTTGGTCAGCGAGTTGAGCCATTGAGTGATGGTGTTCAGCATGTGTTTTCCTTGTGAGTTGGCCGGGGATCACTCCCCAGCCTGGTCATCACAGCGCCTTGCGGCCCACGTTTGCCGATGCCATCCAGCCTTGGTTTTCCAGCATCACGGCCTTGTACCACTTGGCACCCGCGTAGCCGCGCTGGCCTTGCGGGTCGCTCTTGTCCTTCTGGCCGGGCATGAGCATGGTCGGGTCGGTGGACGACTCGCCGCGCACTGCGATCTGGCTGAAGGCTTCTTTCGCCAGGACAACCATGCGGTACACGTCGATGTTGGTCCCGCTGGTCGAGTACAGACCGGTCGCAGCAATCGCGGCCCCGGCGTCCTGCACAGACGGCAGATCCGGGGACAGCACGAAGCGGAAGCGTTCGCACGCGCCGATTTCGTAGTCGCTGATGGGCTTGCGGCTGGCGTACTTCTCCACGGGGATGAAGTTCGGCAGGTCGCGGATGTCCGGCTCCAGGTCGGTATGGGCGTACACCACATAGCCGGCGCTGACAGCCGAAGTACCGAAGTCACCCGAGGCGTTCAGGGTCGTGTTGACCATCATGCCGTGGTTGGCCGCCAGGTTCTGGGCGATCTTGCGCAGGAAGTTCAGCGTCACACCGCCGTTCACCGTGGCGCGGCTGGTGCCGGTGCCGCCGTAGTACACGTTGGTGCAGGCGTTCAGGGCGCCGTACACGATCTGCTCGTTGATCAGCGTCACACGCTCGCCAACGATGCTCGCGCATTCCTTGGCAATGTCGTCTTCGCCCAGGTCATAAGTCTGGTCGGTGAAGCCGTACAGGCAGTTGAACTGCTGGATCACCACCGTCGTGTCTTGCGGCGTGATGGAATCCGGCGTGGTCGTCACACCTTCGCTGGCCGTATTGGCCGCGATCATGGACAGCGTGCGGTCGCCGGTGCCGTTCTGGAAAAAACGGTTGATGGTGTTCGCATCGGTCGCGGTCGCGCCGTAGGGCTGGAAGCGGCGGGCAACGTAGGTGTTGCTGTTGTTCTTCGGCATCTGGACCTGACGGCCCTCGCGCTGCAGGACTTCGCTGGGGATGGCGCGCTTCAGAATGTTCCCTTTGAACTTCCCGATTCGCCACGGAGTGTTGAGGTAGCTATTGACAGACATGGCCTGTTCCTTTTTTCAGACGCAAAAAAAGCCGCTTACGGCGGCCTATTTGCTGGGGGTTGGTTGATTCACCCCGAGGCAAAGGCGGCTCGGAACCCTGCGGTTTCGTCGCTTTCCAAAGGGGTGTTGCCGGGCATTCCGCGCGGCGTGGCTGCCGCTTCAAATCGGCTCTTTCGTTGGTTGGCTGCTTCGGCTTTCTTGCGTGCGTCTTCGGCTGCGGCCTGAGCCTTGGCCTGCTCTGCTTTGAACCGGGTGAGGGATTCACCGATCACCACAGAGTCATAGGTTTCGCTGACGGTCTTCTGGTACTCCGCGGGTTGCGTGGATAGCCACGCGCGGTATTCCGTCTTCTCGTCTGGCTTGCCGACAATTGCGCGCCAGTCGCCGTGTTCCTTGGCCAGCAGCTTTTCCGACACCATGGCCTCTACCCGGGTGGGCAGTGCTTCCATGACGGGGGCAAGTCGTTGCTGAACAATGCTTTCAATGTCCGGGGAAGTTCCGCCCGTCCCCTTCAGGCGCGACAAGACGCGGTTCAGACCCTTGGCCGTCATGGCGGCGATTTCGGGAAACTCACTGCTGAGTTCCGCCAGGTCGTCGTCGTTCAGGCTGATGGCTTCGCCGGCTGGCGTGCTCTGTTGGAGGCTGGCAATCAAACGGTTGATCTCGCCAATCTTCCCGAATGCCGTGTCCACCTTCTTGTCCAGCCCGGCCTTCAGTTCATCAACTGCGGCTGCGCGGGCTAGCAATTCGGCGTATTGGTCTTCGGTGATCTGTGCGAGTTTGGGCGGCGGTGCAGGTTCCTGCGCTGCCTCGGCGGGTTCAGGGGTTTGCGTCTGCTCGTTGCCGGCCGGCGTTTCCGTGGGCCCGTCGTTGAACAGCGATGCGAAACCTGCCGCCTCGCTCTGGTCATCCACTTGCGTGGTTTCCACTTGTCCCGTCTGGTTTTCCTCGTACATGCAGTCATCCATTAAAAAAGCCGCATCTCTGCGGCGTCGTCACATCACACCCGGCGCTTGCGCGTGGGGTGCAGCAAAATGCCGTGTGCCTTGCGGCAGGCGGCGGATTCAGGATTCGATATGCGGAAGATCCTTGTCCAGGCTCAGAATGCGCTTGACCTCTGCGATCTGGCCGCGCGTCTTGGCGGTCTTCTCGGGGTTCAAGTCGCCATCGTTCTGGGCTCTGAGGACTTCCAATCGTTGTTCAAGGTGCTTCTTCAAGGCGTTCCATGTCGAGGAAACACGGTCAGCCTTGGCAAGGGTGAATGGTTCGTTCATTGCTCGTAGGCCCGGCCAGGCGCCGCGCGGCCAGGCGGTTCAGTCGGTGGCTTCAGGGCTTGGCCTGCGCCGTTCATGCTGGCCAGTTCGCGCTGCAGGTTGGCCTTGATCGTGGTGTCTGCCAACTTGGCCTTGACTTCTTCCAGCGTGAGTTCTCGCTTGCTGGCGTAGTCCAGTTGAGCCAGTTGCAGCTTGGCGTTCAGTTCTGCCATGCGGGCCTCGTGTTCCCGCTCGGTGCGCTGCGTCTCGGCTTGCACGTAGGCGCGATCCCGGTCGGTGTCGGTGGCGTCCCGTGCCATGGCGCCCTGCTCCCGCATCTGGGCAATCTGCACGTCCTTCTGCGCGTTGATCTGGGCAACGGCCAACTGTGGTGGTGGCGGCGGCGGCGTGCTGCGCATCTTCTCGATTTCGGCCTGGGTGTACTGGAAGTCCTTGGGATTCAGCCGCTTGGACTTCAGCCACTCCTGCAGCCACTTCTGCGGGTCAACACCGTAGGCCGGGTTCAGCACCATCGGTCCCATCTGGGCAATAGTCTGGTCCTGAATGGCGCGCTCCACCAGTGCCGCGGAGCCGTGGGCGTCAATGTCAAAGTCACCTTTCTCGTCGTCCGGGATGTCTGGGTCCAGCAACAGCAGTTCGTAACTCTGGCGAACCACGGGGTCGGTGATGTAGTCGTCCACGGCATAGCCAACCGAGCGAAGCAACTGGTTGGCGTTGTTGTTCTGAAGCTGGGCGGCGCCAAAGGTGTCCGGCGTCGTCGGCCCGGTCTGGCCTTGTGTGATCAGGGGGATGCTGGTCGATTCCTCTGCCGTGCGGTAGCCGAACTCGATGATGGACAGCATGGCTGGCGTGACGTTGGGAATCAC
>OFQZ01000671.1_pt1 | contig 11295 bp, 10 predicted proteins | sample 1543011 | NCBI WGS metagenome assembly OFQZ01 (sample SAMN07774216, study PRJEB24372) | wastewater metagenome | isolation source: Exp Tend NO 0WW | collected 2016-02 | reverse complement strand
TCCCTTGATTTATTCTTTCCTAGGTATTATTATACTGGTAATGCATAAGAATGCAAGAAAGATATGGTACTTATGAGTTTATCATTCCTCGTTCGGTTTGCCGTTACCTATGACTGCCAGGCATACGGTACTAGTGCGTATAGCAACAATGACCCCTGCACAACTGGAAACGGGTTGGCTGGTACTGGTACCGATGTATACATCGCCCTAGCCTTAGGGGTTGTTCTCGTTCTTGCTGGTATAGTCGCTATCGTGAAACTACGCCGAAAAAACACAAAGAATAAATAGACACTCCGTTCTACTCAGGGCAAATAGCGCACCAGCTAATTGCAGTCGCTCAATTGTTTTGCAGGTTTCACCAAGACACGATATACTGATATGTCTATATGGAAAATAATTTCGAAGATGCTATTCCGCTCATCAGTAAGTGGCTAGGGGCTGGTTCCATAAACATATTTGGACGACAGTATGCCGGCAAAGATACACAGTGCGAGAAACTCGCAGAGATTTTTGGTGGAGTGGTGCTAGGTGGCGGTGACATTCTCCGACATGGCCAAACGCCACAGCATGTCCTCGATGCTATCAACTCAGGCGCACTCTCTCCTACCGAGGAGTACAAAGCGATTGTCACACCATACCTTTCTCGGGATGAATTCGCCGGAAAACCACTCTTTCTGAGCAGCGTTGGACGCATGGAAGGCGAAGAGGAAGCAATTTTGGCTGCCACTAAGCAAAGTGGACATGAGATCAAGGCAGTTATTTTCCTCGATATTGATGAGTCAACTACCTGGAAACGGTTTCATGAAGCAAAAATTCACGGTACGCGCGAAGATCGTACTGATGATGATGAAGAAGGCCTAAAAAAACGGCTTAACCTCTATGAGGAGTTTACGATTCCTGTCATCAATAGGTATCGCGACTTAGGTCTGCTAATTCATATCGATGGCACTCCTAGTATCGAGCAAGTCGATGCCGCTATCTTACGAGCACTCCTAGAGCGCGCCACAAGCTCTTAATCACGTTTCAGCATTACCATAAAGGCCTCGCTTGGTATATCAACCTTCCCAAAGCGCTTCATACGTTTTTTGCCTCGTGCCTGTTTGGCGAGTAGCTTCTTTTTTCGACTTACATCACCGCCGTAGAGGTATCCGGTCACGTCTTTGCGATACGCCCCCAGTGTTTCGCGCGCAATGAAGCGAGCGCCAATAGCTGCTTGCAGTGCAACTTCAAAGCTTTGACGAGGCACAACATCTTTTAGTTTTGCTACTATTTCCCTGCCAAGCGTCTGAGCCTCGCTGCGGTGCGCCATCACTGACAATGAGTCGACTATTTCTCCCGCAATATAGAAATCAACACGTACCAAGTCCTCGACGCGATAATTGGCAAGTTCATAATTAAAGCTGCCATAGCCACTAGTAACGCTTTTGAGCTGATCGTAAAAATCAGTCAAGAGGTTCGCTAGTGGTGCCTCAAAACTGACAAGCGCTCTTTTGTCGATATAGCTCAGATTTGTTTGTCTACCGCGTTTTGTCACTATTAGCTGGATGACCGTTCCTACAAACTCCTGTGGGACGACAATCTCTCCCTTTATCCACGGCTCACGGATTTCACGAATCTTTGCAGGGTCTGGCAGACTACTAGCGCTCTTTATGTCAAGTTCTTCACCACTTGTCAGTGTTACCTGATAGTCGGTACTCGGATTTGTTACGACAAGATCCAGATCATATTCTCGCTCAAGTCGCTCGCGGATGATATCCATATGAAGCAAGCCCAGAAACCCGATACGCACACCGTAGCCGAGAACCGGTGAATTCTCCGGCTCGAACTGAAGGGCACTATCACTCAGACTCAATTTCTCAATCGCGTCTTTGAGATCCTGATAGTCCTCGTTACTCACTGGGAAGAAGCCAGCGTAGACAAACGGTTTAACGTGTTTATATCCCGGCAGCGCAATGACTGTTTCGGGAGACTCTCGTTTTTCGATGACGATCGTATCCCCTACCCGTGCATCACGCGTTGTTTTGAGGTTAGTCACGATATAGCCGATTTGACCTGTAGAGAGCGTGCTATCTGCAACCATCGTCGGACTCAAGTGACCAACCTCCAGTGCTATGCCCTGCGCAGATGTACCAAGCATACTGATCTTATCGTTTTTTTGTATCTCGCCGTCAACAACGCGTACGTATAAAATAACCCCTCTATAGTCATCGTAGTAACTATCAAAAATCAGCGCGCGAGTCCCAGTATCTACCGACCCTATCGGTGGTGGCACACGATCTATTACCGCCCGCAACACTTGATCAACATTTTCACCGGTTTTGGCACTGATCTTGATAATATCTGATTCGTTGCAACCTAGCAGGTTTATCACCTCCTTGGAAACTCGTGTCACGTCGGCCGCCGGCAAATCGACTTTATTGAGAACTGGTATAATAACCAGTTCTTGTTCGAGCGCAAGATAAACGTTTGCGAGCGTTTGCGCTTGTATTCCCTGACTTGCATCGACGACCAAAATTGCACCTTCACACGCCTGTAAACTCCGTGACACCTCGTAGCTAAAGTCGACGTGCCCTGGCGTATCGATCAGATTGAGATCATGCCCCTCCCACTTCATCCTAACGGGAGCAAGCTTGATCGTAATCCCTTTTTCGCGCTCGAGTTCCATACTATCGAGCAGCTGGCTCTTCATTTCGCGTTTGGTTACGGTGCCGGTAAGCTCCATCATGCGATCAGCAAGTGTGGACTTTCCATGATCAATATGCGCAATGATACAGAAATTACGAATGCTATGAGTATTCATTTCCTGCGTACCGAACCAAAGAAAATCTGTTGCAAGCGCCGTACCACTGGATCGGCCTCAACCAAATGAAACCATTTGCTTATCCATATATAAACGCTAAAACTGACAAAAGCAATTATCATAAACTTCGGGAATGTCGAGATAAAGTTTTGGTCGTTATTGCGAAGTGGTAAGAGCGTAACGGTAAGGTAGGTTATGAGCGACATACTACCCGTCGCAATAGACATCTTACCCACCGCACCCACAAATGCACGCGTAAAAAACCCGGGCATGCGCCGCCCAATGATGCAAAATAGGATAACAACCTCGATAAGTGCCATGAGTGACTGTGCATATGCGAGACCATATACACCCCACCCAAATACTTGCGTAAATACGACAGCTAAAATGATATTGAGACCAATCGAAAAAATTGACACATAGAGTGGCGTCTTGGTGTCTTGCTGTGCATAGAATGCTCTGGCGGCAATGTGGTAAATTGTCCGAAACAAAATCGCCACAACGAGAACGCCAAGTAAGCCTGATATCAGCGGAAAACCACCATTTTTGATAAAGTTGACGACGTACCCTCGAGCAAAAAAGGTGACTGCGGCAGTCGGCAGTGCTAACCATATGATGACACGCAGAATAGATCGCAGCTCTGACATAAAGAGGTCATTTCTGCCTTGGTTGAGACGTTCAGCCATTTTTGGAAACGCCGCGTTACTAATGGCAACACCAATGAGATTCACCGGCATAAGCGACAGTGCCGATGCCTGTTGATACGCACGGATCGTTCCGTCAGCCATATGTGATGCAAGATTAGTCTCGACAAAGCCGTTGACATAATCAATCCCTTGGTCAAGCGATCGTGCCGGCAGCAGTCTCAGCACCTGACGAAACCCTTTGTTTTTCCAGCTGATCTTGAAGTGATAATCAAATCCAACTCCTAATAGACCGATAGCACTTACGACAAGCTGCATAATAGCTCCAAGTACCACCCCAAGTGCGACTCCCATGATTCCGCCTTCAAAGACTTGATAGCCAAAGATGGTAATGCCATTCGTAAAGAACAGCGCACCGATAATAATTCCTATATTGTAGATAGTGGGTGCAAGCGCATAAAACATATAGCGTCCCACTGCTTGCTGCATACTGGCAATCACCGTCGCGATCGCAAAGAGGAAGGGATTGACCGCAATCACACGCATCATACTGACCGCTAGCGCATGACCCGACTCATCAAGTCCTGGACTGATAATGTACACCAGCTGACTGGCAAATATCATAATGAGAATACTCGCTACAAGAGTAATGAGGGCCATGAAGTTGATCATCGAGGAGCTCAACTCCCACGCAGATTTTTTGTTACCTGTATCAAGCCGCTGGTTAAACACCGGTATAAATGAAACGCCGAGCGCTCCGGAAACAAGGATGAAAAACATGAAGTCAGGAATAGTAAATGCGACCGTATAGGCGTCGATTCCTACGCGGTAACTATCGAGGTACAGCCCATTCAATAAACGATCACGGTAGAGACCAAGGAGTGACGAGAGGAGTGTTGAGCTTGCAAGCAAAATTGCAGCCCACTTTACAGACATTTTGCGATTGGCAAGATTGACCATTGAGCGCATTCGGTTTTGTGCCATAGGCCATCTTTCAAACTCCTAGTGGAGTTTTGCCTCCGCAGGCAACGTAGCATCTGCCATCAATTTGGTTGCCTCGTCTTCTTCCAATGTTTCAGACTCAATCAGCGCGTCTTTTAGCTTTTCGAGGATATCGCGATTTGCATGGAGCACCTCCTCGGCACGATGACTCGCTTCTTTGATAAGCGCTTCTACTTCACGGTCAATTTGCTGGGCTGTTGCATCGCTATACGGACGTTCGTGAGTAATCTTATCAAACACCATGCCACCGGCGTCTTCATGAAAGACCTGGTCACGCAGTGTGGTCCCCATCCCTTGCTCGATCACCATGTCACGCGCAATCTCAGTCGCTTTGCGAAGATCGCTCCCCGCTCCGGTCGTCACACCATCGGCTCCATAAATAAGCTTTTCGGCAACCCGACCGCCCATAGCACGAGCGAGGATATCCTTAAACTCATACACATTCGTATAACTCTTGTCTTCTGGGGGTAGAAACCACGTCACTCCTCCAGTTCCACCACGCGGAATGATCGTCACTTTGTGGACAGGATCGCTATCCGGAAGCACATGCCCGACAATTGCATGACCGGCTTCATGATACGCGGTCATCTCTTTTTCTTGCTCGTTCATCACCTTTGCTTTTCGCTCAGGACCGATAGCAACCTTTTCAAATGCTTCGGTGAGGTCTTTGTTGCTAACACGTTTGGCATTGCGTCGTGCCGCGATAATCGCTGCCTCGTTGGCGATGTTTGCCAAGTCCGCGCCCGAAGAACCCGCTGTCTTTGCTGCGAGTTTATCGAGGTTTACCGTATCGTCAGCGGGCTTATTTTTGAAATGCACCTTCAAGATAGCCTCGCGGTCTTTTCGCTCCGGCAAACTAATGGTTGTGCGGCGGTCGAAGCGACCAGGACGGAGAAGCGCCGGGTCGAGAACATCAGCACGGTTAGTGGCTGCCAGGACGATGACGTTTGTACCGGTTTCAAATCCATCCATTTCGACGAGGATTTGATTGAGTGTTTGCTCACGCTCATCGTGACCGCCACCCATACCGCTGCCACGTTTTCGTCCTACTGCATCAATTTCATCAATAAAGATGATCGAAGGAGCGTTCTTTTTGGCTTTTTGGAACAGATCGCGCACCCTGCTCGCACCAACACCGACAAACATTTCCACAAACTCACTTCCTGAGATACTAAAGAACGGTACATTCGCTTCACCCGCTACTGCACGCGCTAGCATTGTTTTTCCCGTCCCAGGGTTACCTATCAGCAAAACTCCTTTTGGAATCTTGGCACCAAGACTCTCGTATTTTTTTGGGTGTTTCAAAAAATCAACCACTTCTTCCAAATCTTGCTTGGCATTGTCATTTCCAGCGATATCACTGAAGACAACTCGTTCTTTGTCAAGACCGTATAATTTTGCCTTACTCTTTCCAAAGCCCATGGCTTGGTTATTTTGGCCCTGTGCTTGACGCATCATGAACATAAAGAAGGCTGCAATCAAGATAATCGGCACGACAAGTGTCGCAATATTCCAAAGTGTATTACCAGTCTCAGATGCAGGTGAATCACTGAGCGTCGTCTTGGTAGTATCGACTTTATTTTCCTTGATGAGCGTACTGATACCGCCAGTGAGATAGGATTTTTCGGTTGGCTTATCTTGCCCCTTCAGGGTAATTTGTAGTTCATTGCCCGAGCCTTGGATTTTTGCAACATCACCATTATTTGCACGCCGAATCACGTCAGATATATCAACATCTTTCATGCCGGTGTGTGGCGAAGTGATGGCCCAGACGGTCAATACGCCAAGGATCATGAGAGACCAAAAAAGTCCCAGCCGGACCAAATTACTTACTTTACCTGTAGGGGGTTTTGCCATGAATTAACTCATCCTTTTTACTGTCTGATTAAACTTATGTGAGTATCTCTGGTCAATTATACTACCCGGACTTCAAAATATCGAGTCTTGCACACAATTTCCACCCCCTTTGCTACTTGGTGACATGATCCCGACCTGGCTGTCTTTACAAACAGAAGCGCGGCCTCAGCCTGCGGTCGTGTCGGTCTATAGCCGCTTAATCGCTCAACTACCGTTGCTATCAGCTCTCCTGCCGTAGCAGTATCAAGTTGAATCATAAAATGACGTGACGTGAGATCAGTTGTATGGTAGCGCCTTTCCTCACTTTCAACGTCTTTCTTCAATTGAATCTGCTTCGCCCGCAAGCTCATCAGCGCAGCTTTGTCCAGTTTCTTCCCCTGCAATGCGAGCATACGGCGAAGGCGATTTCTCTGGTAAATATTACTAGCGTTGGTTGAGTCCTCTACCCACTCTAGTCGATGCTTAAGCGCGTAGCAGTACAGCTGCGACTTTGAGAGTTCGATAAAAGGCCGCAAGATAGTAGGGCGATTCAGTACTGCCAACCCCCTCCAGCCAGTGCCGCGCCATAGATTTAGTGCGATAGTCTCTATCGCATCATCTTGGTGGTGAGCTGTCACGACCGTTGCACGGTGAATAGCCGCTTGCTGAAATAAGAAATCATAGCGGGCATTCCTCGCCTCCTCCTCACTCGCGTTCGGACCGAGCGAAAGCTGAGTCGATACATACGGCAAGTGATATTGCTTAGCGAGCTCCCTTACAAAACGTTCATCGGCTGCGCTGTCTGAACGTATTCCATGATCGACATGCGCAACAATCAGCGTTTCCTTCTGCCAGGCTACCATCATGTGTAGCAGGCAAACGCTATCTATACCACCACTGATTGCCAACAAAAGTGGGGGAGTGTCCGGCGCTACTTCAATTGCCACGCATAGCTCCTAATACATATCAACTCTGAGCTCAAGGATATCGATCAGATCGGTAAGTCGAGTCGCGTAGAAGTAGCGAGCGACGTCCTTGCTATCAACCGTGTAGCTATTGTCACTTCCCGCTTCCTTCAGACGCTTGTTATACTCTTTGAGTGCAGGTACAAAATGACGCTCCTTATTCTTATAGAAATCAAAGGCCAACTTTACATCCCGATCCTTCCACACGTTCAGCCTCTCTAGCTCAGTGGTTTTGTCTTCGAGCTTTTGGATCGCTTTGTCGGCTTTTGACTGATCATCACTATAAACCAGCTCATTAGTGGCTATAGCATTGATCTCTTTTGCTACATCCAGTGCTTTCTGATATTCAGCCTTTGGTGGGCGGCCACTGAGCAATATGTACGCCACGGCACCGCCAATCGCCAGAAGTAACACAAGACTACCTGCCACGATGCTGATAATGAGCTTTTTGCGCGAGCGCCGTGCTTCAGGCTGCGTTTGCTTAAGTGCGTTCACTTGGTACAGTGGTCGCTCGCGCGTCACTTGTTTCTTTTTTGCTGTCGAACGAGGTGATTTTGCTGCACTATCATCCATGGGGACTCCTTTTTTCTGCTTTAATATGCGTATGCCACTTTGCGCACCAGTATAGCAAAGTCGGGCATCTTTTTGCATGTGTATAGTAGTAAGTGCTACAATACAACCAGAAGTTCTAATGGAGGTTATTATTATGAGTGAATCGACGAAACCACAGGGACATATTACTCTCACGTATCTCGGTGCCGTCGTGTCGGTTCTGTTAGCGCTCACAGCGTCAAGCAGTGTTATCGCGAATCTGATGGCCATGTGGTCAAACACGGGAATGGGAATGTATATGGCATCATTGGGATCAGCATTGCTCTTGGGGAGTGACCTCTACACGAGCACAATTTCAAGCGCCGTTGCAGCTGGAGTCTTTGCATTCCTTGCTTTTTGGCTGTACAAAAAGACAACCAAGGACATTGTCTCGCAACCCGAATACGTCCACCGTGCACCCTACGCATTCGTAACCAATACCTTCGTCGGCATCCTTGCGCTTGCTGTCATCTTGCTCGCCAGCAGCCTCGTATCCATCTTGATCTCTTCGCTGATGTTAATCGGTACGGGTGCAGACATTAGCCAGATGTACTTGCAACGATTTTTGCCACAGCTCCTTGGGCTTGGGTTCGTTGGCTTTATCGGTTACTGCGCCTACAAGATTTACCGCGGCAAAAACATGAGCAAGCTCATGACGCTGGTTCTCATGGGTGTTGCCGGTGCGTTGCTTGTCGCGACACTCATCACCGTTCCTATTAAGGCACATACTGGCTCAAGCAACTCTTCGTCGAGTAGCCGCAGCAGCAACTACAGTAGCCTTTACGACTACTAAAGTAAGTATTTCAAAATCCCCGCTCATTCTACTAATGAGCGGGGATTTTCGTCATCCATCTACGTAGCGCCAACGTCGTGAAGTGGGATGCGATCGGAGTCTGTTTCAGCATATATTTCTGCACACCCGTTGCCAGCCCTAATGTAAAGTTCTGGCAAGTGATATCGATTTTTACGCTGTAGATTGTATAGTACGTCATATGCCCGCTCTGAAAGCGCAAGACTCAGATTTGGTTTCAGAAATGTACTACGCCATCCGTGACCCAAAGAGTTAATACCAACGGTAAGAAGAAAAGCATCCGCAGTATAGGACTCTGACGCCGCCCCAGAAATAGCCACTGCGGCACGTGGCAACATATACTCCTGCACTGCTTTTCCTTCAAGGACGCTTGGTGTTAGTAACACGGGTCTATTGGGATCACGCATATAGTCTCTAAGGTTCTTATAAATGTCTCGCTGCAACATTCCTCTTACCCCCTCCAGAGCCGTTCCGCCTCTTACGTACAGAATATCGCGCTGAGAAGCGTCTATATCTGGAATATCTATCGTGCGAGCGTGCGTAGGGAGTACTTGGAGCAGATACGGATACTTTCCGTCACCTGGGTCGCTTATCTCGATAATACATTCACCGTTGCCTCCCACGAGCGGCGTCTGTGTTACATCAGTATAAAATCTCACCAGTCTATCAATATCCGGCACCCCAGCACGGCTGCCACTAAAGAAATCGTCTTCGTGCAGCACCTGCTCGCCGTCGACAACCGTAAATGATTGCCGTCCCCTCGTGAGTCTTCCTATATAGTAGCGTCCCGGTTTCATCGTATCACCCGCAACATAGAAATTATCGCCCTCTACTGCTCTCCAGTACGATAGCGCATGTTGTCGCGCAAAGTTATCATCACGCCACAAGTCACTCCCCTTAACTCCTCGAGCCTCTTTAACGTAACTATACCATTGATCCGCTAATATGATTCCTCTTGCTCCGAGCGCTGTTCTATCCGCCGTAAGTGACTCGTATGTCCTCTCAGGATCGTCCAGCTTTGCCGCGTAGGCACGTAACTCCACCTCATTATAGTATCTTGATCTTGTATCAATACTTACTTTGAGCCCAGAATGATAAAGCTCGTCTGGTCCTTCACTACGTGCGACAAAACCATTTTTCGATCGTAGCGCATCCTCCAGTGTCTCGTAAATCGTAGGCACCCTAAATCCGAGTGCCGCCATAGCTTGACCAATTTCCTGCTTTGGCCGCGTAGGTGAATGACCTAGGTAGTCAATGATAGGCTGCGTCTGCGGTTGGTCTTCTGGTGTAATCATGTATTCCCGGATTGAGGAGTTATTTGCCTTATTCTATATTAACCACATAGTTTATATCTGTTTTATTTTCTGCTCACTACTGTCCCAATAACGAACGGTTGCCCTTGTACCGTCACTCCTTACCCACGCACGGCGTTTTGTGAAAGGATCATCTCCGTGTAGTTGCTTATATGCTGTCTCGGTCAGACCAACTGTTACGCCTGGCTTGAACATCATACTCCGACCCGAATGTGCAGGTGCTGCTTTGCCGAGTTCTCTGAGAAACGTATTGGGCGTCAAATAATCACCGCCTTTCGACGGGAAAAGTGCTGTCGCATGTGAGACAGCGTACTCATATTGACCCTCGCTATCATACAATCCATATGAAAATGGCCCTCCATGATAATCCTGATGTGACGGATTGCGAGTGAGTATATCAAATTCAATACCCTCTTTCGGTGTCACACCCCGCACATACAAAATACCATCCTGTGAGTTTGTAACAGCAAATTCGGCAGTCTGCCGAGGACGGGTGGGCAGCGCCTGGAGAAATACTGGCTCTGTCTCACCGTCATATGCACACTCTACGATATGAGCAACCGACGCATCAAACGGTGCCGCGCCCACCACTTGCTCATAGTACCCCATAAGTTCCTGGACCGGCGGATCGTTCTCGCCTGTATACGAAGCAGGGCGATTGATCTCTCCTTCATCAACGACATAGAACTCTTGCTCATCCACTCTCCCGATATAGAATCGATCCTCCCGCCCATTATCCGGCACCAGGAAATAATTTGCACCTTTTGCTGCCTGCCAATACGACAAACTAGCATCTCGCAGTACTTCGGTATCAAAACCGTGTGATGATTTACCGGTCAATAGCCGATGCCAAGTCGCCACGTGTCCGTAGTGTGCACCAGCCATCCTGGCAATCTTACGAAGTGTCCAATAGGTGCGGTCTGGGTCGTCGATTCCCTTTTGGACCGCCTCAATTTCCTCCCTATGTATTCCCTCACTATCATACGACATGCCAAGTCCCGAATAATACAGCTCACCGGGATGTTCAGACCGAGCAAAGAATCGATCCCCAGATGAGACGGCATCCTGATACGTATCAAAGATACGGGGAACACGAAACCCTAGTGCCGCCATAGCTTGACCAATTTCCTGCTTGGGGCGCATGGGATGACGACCGAGATGCTCGATAATAGAGGGAACGCCAGGAGTAGACTCTGCGGGATATTGAATCATTGTTTTACATATTATAAATTATAATAGTTATTTTGTCTATAGATACGTATACACTCAATACCTCTGCAACAAAAAGATAGGCCCCTGTAGACTGTAATAAGAATCACCTAATTACAGAAAG
>OFQZ01000670.1_pt1 | contig 11321 bp, 14 predicted proteins | sample 1543011 | NCBI WGS metagenome assembly OFQZ01 (sample SAMN07774216, study PRJEB24372) | wastewater metagenome | isolation source: Exp Tend NO 0WW | collected 2016-02 | reverse complement strand
AAATTGTGCGTTCTTCAAGCCCATGATAACCACCGTTAACTTTCTTTGTTATAAGAGCTACTTCGTTCTCAGTTGATCCGGCATCTGCTAGTTCGTTCAAATTCTTTGAGTACCAGAACCAAGCCGCTGATAACAAAGGGTATTTGGTTGCTATTAAATCTGGTTCATTAAGTAAGTTCTCGCACACTTTAGACCCAAACTTTTCATAATTATCTTTACCAGTCAACTGGATATAACCACGACCTCTGAACTTCCATCCGTCTTGGGATGTCTCGTCTCGATTACCCATTCGATCTGCGTACACACGGGACGCAATCATAACGCCATTGTGATCATATTTATCAACAGATTCCTCTGTAAAATACTTCGGAAAAACTTGCAGCAATCGTTTTGCTGAGTAATTGAGATTCTCTTCTACACGAGCAAATCCTACGCTTTCATGCGAGCACTGGGCAAGAAAATGCGCTAGTCTTAGTGGAGTTTGAATTTTGAAGAACGTACATGCGTCAAACAATTGATCATAAACAACGTCTGGTATTTTGCCTTTTAAAACATTGATATCAATACTCATTTATGATAGCTCCTAGGGCACATAGTTAGCTGCTCGTGTCGATCTTGACAGTAATCATCTGCGCATGTCTTTGCTTTGACGTGCATCCAGATTAAATTCTCTACGATATCACGACCGCCACAAACCAGCGGGATAGCATGATTGATTTGATAGTCGTCTCGATTAAAGTGCGCTGGCAATGGATATAGCTTTTTAAAATCTTCTATCACCGACAAGCTGCGGATGATTCGGTTATCACTATATCGCCCAGGCTCTACACAACATCTAATATCCGCATAAGCGCTTGATGATAACAGCATCAAAATAAATAATACTTTCATTACTTTACCTCAGCAACTTGACGTATAAACCCACCAGCAACAAGACACAATTCTGCTAATTCAGCTACTTCGTATCTGTTTGCAATCCGTGCTTCTTCGCTAATTCCTCCATCCGCTCCAGCGTTTGCTTTGGATAAGTCGGCTTTTCCGCTTTCGGAACCGTTATCACTTTTCTTACTTTCAATTCTTTGTCTGTCGCGCAGCTTTGCAAGCTCAGCATTATGATTAGCAATAATAGTGTTAGTCGTATTTGTCGCATTTGTTAAGATCCCCACATAGTTGTTGACGTGCTCTTCTTTCAATCTTGCATTTTCTTCTGCTGCTTCTTCAAGCAATTTGACAGACTCAGCAGATTCTTTAGCGTTACGATCCGCTAATTCTGTCATATCTTTATCATGCTGCTCTTCAGCACCCTTATGTTTAATGTAGTAATAACCACCAGTCACTACCCCAATTATTGCTAGCACACCGAGTAGCTGCATTGCGTATTTTGCTAAAATTACTTGTATCATCCGATCACCTGCGTTAATTTAATTAAATACTCAAAGCCATGCCACAGCGCAGCGAAAATTACAGCTATAGCACCAAGTAGTTTAGACATCGTGTAGATAGATTCTTTAACGATCTCACGAGCCGCGTCTCCCCTTGCCATTGCTTCTGTATTTGTGCATATTCGCGTTAATGTATTCATAATCGTATCGATCTTGTCTTCGTGTCGTCTATGCCTATCGTCGCACTCATGACGATGATTCTTAAGCTCATTGACATCAGACCTTACGCTGTCAATTTCGTCCATAATTTTTGATTCTCCTGGGTTTAATATTCGCCACCCCATGTTAACCCCCTTATTTTTTAATGTATGTGATAAAAGTCACATCGTTAAATTATGGATAATTAAAGTACTCTACTCGGTCTAGTCGAATTCAAGACTCCAGCGCCATTCGCTAATATTTCGTCCCAAAATCCACGCCCTGCATAAGCTCCAGTTCCGCTCCACCACGCCCCCCGCTGCACAATACAATAGTGAGATTTTAAAGGGTAAATCCTAGCATCACTCGGGTATCCGATCATCCCAACTCTTGCTAGTATCTGATTTGCCGGGGCTATAACTCCAGTATCTGGGTCTACATCTTGAAAATCATCGCCTTGCAATTGTGCGAAAACAGGTATTGATGCGGCACTCGTTGCAAATCTCGGGAGTATCGCCCTATCTGCGCCATCATCTACATTGTAGATACCAGACCACCATTCGGAATTTGACGAACTTGGACACACACCAGCTGCTACGCCGATGTCATACCAATCTTCGCAGTACGCCCTTGATAGCGCACCATCATTAATCGTCATTGTGTAATCAAATCTCAGCTTAGTATCAAGTACCAAATCCGTCCTTGCTGAGTACCACTGAGCTTCAGTGTAGGGGACTGCACCTGACGACCATCCTCCTGTAGTCGGTGCAGTACCAACGCTCTCAGTAGTCGATACACCGATAATCCTTGGGTCATTGTCATACTTATCAGCAAACGCTTGATAAAAAGCTTTCATGCGCGTTTGAAGCGTGGTATTTGGCAGTATCAAGCTGTATTTTGTTGATGTTATCATGTACATATACGTGAGATAACTAGCCCACATATCCTGCGGTAATAATCTTGAGTAGATAGGATCACCGCCCAACCCAAAACCAAATTCTCGCCAATTCATTAACATCATGATCGCGAATTTGCCATCCGGCAAATATGATAAAACCTCGTCGTAATAGTCGAAATTTATTGTGCCTGATGTTGATCCAGAACCAGATCCTTCACATAACGCCCAATCAATTGGTATCTGCCATCCCATCACAAGCGGGTTATTAACAAGCTCATTTTGAAGAGTTGTGATTTTTGATGCATTCGTTCCGTTGTACAGATCTTGCATATCAGATCGGCTAATCTTTGCGTAAAACCCTGGGCTGCCAGTCCAAGGATCTTTAACTGCTGGTGGGGTTACAGTCGCACCAACATTTACTGAGTAAAACCCTGGATTTATAAGTGTTGTCATGGCTTATATCCACGATATTTTGAAAGACCAGAGATTCCAGGTATCTCCGGCAGCAGTCGGTGTTGCTGCGAATCGGATGTAGTTAGTCGTCGTTGTGGATACGTTCGTTGTCTTATCTAAAACAGCAGCGGCAGCTTGTCCACCCGGTGGTAAGAATTTAGTTGTGAATACTGCCGTTGATGCTGCGCCAACAGTAACACACACGACCTCAGCATATATTCTCGCGGCTCGATTGAACGTTGACGATGATAAAGTAATTGATGCGCAAATTGGATCTGTAGTCGTGTTGTTAACACCAAAAGACATGGTTGCATCACCGACACCAGCATTGCCAGCAGATTTGCCAATAACCGCCTCGATCAACAACCCCCGCCCGGCAACAAGGAACCCGGCAGGTATGGCGAGATCGCTGATATTAAATTCTGTCTCCGTCGCAGACACGCCAGTGAATGTGGCGAGCGGAGAAGATAATCGACTATCCCCACTCATAATTAACTGCCTGCCGCCGACTGGCCGCCATCCTCCAGAGCCATCAGCTATTGCCAGTACCCCGGTTGCATTAACGTACCCTGTGCCAGTGAATTCAGAAGAAAGAATGCGTTTTACAGTGCCTGCAGGTGAAGTAGTATCAGCGACCAATGCCGCGACAGTTACACCAGCGTTTACAATCGAAACAGGCGTACTCGTGGCTCCTACTGTGACCAATTCTCCTGATCCGTTGATCATTGCTATATCACCGACAGCGGCTAGCGAAGATAAACTCAGATTACTTGCTGCATCTATCGTTACAATACACTGTTCAAAGTTTGCCCACGTCCCTGTTCTGCTTCCTGCAACAATCGTATATTCTAGATATACATGCGATTCTGATGTCGGAGAACCAACCGGAACATCAACCGCAGCAGAAGCAACCTCGATCACAAAACGGTTAGTGCTTGTGAGCGATTGAAACGTTATCCGGTACCCAACTGCACACGCCATAAATTCATCTTTAGCGCTAGCACCAGTTGCGTCTAGATAATTTATTCTTAGTCGATTAGGTGTTACATCCGTCTTAAATTTTAAGTTCCCGCTTGCTGGATTACCTGCACCAGTGCCAGTATTCCAAGCATATTTAAATCCATGCTGAGCGGATGCATTGCGCTTAAGAAATGATTGATTCTCATACATACCATCCAACCAATTTGTGGTCATTACATTCTCCAGCGCCGTCACGGCGTTAGGTTAAATTACTAAATATTTTCTTACATATAAATCTATCTTGTGTAGGTTGCGGTCAATGTCTCTGCTAATGTCATACATTTCTCAGGTTTAATAAAATCACAAACCCCATTTCCAAAACTACTCACACCGCTTGCATTAACAATCCTTTTGCATATCCAAGTTTTTTCAGTATCTGTCGCAATTGGATTTAATGATTTTCTTATGTAAGTATAAGTAGCGCTCGTTGTTACATCGATATCAGTACTTTTACCATCATCAAACTCGACGCCTGTTTCTGATGCTGCCATAGTATACTCCTATTTGTTTAAATTAGACCCGCCAACACCACCGAGCAACATTCCGCTTCTTGCTAATAACGCTTGAACTTGTGGAGATAAATCAACCATTCCTTTTGTCATATATGCTTGCCCTGGTTTTGATAAATAAGCTCGTGCGTACAGATTAGCTAAAGCCATACTAGGTACTCCGGTTATTGGGTTCCCAAACATCATATTTTGCATAGCTGTGCGCTCTGGTGTGCCTGAATTAGGAACCGCCTGTTTAAATTCCTGAGCTACCCTGCCAATGTCTTGTAATGGTGAATTAATACCTCCCGATTTATTCAGCAATGGATTAAATTTAGCATTGGCATTTTTAACTAGATTTGGATTAACATTACCTGCTTCGATTGTATTGCCTTTAACCAATGTCTTTAAATGTGCATATTGACTTCTAACCGCGTCCCATGCCACTTGATCCTCTTTAGACAATCCTTTCTTTGCTGCTTCATCCAAAACATTTCGTATATCTTTCATAGCCTTGCCAGCAGCGCTATTGCCAGCACGATATGCATCATCAGCAGAACTTGTTAACTCTGACCTAATTACCTGATAGGCATCTCCTGGGATATCTCGCATTTGTGCGAGTTGTACACTTTTTTCGATCAAGCTATCCACTTGAGGATTCCTAAATGGCCCTAGTTTATCGTTATTGCCTTGCAACTTTATAACAAGTTTTTGAAAGTCATCACCTAGACTAACTTTAGATTTTGCAGAAAGTTCATTAAATTGTTGTCCGATTCTTTGCGATGCTCTTGCGATAACATCTTCGTTAAGATTATCAGCACTTTCACCGATTGACTTAGCAGCCGCAGCATTTAACTTGCCCTGGTTCAGATCTTTTATACGGTCAAACATGCCTGCGCTTCCAGGTGTGCGGCTCAATACCGCTTCCACTTGCTGTAATCCAGTACTACCTGTTCTCTGTCCAGGTGTTAACTGCATACCAATTCTTTGCGCCGCATCAACACCAACAGAATTATCTATTGCTCGTGGAACTGGCTTGAGTAATTTCCCTATGCCTTGACCAATACCATGACCAGCAACCCCACCAATGCCGCCCATGATCATATTGTTAGTGCGCTCACCTTCCTTGCTAGTTGGTTGCAATGCACCTATACCGGCACTAATCAATCCAGCCCCAGCATAAGTATTTGCTCCCGGGATAAATGCAGCTGGAATGCTTGCAGCTACTTGACCGCTAATATCTCCAATCGTGCCTGACGTTGTAGACCGCAACCCAGCCATAGCTTTTTTGTGATCTTCAATTTCTTGTGGTGTTGTTTTCCCTAGCAATTGCTTTGCGCCAAGATACATTCCGTACATTCCGCCACCAGCGCCAGCAAGCAAATTTTCTACTGTCGATTGCTTTTGTGCTGTATCTGTATATGGATCTTGTTTTGATGTTGCTTGAACAGGCTGTGCGTTCATCCGCTCTTTAATCTTAGCAATAACCTGCTCACGTGTAGCGCCTTCCGGCCCATCAATAGAGTAATCCTTTCCATCAGGCCCGGTTATCGTATAAGTTCTCATCTAAAATTAGTCCATTTAGAATCATCATTAAAATCATTTTTGGTGGCGTTATTTATAACTCCGCCATTCTGATCTGCTAAATTATGTATTCTTCGCAGTTCTTTTAGCGCCATAAGTTTTTCAATGGTGGTTTTGCTAGGGTTTGCCAAATCTCCGGCCATTTCTAAATAATATTTTCTATCAGCGTCTGATTGAGGCCCCTCAAACCTTGGCATATTCCCAGCCAATGTTGCAGCTCGAAGTTTTAGTGTTGCATTTGCTTCAGCACCTTTAGTTGTGCCACCAAATGCTGAGACTACAGTATCAACACCAGAGCCTATCTTGCTTCCAGTTGCTTGCCTGATAAGTTGTTCTGTATCATCGCCCAGTGTAGTTTTTACTCTTTCTGACATCTTTGCCTTTTCTGCATCGCTACCTTTGGGAGCAGAGAACAAGTCAGTTTTAATCATGCCGCCTTGTGGGTTTTGTTCATTTGGTGGGTATACGAAAGCACCATCAACAAATTTAGGCTGCATTGCTTTATATCGCGCCAGAGCAGAATTTTGTTGTGCTAATGCCGCATTTTGTTGTGCAAGACCATGACTCATTCCGAACTGTCTTTCTTGCTGAGATAACCTTGCCGCCTCACCTTGAGACATTTTTATTGGTACAGCAGATCCTGTTTGTGCAAAATTGTAAGGATTTCTTGCTGTTATTTGGTTACCTTCATTAACTTGCATAAGCTTTTCAGCGGGAGTTACACCTGTTGGCGATACCTCTCCGGTACTGTACCCAGTATAGTAAGTTGGATTGCCATTCTGGTCTAACCCTTTCAGAAATGACTTTGCTGTTTTAGATTTAAGTAGATTAGCACCCAATGTCATTAATTCTTGATGTCCTGAGTTTATAAGTGCATTCCCCATAGAAACAGGGTCGCTGGCTTTAGGACTTGCCGCCAACCTTTTTAAATAATCTTGCACTTCCATTTGTTTTTGTAGCTTCATTGCAGCCATTTGTTGCTGTGCTGCAAGCTGCTTCATCTGGTTGCCGATTTGCAATCCATTCATTGCTCCATGGAATCCTGCAATAGTTCCTCCATTTGGATCAAGGAACCCAGCGGCAGCACCAAGCAAAGCCATTCTTTGCGGAGTTAACCATGCCTCTTTATCTTGTGGATTAATCATCGTATTGGTAGACATATATATCCTTTTTAAAGGAACATTGCTGCTGTAGAAGCCGCAGCCAACCCAGCATTAAGCAGACTAGGAGTTTTTGTTTCTGTGCCCTTACCTGTTCCACCCAATCCAGCGCCTTGATACATTAAGTTACTGTAATTATTAAGATTGTCCCAATTTATATTTTGAGGCATTGTTAAGTTCATCATGTAATTTTTATAATTCTGTCCTTGCATATCATTTACACCGCTTAATAATCCAAATCCACTTTGAGCGATTGGCATGGATTGCATTCTATTACTCAAATTACCTTGATTTTTCTGCATTAATTGAGAATTATTTTGTAGTCCAAGATTTGCATTGCCAAATGCAGTATTGTAAGCATTATCATTAAGATATTGCGATGTGCCCATCATACGATTTTGAGCATTTTCTAAAGCAGTGCCGTACATTTGAGCAACTGGAGCGGCGATATCTTGATTAAGTCTTGACGCGGCCAATCCTTCAGCGATACCCTGCCTAGATCCTCCGTACTGCCCTGATATTGCAGCACTAGACCGCAATCCAGGCATGACATTTTCATTAGTGTTACGCGTCAAGTTATTAGTTAATGCACTCGCTTGTTGATCAAGATATTGAATGTCAGGTCGACCAGATAGCAGACGCCTAAATGCTTCAGTTGGGTCTAATGCACCCATACCCGCCCTTTGAGTATTCATATCCACAGTTGACACAGGATTAAAATTACTGTCATAAGCGCCATCTGCCACACTTCTAGCCCCTGTCAGTAAATCATATCCGGCATTACTAAATCCTGTCAACCTTGGATCTTTAGCGGAATTCATCAAGTACCCGCTATACATATCTGATGCATTTTGCATATTTGGATTAAATCCACCTTGCTGGTATAGATTATATGCATTTTCTGGTATTCCATTAACACCGTCTTGAGTACCAGTTATATAGTTGCTAAAAGGTGCCCATGGCTCACTACTGCTCTTTGTTTTTGTTTTGCTTGATAGTATTCCGCCCATATTAATCTACCTTTTTACAATAATGATGATTCAAAATTTTATAACCAATTCTTGATAAATATTTCTTCCCAAGACCTTCCCTCGCACAAGCATCAATCCACTTAATACCTAAATCGCGCGAATATTTGTCAAAATTTTCATTTAACAAGCTATACCATGTCTCCATATCATCACCAAACAACTGGAAAACCAATAAACTTTTGCCTAACGGATAATCAACATCCTGGGTCACAGCCACGGCGATTATCTTTTCATTTGTCACAACAAGCCAACATTTTTTATCGGATTCAATTAGATCATCATATAAAGCCTGTATAGGGTATCTATCTATCCATTTTGATTTTTCCAACGCACCTATAAGCATATCTTTGATAAGCATCCAACATAATGTCACTTCATTAGGACTTAATAAAATTACTCTCATCCTAATTTATGCCATGCTGAATTGTAATACCCATAAAAACCCTGCCCACCTGCTGTTGGATTCCAGTTTGTTCCATCTGCTAGCCTTATATCTCCATTCCTTGGCTTTACAGGCTCCACGTGTGTTTCATCTAAATGCCCATCTGACAATGCAATTATTGCAGCTTGGATTTTTATTAGTTCATTACTAATAAACCTTGGCAAGTCCTCTTGTTTGCTAGGTACATCACCTGGCGCATAAAATACCGTTGATAGGTTGCGTGTTCTCATTTTATCCGCTCAATAACATACTGATCCTTTGTCGGCGGCGATACTGATTTATTGCCAACGACTATACGATCAATTTGAAATTGCCACTTCGGATCTTGCAACCTTGCAAAATTCTTCGCGTCAGCCAATATTGCTCGTAAAGAATCATCCCAAAACCCAATTGGTAAAGGAATTTTATCGCCAACTTTCATTGCAGAAAAATCAATCATTACCAATCTCCTAAAGTCTCAACTTCCAAATCATACGAATCAAGACGCCAGTTATAAGCGCTTCCAGTTGCAAACTTAACCGCTATATACCTACCGGCAACCAGACAGTTATCCCGCACTGTTGATCCAATTGTATGCGTCATTGTTGTGTATACCGGATCTGCGTATGGATCTTCTTGACTGCCTATTGATACTAATACTGTGTCCCCTACGTTTCCTGTTATTCTTGGTCGTATGCCTTTGACCAATTTAATTTTTTCATCAGCATCAAGTCCCAATCCTATGCGCTCTACATATCCATACACCTGTGTTCCATCAAAGCTGCTAGATGCATCTAGCATATAAAGTTTTTGAGCATTTGACCCCATTAGAACCCTTGATGTACTAGGCACTAAATCCTGACTATCCCACAATGTCAAATCACTTGCCCACGGCTCCGAGTCGCTAGCCCAGGTGCCGGCCAATGTGTTATCAATCTGCCCATAATTAGCATGATGCACATTAGGCAATGAGCGCTTACTAATTGTTTTGTCGACGTAGTTATATACTATTGCTGTATCTGGATAATCTGCGCCAATTGATGGGAAACATATAAAAACTTCGTTGAAAAATGGGTTCTTAAATACAAAACTTCTGTATGACTCATCTGTGTCAATATGTTGAAATAACCATCTTCTTGTTGATTTATCTAGCACTGAAACAGCTTGTTCTCCATCGTGAACAATAATGTCATCAGTGGTCAGAACTACATGATAACCGTCAATTTCAGCTATGCAGTTTCGATTCATAGCCCCTGACATACCTAATACTCTACGCACGCTATAAACGTACATACCGCCAGTAAAATCAACACGGAATACTGACTTCTCTTTGTACACCATTAACGAATCACGAAGCTGAAGTCCATCTACAATATGGTCATAACCATCAGATAAATCATATTCACCAGCATCTTTTGTTGGATCTGTTTCATCCCATGAGCTTGGCACACTACCAGCATCAGATGGATGACTCCATTTGATCATATAAGGATAATTCGTAGATCCTTTTGTTATATTCAATGCAACAAGTGAATTTTTATATGTTCTTAGTGATTTGCAATAAGTGCTCGCTGGCCAATTCGTCAGCGCTGTAAAATTATTTGCGGTGTTAAGATCCCAAAATTGCGGGACATCTGCTGTATTACCAGGGTTTAATATTGGCACTCCACCCAAAACCGTAGAAGTCCAGCTATTTGCTGTCGCTGTGTAGTCAACATCAACACCAGCTGTTTGCCGTGTTAAATTTGTGTGTACAGCAGATCCAGCGGTTATTGTTGTACAGTAAATCTTTGCTAGTGAAGCGTATATCCAATACCTCGCACTACCAATAATCACCGGCAAAACATGATTAGGTATAACAGCAGCCGAATCATATACTTCACTATGTCCGTAAGTCTGGTTAACATACCCATCAAGAAATCTGACATTTTGAGCATCGGTCCATGCGGAAATAGGCAATTCGTGTACAGATAAATCCTGTACAATTCCTACTGATCCGCAATTCTGTACTTTGACAAGTGCCATTTAAGCCCAGATATCCTTGATTTCGTCTCTTAGCTCGTTAATCGTAAACGGGGCAGAGCCGACATTAGAAAAATCTAAGTTTGGCGGAAATACAGTTTCAAGAAGCTGTTTTCTATCGTTGTGTTCTTTCCATACCGCATTTACCCACTTAACTACCGCCATACATTTCGGGCGATTAAGCAATGAAGCGCCTGTTGAAGCAAACACGATCCCAAAGTTACCTAGTTCTGCATAAATATATTCATTAGCAGCCCTAGTTAACTGTAATTTGTATATCTTTTTCTTTTGTGTTACTGCATCTGCTTGTGTAGCTGTAACGATAGCTATTTCATCAGCAGACATTTCAACGCTACCGCTTGAAGTTGTTTTTTTCATTATGATCTTCTCACCCCATATAAATGAGCGGTTCCATCTTTAATATTACCGGATGATGCTAATAATCTAGCAGTAGTTACAGCGCCAATATTCGAATTTCCCCCAGCACCGGAAGCTTCTTTATAACCAACCGACGAAGGCATACTCGACACACCAACCCACTTAACTAATGGGTACTTGGCGGTATTAGCAATATCAAATAAATATATGTGCATATCAATACTTGGTGTAGTAGCCGCTTTATTGCCAAGATCATCAGCAAGAACTATAGAGCCAACATTACTGA
>OFQZ01000668.1_pt1 | contig 11331 bp, 22 predicted proteins | sample 1543011 | NCBI WGS metagenome assembly OFQZ01 (sample SAMN07774216, study PRJEB24372) | wastewater metagenome | isolation source: Exp Tend NO 0WW | collected 2016-02 | reverse complement strand
CAAAAAGCCGCTTGCGCGGCTTTACGTTTGTTGCAGAGGCACCTATCCCGGTGGACGGGCGCTCTTATTCTGTTAGGGCGCGGTGCTTTTTGCCGCGCATTGAGTGTCGCGATAGTACGCCTTTTTTTTCTTGTGTGCAAGATACTAGCTGTTTGGGCTAAGTCTTGCTTTCTGTTTATGAATCGGTGACGCTTTGCATGGCGGCGTAAACTCGCGCGGACCACCAGCCCAACTCTCGCATACGGTCGCCTGCGGTGCCCTGATAACCTTCGTTCTGCCATGCGCGTTGCCGCACCTTTTCTGCGACGCCAAGCTCTGTATTGGCTGCGTACTCTGGAAGCGGGCAAACGTCGCCATGATCGTCCTTACCAAAGGCCATCCACGCAACAGGCTCCACCTGCTTGTCTGCGGCTTCAAGTAATTTAAGCGCCTTGAGTAGCGTTCTCCATTCTTCACAATCCTCCTCGGTGCATCGAACATCCCGATCTTCTGCGTCCGGGGAAAACGTCGCAAGCATGTGTTCCTGCGATCTGATTAAATCAGCAATCAATTCTTTGTTATCGCTCATGTCGCCTTCCCCTCAGCCCACCAAACGATTGATTCCACGTAACGAGGATTGTGGCGCGCTATCTCTTGCCCATTGAGCGTTTCGATGATCCAAATCTCTTCGTGGTCGCCGTGGTAGGTGACGCTCAGGTGCAGGCCATAGCCGTCTGCCCGCTCCTTTACACACCTGCCTTGCTCGCTCTCGGTGTCAGGCCAATATACTGCTACGATTCTCTTGCCGTGCATTTCTGTATTCATGTCGCCTTCTTTCCGCAGCGGAAAAATGCATTGACGACAGCCGGTTCTGCCGACTTCTTGATTGCAGCCACATACGCCGCCCCTTCACGCTCACACGCAGTCAGTGACGAAAACTCCGCTGATACGAAGTTAGGCGGTATATGGTATTGCGTCACCGTTAATACAGCAATGGTTGGTAGAGTTTCGACGGGTGGGTATGGAGGTGGAGACGTAACGACGTTAAAGGCCCAGAGAATTAAGATATACATGGTTCATCCTTTCAGTTTAGCGATGCGTTTATCAAGGTCGGCGATGCTGTTGTCGTACATCAGGCGGACGGTTTCGAGGGGGACGGAGTAGCACCAATCGTAGAATTTCCTAGAATTGTAATCGACGCGCTCCCCGTTTATAAGAACAAAACAATCATCTTCACTTATGCCTTCTCCATACAGAGGCCCATCGGCGCGCCCCGCGTTCATAACATTCCCCTTCGCCTTTACCAGCTTGCGCCGGAATTCAAGCAGTTCTTGCTTTGTCATTTCAATACCTCTCAAGCATTTCCGCGGTCGCCCGCAACTTGGCCCGTTCGGCCAGCCCAATCGTTCCAGCCATCACCATCATTGCGCGCTCGAATGTGGCGTAATATTTGGCTTTCAATCCTGGTGTCGGCTCCCCGCCGGCCGCCAGCACTTCCATGCGCTCGTAATCACTGTACCGCCTCTTTTTCCCGCCCTTGCATGCCGGGCACGTGATCACCACGGAGTTGTCCTCGCGCTTGATTTCCCCCGCTCCTGTGCAGTCCGGACAGGCATCGTGGATCCATTCGGTGATGACCAGCCCGGCCAGCACATCGCGTCGATTGCGACGGATCGGTTTCACATCCTGGTGATTCCGGCATAGTTCGGATAGCGCATCACGCGCACCAGTTACCGTCGCCTGATACACATCATTGCCGGGAATATAGAACAGCGATCGGGACCGGGTGGCCGTTTTGATCAACAGCAGCATGCCCCCGAGCGCTTCCAGATCGCTATGCCGGTCGGACCAGCCCATCGCCGTCAGGATGTCGACGTCTTTCATTGTGACCTCGGACCAGCCCAGGTCTGAGGATCCCATCGCTCGTTGCGCCCGCTCTTTCATCGCTCGAAATCCCCCAAAATCGCTTCTACCATGTCGGCTTGTTGTTGGCTTGTCAGATGCATCCAGAGAAACTGAGTTGCGTATCTTGTGCGTGCAAAAGCGAATACGGCGTTGTGAATCGGCTCGAATTCAGCCTGGTCTAACTTGTCGTAAGCGATCGAACGAGGGACCGCAACGGGCTTTCCTTTTGGGCCCGGTAAAATGTCCGCGTAACCCGCCCCGACTTCCATCCATTTGCGAAATTGCGATTCATCGAGGAATTGCTCCTGTGCGTTAAAGAGCGCATTGAGCATCGCAAAGTGCCGGCGATGGAAGGGACCGCTGCGCGGTTCTTTCCAACTGAAAACCAGACTCTCATGCGGGCCGAGTTCTTCAAAGCGCTTGTGAAATTTGGCATAGGCTTTCTGGTCTTTCTCGGTCACGCCACCGATCTTGCCGGTGGCGAGGCGGGTTATTTCAATGGTGGGCATGGCGGGTTTGGCAAACCAAATGATCGATTGATAAACCGGCCAGATAACAGCAGGCACCAAGTCTCCAACTGGCCGGGCGGTTTGCGCGGAATCGCAATGCCAAGTTGACCGTACGCATCAACAATATGCTTCATGCGCGTGCGAATTGTGCGAATGGCAAGGTATCTGGTGGGAGTCACTTCACCACCACAAACTTTCCGCTGCGAAACCCGTGCAGCATGGTTTGATAAAAGGCTTTCAGCCACATCATTTCCCGCTCTTCGCGAGACAGGTCTTTGCCCTGGTCCAGTATCGGTACATGGCAATGCGGACAGAGTGCCGCCGGTAAATCGTGCGCCTTGATGCTTTTCCCTTTTCCGGCCCAACTCCAGTTGGGGTGCGCGCCGCAAGTTCCTTCATGCGTAATACCGCAATGGCCGCACGGGAATTTGCGGACGGCGACCATGAGCGCGTCATCGCGGAAATAATCCGTTTTCTGGATAATCGGTCGGTTTGGGAGTTGGCTGGACATTGGATAATTGGGGCGACGCGAGCCGCCCCGTGGATCAGCAGCCCTTGCCTTTTGGTGCGGGCTTCTTCGGTTTCTTTGTTGCCATGTGACTCTCCTATCTGGTTCTGCTGGTGGACCGACCAGCGGCGGGTACATCAATCTTTCGGAACAATCCTGCCGTTAATCGCTTCCCACCAGCGGCACCGCCCTTTGGCGGCCGTGCCGGTCTTGACGCATAGCACCATCTTCCGGCTGCACCGCGAGTGCCAGCATGACAGGCAGGGGTATTCGGGTGGTAGCATCAATGCTCCATCGCGCTCGGCGGAAGGATAATCTTCGTCGCTTCATCGTTGCGGATTGCCTGGCAGAATCTGTCGACGAATTCCTGCATTTTGCGCGTGGCAATATCCATGTTTTCGTAGCCGTGCGCAAAGGCGGTCAGCATGCAGTTGAGTGCCACTTTCGCGACATCTTCATCCGTCAGTTTCAATATCGAATATCCGCCGAGCGTGTGATTAGCCACGTCTGTCAGGTGGTTCAAGTGGGCATCGTGGGCTTGTTGCTCTTCGGTTTTCTTCATTTCCTCGGTCATTCTCACTCTCCTGTAAAAATACTTTGTTGTGGGGCCGGTGCTGCAATCAACTACTCCCGGCTTGTGGTGCTTTCGTTGGCACTTTTGGGATTTCATCTGCAACGCGTATCAAGACTAGGTTCTTCGCGTCGCCGCCAACACGGTCACTAAACGAGCTTTGTCTGGTTAATTCCAGTCGGTAGTCCACCCGGTTGCACTCACTCTCCTATTTACCTTTCGATAACCGTTCTCTCGAAGCGTATCAGCCTACGCATTCCCACAACAAAACATTCTCTCCTTCGTTATTTAATTTTCTTCACCACACCACCGGACACTTCCCGAAACTCGAACAGCGTCCGGTAGTGCGGGTTCATCATGACAAAAAGTCGCGCGATGGACGACGTATATTTGTCGTTCATCTTAAATTCCGCTTCTGCGTCGTGCAGGAATGTGTAATGGCGCAGGTATTCGATTATCGTGTTTACAGCGTGATGCTTCCGCCCCGTCTTGGCGATCGCGATCGCTTGTTGTTCAATCGCCAGGTAAATCCCCCAGTTCATCCCGAGCCAGTCATCAAAGCCTTTGCGGAAACATTCTGGTGTTGCCCATACGAACAGGCGCGCGCTGTAGAGCCTGTCATCGGCAATCATTTCTTCCCTCCCAAGTGCCGATAAATCCAGTACGGTTTCCCGATCCCAACATGGCGTTTACGCTCGGTTCTCTCGATCAAAAGCCGCTTCGCCATCGTGTTCAGGTAGGTGCTGGCCAACGTTTTGTGGAATCCTGGGATATCGGCGCTGGTGAATTCCGGCGACTTCAGGCCAAGAACCGTTTCCACGAAATCGGCATAAACGTTCCCGCTTCTCGTTTCTGGAATGGGCGGCTCGATTTCGAGTTCCAGATCCAGTTCGGCCACGATAAGCCGTGCCCCAACAAATCCATCCGGCGGCGGTAAGTGCAGTTCGATCACAGTCTGTTCGCCTTTCTCAGTAAATCCAGTTGCGCCGGCATCAGGATTTCACCGGCCTCCTGACGTGATTTCAGTTCGTCCAGCCATGCGCGTTTCGATGGCTCGTTTCCACAAGCCGCTTTGGCGGATTCGCGCTTGGCCACGTTTACCGGATCGAAGGGGTCGCAGAGTGGCTTCATTCGGTCAATCTTACCTTTCGCTATCTAAAACGATTTGCGAGAGTGACCAGAGCAATTGCCGCTTGTAGCGGGCATACTCCGTTGCCAATTGCTCGCAACTGGTTACGTCTGGATGCGCCCACCAACACGGCCACCCCATTAAGATTCCAGCAAACATCGGATTCAATCGCCGGGGCGAGGTGTGGCCATCGCCTGATGATTTCACTCCATCGACTATCGGAGGGTCCTGGAGCGAAGAAAGGGACTTCGCTATCTCCGAGTGCGCTACGGAGTTGCTCAGTTGGTCCATATGCTTCCTGCCCCCCCCTGTGACTAATGCGTGTTCCTCGCTGTTCGCTCCCTTGTGGTCCCGTGCTGCGGGTGTCGGCCAACTGTTCGCCAAGTGATGCAAACTCACCCCATGCCGACCGTTCTGCGCTAAATTGTTGTCCGCGCGCAAGCGATTCCCGTCCCGGTCCTGCGTGTCCGGCGTCGGCCAATTCCTCGTCGCCCCCGTCAGCGAATCCACCGCCCCCGGATGATTCCCGCAAGACTCCGAGTCCTCGTCCCTGGCGGACGGCCAGACAGAACCACCTTTCCCGCCGATGCGAGGCCCCCACGTCGGACGCGGATAGATGCAGCCATTCCGCATCCCACCCGCGGTCGGCCAGTTCTCCCAGGATGCGGGAGGCCGCTCTTTCGGTGAGTTCGCCTTCCGCTTCGTCCACAACGGTGGAGTCGGCAGTAGTGATGGCGCTGACGTTCTCCAAAAAAAGGACCGGCGCATCGCAATCGTCGGCAATGTCGAGGATCGTAAAGAAAAGTCCTGACCGTTTCCCGTCAAGTCCGGCGCGCCGGCCGGCGATGCTGATGTCCTGGCACGGGAAGCCGCCAACGATGAGGTCCACCAGTCCACGAAATCGCTTTCCTGGGAAGGTAGTAACGTCCGTGTGAATAGGCGCTGCATCCAGGCATCCCGCCTCTTGGAGAGCAACAAGCTGCGAGACTGCGTAGGCTTCCCGCTCACAAAAACAGATGGTGCGATGTGTGATACCAAGGTATTCAAGTCCGCTGGCGACTCCGACATCGAGCATCCCTGCTCCTGAAAACAGGCTGATCGCATTGAGTTTGGAATCACCCACACGATTTCTGCCTCTCCGTGGCCATCGGCTTCGGTAAATATTCCGACAGCGGCCGGAACGTGAGCGCCGGCATGTCCGTACCACCCTCCAGCACTCGCCGGGCCTGTTCGTGATCGCCGATCAGCACCGGTGGCGCGATCGGCCGGCCTTGGCGCGCGTTGTCCGCTTCCGCCAGTCCGATCAGGTGGCGGGGATACTGCGGCAGCGCGCTACGCATGCGGTAGCCGCGATAGCGGTTCACAAACTCGTTGCGCTTGAACGGCCATTCCTCTTCGGTACAGCGGTTCAATTCCGTCCAGCCGCCCATTTCCGACAGTACTCCGTTGATCAGCGGATCATCGAAGCACACGGACTCGTAGGGCCCCACCATCCGAACGGCCCGGTCCACCTTCGTCCAGGCGATCAGCGCGGAGTCGTTTGTTGATCCCTGCAGCATTTTCACCACGTCTGCAGGCTTCGGCAGGAACTGCCCGGTATCCGGGTTCATGGCGTGGCGCCCAAGGGCATCCTTGACGGCGCCAAGGTCAAATTGCTGCATGGTTTGCCACCAGACACCAAGGGCAAATGTGGTGCAGTCTTGCCGGTAAAATTTATGCACGTCGGAAATGATGCGTAACAGTTCGGTTTTGTCAGATTCCAGCATGGGTTGGCATCCTTAAAAATTCTTCCAAGGCCGCATCGTTGCGCCGCTCGAGTGCGGACTGCTTTCCTTCGGTGTGCGGTAATGCAAACTCCTGCTCGAAAGGGCGAGACTTACCAAAGAATCGAGCCGCCTGCATCACCAGTTCGGTGCCGATCTTATCGGTAGCTTGGCAATACGCGATGTAGCGATCGAGACCGGCGTTCATCGCATCGATGGTGACGCCTTCTTTCCGTCGCGCACTCCAGGCCCTATTGGCGTCGGCCTTCGGGTTGTTGCCAACACGTTTTGGGTATTTCTTCCAAGCCGCCTCGAATTCAGGACTTGTTGATTTTTCACCCAATGGTTTTTCTTCTCTACTCTGTCTCTTACTCTTCTCTGTCTCTGGCGTAGCAGGCTGCAAGCGTGTTGCTAGCGAGTTGCTAGCATCAATAAAAAATCCCTTTTCAATCAGTTCGATAAGGGCACCCCTGATGGTTTCCTCGTTACCGCGCAGCCGAAACGCTATTTCCGCCGGGTCAGCATCGATCGTTCCATCCGCAGATTCACTTGCTAGCAGCCAAAACATAGGCGCTAGCGCCATGCTAGCAAGTTGCAAGCGTTGAAAATCTCGATTGTCGAGAAGTGATTTATGCAATTTGATCCACGGGGGCGAACGGTGTTTGTAGTGCTGGAATTCCAACCACCCTTTTACTTGCAGCCTTGCCATGTCGTTCCTTGTGTCGCGCTCAAGCCAACCCTGCGCAATCGTGTCGATTTAAGGTCCGGATGCGCGCCAGGTGGACACAATTCACTCTGGCCTACCGCCGTAGTGCATCCGGGTGAAACTCTTTTTGCTGCTTCGTCCGCTATCGCACAGACGCACATACAGTGGGAGCGATAAAGTTGACGCTCCCGCAAATCTGTCCCTTTCGGCCATTCCGCCGCCGGATAGCGGGAACGGATACCTACTCGGGGGCGCTGCTTCATATTGGGTTCACACCGAACGCGAAGGCACTTGGCTATCCCCTGTGCTACTACCGCGCCGCGATCGTTCGGAACCTTGGCGCGCTCATGACTTTGTGGCGTAGAAAACACCTACGCTTAAACCCTCTCGGATGTATTTCTTGTGAGTCCGCTACCGGGGCTCGCTTCGTTATTCAGCGAAGCCGTACAGTGGTTCGATTGAAACGCTCAGACTGTTGACCGCCAGCGGTAAATCACCGCTGCCGCCCTCTTGGCGGCTCTGACTGCCGTATGCCTTCACCTTGACGGCGGAACCGTCTGGAAATGCCGCCAGCGCCGTTGCTACCGCACTTGCGACGGTGTTCTTGATGGTTTCTTCGGGCTCGTTGCATGTGATGCGTGCAAATTCCGCCGCCAGTTTCACTGCAACCGCTTTGGGCCGTCCTACCGCTTCTACATTCCAAGACATGACCTTCTCCTTGTGGGTTATTACGTTGAAGTGAGCGGCACTGGGCTTGGGTTGCGCAGGACAGACGCGCGCCTGCATGCTTCATCCGTTTTGCCTCGCTTGACCGATACCACTCACAAGTACGCACCCTGCAATGCAGTCATCCGGCTTGATGCGAACCTGTTAGGGACACACCGGAATTCATCGACTGCAACACCCTTCTGTTCGGCTAGGGACTGACGACCAGCTCACTCGCTGGGATTTACAGCCAAGGCATCAGGGTGCGTACTTGTGAGGCCGGGCAGCGCTCCCATGTTGTCGTGACCGCCCGGCTTCTCCATCGTGTTTGTGCGTGATTGGGTCATTTCTTCATGGGCGCCTCCATAGTGGGTTTGTGGGCACTTTAGATTTCGCGGATCTCGATGCCGTACAGTTTCAGCATCAGTTTTCTGGCGGCGATGTACCGCGGCAGCGCGCGGGTCGGCGGGCTCTTGCAGTCCTCAACCACCAACCTGCCGTTTTCAACGTATTGGGCATCGCACGTATAGGTCAGCGCGCGCTCGATCGTTCCATCACCTTTGCGCTGCGCTGGCACCAGCCCGTATCGCACCTGGGGAATCAACCCGCTGATCTGGCCGGCCTGCTGCAGCAAGCGAAGCTCTTGAAGGCGACGAACCTCTTTCCGGCTGTCGCCTTCCGAGCTTTTCACCGCTCCAAATTTGTTTTTTGTCTTCTTTATAGTCAATGCACCATTTTTCAGCTTGAGCGCCACTTCCAAGTTCTGCCTGCCATCCGGGGTTATCGGAGACACTTCTTTTTTGGCGACCGGCGATGAAACCGTTTTAGCTAACTCGTCGGCAATAATTGGTAGCGCCTCCGCCATTGTCAACGGAGAAACTCCAATCATTTCTCTTAAAGCATTGGCTCTTTCCAAGATTTCTTCATACGTCATCCCTTGCGCTGCGACGGGTTTCCGTGCCGCCCGATTTCTTGCGGATTTGGCTTCGATTTCTTCTGCGGTCAGTCTCATTGCGGCACCCGCTTAAATTCGATTACCCATACCCACGGATTCGCGTCCCATGATTCGGGGCCGTTGATTCCCTTCCAGATTTCGCGATAGTGGGCAACATAACTACCCTGTCTCGAATTCGGGTCAAGCGTTTGCCGGCCGGTCGCAATGTCCATCGACTTTGCGCCTTCCGCACGCGCGTCCGCTTCACTGATGTCCTGCAACCGTTCGACGCGCACGCCGGTTATTTCTAGCGTGATGCGGGATGCCCAGCGGGGCATGTGAATTGGGGATCTCCATCCACTTTCGCCGCGATCGCGCGTTTGCTTCGGCTTGCTACCTTCAATGGTCATGTCGCGCTGCGTGCCGTCCGAGTACTCCACTTCGAGGTTCCAGACATCCGGCCCAACGACGTCGCCGTTTTGTGGACCCATCGGAAATTGCGAAAGCGCTGACTTCGTGACATCGAGGAAGCAATGGCGCTCCCTCACCCACAGGCGGTCGCCGGGCTTGCCGTATGGACAACGTGCGCAATTCGTGTTGTAAACTATTTTCCCGTTGTGCCAACGCCATAGACCATCTTGGCCGACGAACGGGGAATCCGGTTCGTATTTTTCGACGCGCACCGGTTGCGGTTCGACAATGCGCCGCGTTTGCGTCTTGCGACCTTCAAGAATCGCATTCACCATCGGCGCGCTGAACACGATCGGGCGCTCTTTCATTCCCCACTCGCCATGCGGATCACCGCGCCAGTGAGCAATGGAATCACGACAAACGCAGTAATCGCGCAGCAGATTGTCATTCCGGCCAGCACGAAGGAAATTCGTTTTTGTGGACATGGTTATCAACCCATTCCGGGGATTTGAGATAGACGGGTGGAGGGAGTCCTGCGAGCTTGATCATTTCGTCCTGACCGTATTGGTCGCGGATCGGGCGCAGGAACGAATCGGCCGCAAAACCCTTCTGAATTATTGGGCCTTGGCACGACTTGGTTGGTAGGTCCATGTGGATGTTCCACGCAAAGACAATCTGTCCGCGCCGGTCGTAGAGAAACGACCCGCTTGTACCGACCGTGCATAGCCGTCCCAATACATGCTCTTGACCGGGATCACACCCAACAAATATCGCGCGGTCATTCGGCCTGCAGTTCATTTGCTCGCCTTTCTCTTCTGCGCCGGAAAGTGTTTCTCCAGAGCAACCACTGTGAGAATCCGCGGATTCGCCGTGAACCCACCGCGAATTTTCATCACGGTGCCGAACGGTAGCCCGGTTCGTTTGCAGATGGCGGCTACCTGCGCAACCGTCTTGCTGCGCATCCGTTTTACTAGCTGGTCAAGTTGTCTCATGCCGGTATCTTATCCAACAGCGAATTCCGTTGTCAACTTATTTTTTTATGCAAAAGAGAATTGACATTCAAAATCCGTTTGAGGATAATCTAAGTACATCGGCAACAGGAGGGCAATATGAAACAGGTTTTACGCTATGCGGCAATCGCCGCGCTGGTCGCGATCTGGATTTTGATCCTGGTCACGCCAATTGATGTTCCGCCATGGGGGAGGTTCTAAACATGATGTTCACACCAGCAGAAATCAACGCTGCACAGTTGGAATTAAATCGGCATCCCGACAACTCGCCATTTTGGGATTCGCCGTCCGGTCAGGACGTCATGGACATCGCCAAGGAATGCGGGCTCAAGGCTACTAACACCGATGCCGAGCGCCGCGCGCAGTACCGCGATTATTTCCTCCAGTTTGGCGAGGACGCGGCCAATGCGGTGCGGGAAAACATGATCGATCGCGCGCATCACTTATCCGTTTAAACCGGCGAAAGCCATCACACAAGGAGTTACACATGAAACTGAACGAAAACATCATCCGGCAAGGCGACGTGTTACTGGTGTACGTGGATTCTACGGAATCTGCCCCGGCGCAGATTGAAGCTGGCCAACGCATGATTCTCGCGCACGGCGAAGTGACCGGCCATACACACGCGCTTGTGTTGGATGCCGCAATCATTAAGGCGCCAACCAAGCCAGTCTATGATGCCGCCGCCGAGCGGTACATCCAACTGTACACCAGCGGCAAACTCTCACACGAAGAGCATGAAGCCGCATTCCTCAAGGCTGGTAAGTATGAAATCGGCATACAGGTGGAAGCCGGTCCAGACAACATGATTCGTCGCGTGGCTGATTAGTTATGCGTATCGACTCGATCACCCAGGAACAGGCCGACGAAATCCGCGAACTGCTGGAGGAAGTCGGCGGCAACCGCATGGTATTCCTGAAATACTTCAAGGTCGAAACCGTCGAGCAAATCCCGGCGAAGGAATACCAGCGCGTCATCCAGTCCCTGCACGCAAGGAGGAAGGTTCAATGATCGATGTCATTCAAGGCAGCGCAGAGTGGAGGGCTCTGCGCGCCGGCAAGGTCACGGCTTCGCGGATCGCGGACATGATGGCAAAGACAAAGAGCGGCTGGGGAGCGTCGCGCGCCAACTATGCGGCGCAGCTGGTTGCCGAGCGCCTGACGGGAGAGGTTGCCGAGTCCTACACCAACGCCGCGATGCA
>OFQZ01000663.1_pt1 | contig 11401 bp, 17 predicted proteins | sample 1543011 | NCBI WGS metagenome assembly OFQZ01 (sample SAMN07774216, study PRJEB24372) | wastewater metagenome | isolation source: Exp Tend NO 0WW | collected 2016-02 | reverse complement strand
AAACCCACCTCAGTTCTATCCAGAAGTCAGCCAACACGATTACAGGTCGTTGGCTCCCTTTCGCCTGTCTCGGTCGGCTTGATAACCCGACACGTTGGCTGACCCCTAGAGGGAATTGAGATGCACTACTACAAGCGCAACTTAGGCGACTACGCCAAGAAAGCCGGAAGGCTTACGATGTTGCAGCACGGTTCGTACACGCTCTTGATTGATGCGTGCTATGACCGTGAAAAATTCCCCACGATGGACGAAGCGATTGAATGGGCTTGGGCGTCAACTCCAGATGAAGTTCAAGCGGTTCAATTTGTCCTGAGCAAGTTTTTCACACTCGAAAATGGCGTTTATGTCCAAAAACGGATTGCAGAGGAACTGGCAGAGTATGCTGAGTTTTGCGCTGACCAGAAAAGAAAAGGGTTGCTTGGTGGTCGGCCAAAGAACCCAACGGGTTTAATAAATAACCCGACGGGTTTAGAAAATAACCCAACTGTAACCCAAGTGAAACCCGATGAAAGCCTAACCACTAACCATAAACCACTAACCACTAACCACGACCCATTAACCACTAACCAAGAACCTGAAGTTCAAAACCAAACAAAGTCAAAACCCTTGAAACCGGCTTCGCCTGTTTCGACGAAAAAAGAGTTATCGGCAGATGAAACTGCTTTGCAAACCGCTTGCAAGGAAACATGGCGAGCCTACTCCCGTGAATATCAGAACCGATACAAGGTTGAGCCGATACGGAATGCGCTAGTTAATTCTCAGATTAAGGGATTCTGTGGTCGCGTAGCTCACAACGAAGCACCGCATATTGCAGGATTCTACGTTTGGCACAATCAAAGTTTCTACGTTACCCAAATGCACCCGACCAGTCTTTTGCTGAAAAACGCGGAAAAACTCAGGACGGAATGGGCGACGAATACCAAAGCAACGACTTCACAAGCGCGACTTGCCGACCAGACTCAAGGCATGGGGCAAATATGGGACAAACTGAAAAGGGAGGCACAGGAAAATGAGCGCACCATCCATCAAAATAATTGATGCAATCGCGGTTACTGCTGAACTAACCGGAACGATGCTATCGGAAGCGGCTTCTAGGGTCATGGCTGACGACTTGAGCCGATACCCTGAACAACAGGTTTTAGTTGCTTTGACTCGTTGCCGTAGGGAATTGAGAGGCAGATTGACTATCGCTGAAGTTCTATCGCGCTTGGATGATGGCCGACCAGATGTTGAAGAAGCGTGGGCAATGGTTCCAAAGTCAGAAGCCGACACCGTAGTTTGGACTTCTGAAATGTCTATCGCCATGAGAAACGCTGGAGAATTACTAGCGCAAGGTGACTCAATCGGCGCAAGGATGGCGTTCAAGGAAACCTATTTAAAGTTGTGCCAAAAAGCGCGAGACAGCCAAACTCCGGTTAGTTGGCAAGTAAGCCTAGGTTGGGATTCTGGTGGGCGTGAAGGTGTTTTAGTCGAAGCTGTGAAACTTGGTCGCTTGCCTGTTGCCCATGCCAAACAATTCTTACCACACATTGAGGATATTTTAGAAAACAAACCAATGCTAGAGCCTATGGCAGCGATCAAGCAACTGGCTGAAAGAATGAAGGCGGCATGATATGAAACCTTACACCATTGAATTTATAGCGCAAGATTCAATTACAACGATGTTGCCATTGTGCGATGCTTTTAAGTTCAAACCTAAGATTCGTTGGTGTTGGCTCCAACTGTTAGCGTGGCGGTTCTTGCATTGGAGTGGTGGGCTTATACAGGCTTACGAGCCGATTATTAAGACAACGCGCCATACGATTGATGCCGATAAGCTAATCGAACGAATAATAAAGCAACGGCGAGCGTTGTTCGATGGTTATAACAAGCATGGACAAAGGTTAATAATCGGGGCTGAGGACTACGCTGAGTTGATGGAATGTCCAGAAATTAGACACCATTTTGTTTTTAACGCCGAGGTTGGAAAATATAATCACATCATGGGTCTTAAGGTTGAAATTGTGCCGTGGATGCGTGGCGCGGTAGTGATGCCCTGATAACGTAAAAGGAAATGATATGCGAGTGTTCCAGTCCGAAGCACATTTACGACCTATCCAAACTTTGTTGCTCAGCGAGGCTAGTAGCCAGTGCGAGGCCGTACAAGAGCAATCAGAATTCAATGCTGGAATTAATCGAACGACATCGGGTGCGCGAAGGGAATACACCGAAACGCGACGACATTTTGAATTATCTGAAAGCGAAATCAACGGCTGCTTAAGCGAATACGAGATAGATTGCGCAAGGCGTAGGGGGTGGATGTGAGCGACTATGTAATTTCAGCAAGCTACGGCAACGACAGTATGGCGATGATTCAATTGGCGCATGAGCAAGGGATAAAAAACGTAACGGTTGTTTACTGCGATACAGGATGGTCTGCCCCTGAATGGCCTAAAAGGGTAGATGAAGGCGAGATACTAGCCAAAGCGTTAGGTTTTGATGTTGTCAGAATCGAAAGTATGGGGATGGAGGCGTTAGTTGAAATGAAGAAGGGCTTTCCTGCTCACGGTATGCAGTTTTGTACTGCTTGGTTAAAGGGTTTGCCGTTTCTGAATTGGATAGATGAAATCGACCCTGAATGCAAAACCGTGGTGATGGTTGGTAAACGTAGGGAAGAAAGCCAAGACCGGAAAGATATACCGGAATGGATTGAAAGTAGTGAGTATCACGGAGGGCGGAAATTGTGGCATCCGTTGTATCTGCATACCGACATGGATAGAGATGCGCTTTTGATTCGTTCTGGAATTGAAAAATTATCGCATCGTAGCGACGAATGCAGTCCTTGTGTTAATGCTAACCGTAACGACTTGCGGAATGTTTCTAATAGGCAAATTGAAAGGCTTGAAGCATTGGAGGCCAAAGTTGGTCAACCGATGTTTCGTGCAAATAAACATGCAGGAGCCGAAGGAATCAGGGCGGTAATCCATTGGGCGAAATACTCGCCGGGGCAATACAAGCCCGGCATAGATGATTTATTCGAGACTGGTTGCGGTTCTCCGTTTGGATGTGGGTTATGAATACCGCTGCAAGGCGTAGGGGGTGGATGTGAATGAAAACTTGTCATTTGTTTGCCGGTATCGGCGGCGGTTTGTTAGCCGACAGGATTCTAGGCCATGACCCAATTATCGCTGTTGAGTGGGATAGATACGCCTGCCAAGTCTTGCGAGAACGTGCCGCAGATGGATGGTTCCCCAATCTGCGAGTGTGGGAAGGGGACGTTAGATTGTTCGATCCATCCGAGTACGCCAACCGAGTGGATTGCATCCATGCAGGATTCCCTTGCCAAGACATTAGCGTTGCTGGCAATCAAGCCGGATTGGGAGAGGGAACTAGAAGCGGCCTCTACCGGGAAGTCCTGCGGATTGCTGGCATCGTTAAGCCCCGACAAATCTTTCTGGAAAACGTGTCAGCAATCCTTAGTAACGGACTCGGAACCGTACTCGCAGACCTGGCCTCGATGGGGTATGACTGCCGGTGGATTTGCCTACGCGCATCCGATGTCGGAGCGCCGCATCACAGAGACAGGTGGTGGGGATTATGTACCCACGCCGACTTGCAATATGGTCAGCGGCGGAGCGAATCACAACAGCCCAACAGTGATAGCGGGACGGCATGGATTGAACCTAAAGGGCTATGTGGAAATGTTCGCAACACCAAACACGCTGGACGGAATGCCGCCGAAGTCAGTGGAAAAGATATTAGCGATGAATCACAAACACCGTCCGGGGCGCAGCTATGCAGCAACGAATCTACGGGAACAAGTGGTTCACGGAAAGATTCAGATGTGGCCGACACCGACAGCGCACAACGCGAAAGAAACGAATGCGCCAAGCGAAGCGAATCGGAACACGCCGACATTAGCAGCGCAAGTTGGTGGGACGTTGAATCCAACGTGGGTCGAGTGGCTAATGGGGTTCCCTATCGAGTGGACAAACTCAAAGGATTGGGCAATGCTCAAGTGCCGATCCAATGTGCGACAGCGTGGCGATTACTCGGAGGCGAATAAATGAATCACAGCGTATCACCAGCACCAACTGACCATATTCCCGACATCAGGAAAATGGTAACTGAGGAGGCGACAAAATGAGCGAATCATTGTTTGACGTAAGCAAGATTAAGTTTGATACGGTTCCTGCTAATTGGATTCCATCTGGCGCGGTGATTATTGAAGGATGGGATAGAAGTGTGGGTAAAGATGAAAATTGCACCGTAAAGGGATTTTTTGACCCACAAACCGGCGAATATCACATTCAAGAAATTGTGCATAGCGCAAGGAACCCGACATGAGCGAATCTGACGACGAACAACGAACTGCCGCGCAGAATCGGTTTCAGTGGCCGATTTTGAACGCATGGGCGAAACAAAAGGAATGGCCTATAAACGGCGTAATGACCCGCATAAGCGCCGACGACTACAAAGATATACTCACGGCAGCCTTTGAGGGTGAAACGATGCCACGGGTCGCTATGGGCTATTCTGGAGGCATTGTGATGCTTGGTAGACGTACATCCAAGTACGGAAAGAAGAAATTTAGCGAATGGGCGGATTGGCTGGTGGCCGCTAGTGTTGTTTCAGGGATTAAGATACCCGCTGCAAAATGGATGGAGGATGAACAATGACCTACACACCGCACCAATTCCTAACGCCCGAACAAATAGCCGAGATGGAAGCGCACAACGCGCCATTGCCAAAGGTAACGAAAAAGGAAGCCATGCAAGCATTGGACGATGCTAAAGCTATGTTTGAGTGTGGCAGGATGAAATGCTTTGTGACGTTAGAACGTTTTTTCAAAGGAGAATAATATGAAGGTTTGTCCCAACTGTGCCAATGAGCATATCGGAGTAACTGCCCGATGTGGCTATTGTCTAGCAGTAGCCGACCAGAGACCCCAACGAGGCGACACCGCTCAATCGTTAGGTGATGATAGAGTCAATGATGCTTTCAACGAGCATCAGCACTCAAACGCTGAGTCATTGGATGGAGGATGGGTAGAGTGAACTCATTTTCCATCGCTCTAATGAATGCAGGGCTAGTGCCGATTCCACCGTTGCCAGCGGTTTCCCCAAGCGGTAAGCCGATCTTGCCGAAAATAAGATGTTCGCCAAGAGTTAGTCGTGCTAAATGTCAAATCTGCCCAACAGAATTCATGCGAAAGGGACGGCAGGTATATTGCGAGGACTGCCGAGACAAGATTAACAAGGCAAAATGGCATGCGGCATCATTGCGTAAAACAGCGATAAGAAAAAAGCTATCATTGAGTCAGTAATCAAAAATATTTCAGCATAATCCGTGAATCAACTAATTATTTTCTGTTGGTCGCAAGTGCCGCGACAGATAATTATCCTGCATGGGATAGATGCACCGGAAACACCGACCTACTTACACACGGTAGCGCGTCGAATAGACTCTCTGAGAGGTACTATTGCAGTCGATGCGTTCAACAGTGGGACAAGCGCACCGATGAAACGAATCTCAGCGTTATGCGTGACTTAGTTGTTTCTAGCAGTCATTTGAAGCAATGGAGTAGTGAGATAGAGCCATGCTATCCACACTTGGGAGACTATTGAATAATGATACCTAAGAAACCAAAAAAGCCTAAGCAGGTAAAGCTATCGACCATACAAGCCAAAGCCGATGCGGCTATGTCGGTCTATGTGAGGATGAAGCATAGCGACGAAAATGGATACATAAAATGCGTAAGCTGTGGCAATCCGTATCACTGGAAAGATGTTGACTGCGGGCATTTCATTCCTAAATCACGAGGCGCGGCGGTTCGTTGGGTGTTTGAGAATTGTGCGCCAGAATGCAGAGGATGTAATCGGTTCAGTGAATCGCACCTCATTGGTTACACGCTTTACATGCTAGATACGTTTGGCAGAGACAAGATAACGGAACTCGAACAAATGGCGAGGAAGCCCCTTAGCCCTTCGCAGAAGCGAATGTTGGCAGAGGAAGCATATCAGCACTACACCGAAGTGGTAAAGAGCCTGTAAAGCCCTAATTGGAGATATGAGATATGGCCGACGAAATAAACCTTGAAGCTGACCGCGTTCTTAGGATTTGGGCGGAATCAAAGCGAAATGAGCGCGGAACGGTGACTCAAGGTTACCCCAAACGCTCGGCAGGAATCGAGTGCGGGGGGAGTTGCGGCGAAGAGACTTTCGATTTAATGGTGGCAAAAGAGGACAGCAAGACCGCGCACGTTGCCGATGTAATCCTCGATGATATGGCAAAAATCAACCAGCGGCACTACTTAGCAATCTGGAATCACTACGTTGCTGATGTGTATGCAATGCGCGATGCCTCCAAGATACTTATCGACGCTTGCATGGAATTCCTTACACGCGGGAAAAGGCGCGGAATATGCTTTTAATCAATGTTTGACATTTACATAAAAAAGGGTGACAATATAAGCACCGTAGGAAACGTGCGCCCTAAATTTAGCATTTAAGTCTCCTCCCCTCGCATAACTGCGAGTTTCGCCGCTGACTCACTCCCAACGGCTTTTTTATTCTTGAGCAACCGAAAGGACTCGACTTGGATCAACTGCATTGCTTCGTTGGTTACGATAAGGCCGAACCAGTGGCTTATCACGTTTGCTGCGAGTCTTTGATAAGCAATAGCTCCAAGCCGTTGGTCATTCACCCGCTTTACTTGTCGCAGCTTGAAATGAGCCTACCCAGAAGCAAAGAAGGCTATCCGCCTTCCAATGGGTTCATCTATTCCCGTTTCCTTGTTCCAGAACTAATGTCCTACACAGGCAAAGCCCTGTTCATTGACGGCGATATGGTAGTAACGGGCGATGTGGCTGAGTTGTTTGATATGGACATGGCCGGATTAGGTGTGAGAGTCGTTAAGCACGATTACAAGCCAAGCCTATCGGTAAAGTATCTCGGCGCAACAAACGAAGCCTATCCGCGAAAGAATTGGTCAAGCGTAATCCTTTTCAACTGTGGTTACTTCCCGAATCGAATCATTACCCGCGAATTGCTTGGTAAGGCGCATGGTTCGTTCCTTCACAGATTCCAATGGCTAGACGACCACGAGATCGGAGATTTGCCGAAAGAGTGGAACGTGTTGGCTAATGAAGAGAATCAGGCAAAAGAGCCAAAGTTGATTCACTGGACGAACGGTCTACCTTGCTTTGAAGAATTCAAGAATGCCGAGTATTCCGAGATTTGGCATAAGTGGCACGAATCAGCGAATTCCTACCTAACTGCGAATCATTCGTATTTAGAAACAATTACATAATCAAGAATCATGAGCGCACCCATAGGCAACCAATTTGCAGCTAAATCTAAGCGATGGTCTATGGCTATCGACAGGGCGCTAGAGAAGCGTTCAAGGGTTGCCGGAGTCGAAGCATTGGATGAACTCGCTGAGAAACTATTGCTCTTGGCTGACCAAAGCGACCTAGGGGCTTTAAGGGAATTGGGCGACAGAATCGAGGGTAAGCCCGGTCAAGCTATCGACTTGGGGAGCGACCCCGAAAGACCAGTTATTGCTAGATTGGTAAGGCAAATTGTCCGACCTGACAATAAAGACGGCTGAAGTCTTTGAACCGCTGCTAGTTCCAGCACGGGATAAGGCAGCGCACGGCGGTAGGGGTTCGGGTAAGTCTCATTTCTTTGCTGAGATGCTGATTGAGGATTCATTAGCTGAACCGGGGGAGACTGGCGGCGAAGGTCTAAGGTCGGTTTGCATTCGTGAGATTCAGAAAGACTTAGCCCAGTCGTCAAAGGCATTGCTAGAGGCGAAGTTATCTGCCCTGCAACTAACTGAAGCTGATGGGTTCAAGATTTACCGCGATGTGATTACAACGCCCGGTGATGGGTTAATCATCTTCAAGGGGATGAACGACTACACCGCTGAAAGTATTAAGTCGTTAGAGAACTTCAAGCGGGGATGGTGGGAGGAAGCTCAAGGAGCTACTCAGCATTCTATAAACCTTTACCGTCCGACAATGCGGGCTAGTGGTTCGCAGATGTGGTGGTCGTGGAATCCTAGACGCAAGTTTGACCCTGTGGATTTGATGTTCAGGGGCGAGGAAAAGCCAACGGGCGCGATAGTTGTTAAGGCGAATTGGCGCGATAATCCGTGGTTCACTGCCGAACTAGAACAAGAACGGCTTGACTGCTTACGGATTCAACCTGACCAATATGACCATATTTGGGAAGGTGGCTACGTTACCATCGTAGCGGGTGCGTACTTTGCCAAAGCGTTAGCTAAAGCTCGGTTGGATGGACGAATAGGGCGAATAGCTCCCGACCCGTTATTGCCGATCAAGCTATTTTGCGACATTGGCGGCACTGGTGCTAGGTCTGATGCCTTCGCTATGTGGGCGGTTCAGTTTGTTAATCGTGAGATAAGGATTCTGAACTACTACGAAGCGGTTGGGCAGGATTTAGCTACACATCTTGGATGGTGCAGAACTCAGGGCTACACTCCTGCGATTGCAGAGTTTTGGCTACCGCATGACGGCGCACAGAACGACAAGGTGAATAAGGTGTCCTACGAATCCGCATTAAGGGACGCAGGGTATAAGGTTGATGTGGTTAAGAATCAAGGCGCTGGCGCTGCTAATGCTCGGATTGAGGCGGTTCGTAGACTGTTTCCTTTATTCTGGTTCAATGAATCTACGACATCGGCAGGAATTGACGCAATCGGTTGGTATCACGAAAAGAAGGATGAAGCGCGGGGTATTGGACTCGGCCCCGACCACGATTGGTCGTCGCATGGTTCAGACGCTTTAGGACTGATGGCGGTGGCTTACGAAATACCAAACAAACGCGACAAACCGATTGATTACGGAAAACAGCGATTCATTTAACGCCGTGAGGCGCAAGGAAAACAATGGAATTATCCGATGACAAACTGATAGCGATGGTTGAGATGTACGAGTCAAGCTCGTATGGTATCAACGATAGCGAGTTGTCGGCTAATCGTGCCGATGCTATTGACCGTTACAACGGCGAACTCTACGGCGACGAATTGCCTGACCGTTCGCAAGTTATAAGCCGTGACGTGCTAGATACGATTGAGAGCGCGTTGCCTCAGTTGCTTAAAGTCTTTGTGTCGGGCGATGAAGTCATGCGCTTTACGCCTAGAAATGGCGACGACGAGAAAAAGGCAGAGCAGGAAACCGCAGCGGTCAATTATTGGGTGATGGAGAAAAACGACGGGTTCGGCATTCTCTACACCGCATTCAAGGATGCCTTGCTCAGTAAGAACAGCTACGGCAAGGTTTGGTATGAAGAGAATGAAGAGTCAGAGGACGAGACTTACAAAGGGCTGACTGACGAACAGTTATCAATGCTAGTTCAGGACGAGAAGGTTGAAGTCCTAGAACATACCGAAACCCCTGACGAAATAGACAACCAACAGCGCCAAGAGGCAATCCAACAGATTCAAGGCCAGATTCAGCAAGCAATGCAAGCGGCACAGGCTGGCGATCAGCAAGCGGGGCAAGCGGTTAAGCAAATGACGCAGCAACTTCAGCAGATTGGTTCGATGCCTGCGAAGATGTTGCACGATGTAAAGATTAAGGTTACTGAGGTTCGCGGCTGCATCAAGATTGACAACGTAGCGCCTGAGGATATGCTGATTGGTCAAGATACCAAAACGGTATCACTCCAAAATGCTAACTTTGTCCAACATCGTGCGACGATGGACGAGGCAGAGATTAAAGAGCAAGGGTGGGAAGTGCCGGAAAATGGCATGTACTCCGACGATTCAAGTCTGCACGAAGAGGCGCAAGCGCGTGACCTCTACAACGAACAGCAAGGGCTTCAGACGCTCACACGTTACCAAGTCAAAGATACCTACATTCGCGTTGATGGCGACTTGATGCGGCTGGTGATTATCGGCAACGTGATTGTGTTCCGTGAAGATGCGGAAGTAATGCCGTTCTTCTGCTTAACGCCTCATGTGATGCCTCATCGTCATATCGGGTTGAGTTACGCCGACCTGACTAAAGACATTCAGTTAATGAAAACCACGTTATTGCGTGGCCAGTTGGACGCGATGTATCTGGCGAATCAACCACGGTTTGCTGTGTCGGACAGGGTTAATTTAAGCGACATGCTAGTTAGTCGCCCCGGTGGAATTGTTCGCGTTACTGGTGAGCCGGGCAGTTCGATTATGAACCTGCAAGCCAACGCTATTCCGAATTCATCCTTTACTTTGGTTGAGTACCTGGATTCAGCGAAAGAGCGCCGGACAGGTATCACCAGCTACAACCAAGGACTCGACGCTAACAGTCTGAACAAGACCGCGACGGGCGTGAGTCAGATTATGCAAGCGACTCAGCAGCGGGTGGAGTTGGTCGCTCGGACGTTCGCTAATCAGCTTAAAGACTTGTTCATGCTTGTCCATCATCTTGTGCGGACTTGCTACACACGGCCTGAGATTATCCGCCTTCGTGATGAATGGGTGGAAGTCGACCCGCGGGAGTGGAAAGAGCGCAAAGACATGGCTATTTCCGTGGGCCTGGGAACGGGCAACAAAGACCAGCAGTTAATGCACTTGCAGAATATCTTGATGCAACAAATGCAGATGCTTCAAATGGGGCTTCCTGTTGTCACCCCGCAGAATGTCTATGAAACCATGCGGCAGTTGGTTATGAACGCTGGATTTAAGCAACCTGAATTGTTCGTAAGCGACCCGACAAAAGCAGCACCGAAACCGCCACAGCAAGACCCGCAGTTGCAGATTGAACAGATGAAGCTGCAAGCTAAACAACAGGCTGACCAGCAAGCGGCGCAACTCGATATACAGAAATTCCAAGCGCAAGCAGAGATTGACAAGCGCCAAGCAGAGCAAGCGATTCAACAAGAGCAATTACGCTCACAGAACGATGTGGCGATTGAGCGCGAGAAGATTCAAGCGCAAGCTGAACTTGAACGCTACAAGGCAGAACTCGACGCGCAGACCAAGATTCTGATCGCTCAGTACCAAGCCGAGAACGATGCGGCGAACGAGCTAAAACAGCATAGATCAGAACTCGGCGGCATGGTCGAGAAGATGAAGGGCGCACAAGGTAACGACCAAATGGCAGCGGTGATGCAAGGGCTTCAAACCCTAGCGGAATCGCTCAATAGACCGAAACAGATAGTCCGTGGCCCTGATGGTCGCGCACAGGGGATTCAATGAGCGAACCGTTGATATTCACAACTAAAGGCAATCTACCTCTATCAAGCCTGACGCATGAGGTTGAGTGGCGAATTGCGGAAAAGGTTATCGTGTTTGTTGAGCGATATTTGCTTGGTGATGAAGTGGTCAAGGAATCGTCGCACGTCAAACTACTTGATGGCGTAGCAATGAGTGCTGATGTTGGAAAAATAGGAGAATGAAATGGCTTTAA
>OFQZ01000662.1_pt1 | contig 11414 bp, 17 predicted proteins | sample 1543011 | NCBI WGS metagenome assembly OFQZ01 (sample SAMN07774216, study PRJEB24372) | wastewater metagenome | isolation source: Exp Tend NO 0WW | collected 2016-02 | reverse complement strand
TCGCTCGGCACGTACGTCGCAATGAGCCTCACGCGCGCCACGGACGGTGACGTCCTCGCGTACACGCACAACATCGCCGTCACCAACAAGTTCTGCTCGATCGTCCAGGCCGAGACCACGCGCATGATCGGCAAGACGCCGGTGCTCAACGCGGACGGCACGGCGACGGAGAGCGAACTGAAGCTCCTCGAGGCGCGCATCAACCAGGCGCTCACCGAAGGGCTCCTGAGCCCGAGCAAAGAGGGCGAGGGGCAGAACGCCAGCTCGGCGACGTGGGTCGCGAGCCGCGCCGACGACCTGCGGGGCACCGGAAAGACGCTGCACGGGAGCGGCCCCCTTGGCCTGCGCGGCACCATCACGAACGTCGACACGGCCGTCGTCGTCACCTGAACGGAGAGCATGAGCCATGGCAAACGAAGCATTCCCGGTCACGGACGACGAGGAGATCTCGTGGGCTGACATCAGCGTCGTGCTGTCGCTCTACCAGTCGGTGACGATCGACATCGGCGACGTCGAGGGCATCAAGTGCGGCGGCAAGATCGAGACGGGGTTCTCGTTCGGCACGAGCGGCGGGCGCGTCATGAAGGAGACCCGCGGCAAGGCGTCGCACGAGGGGTCGGGCGTCTTCTCGATGAGCGCCGTCGACCGCATCGAGTCGGCCCTTGCGACGGTCGCTCCGGAGCGCGGCGGCGTGAAGCTGATCGCGGTGCCGAAGTTCTCGATCGTCATCCAGCACAAGACGCTCTCGCAGCCGACCCAGGTCTACCAGACCGAGATGCTCGGCTGCCGCTGGCGCTCCTTCACGATGGACAACAAGGAGGGCAGCGACCCTCTTTTCATCGAGGTCGACCTCGGACCCACCAGCGTGATCAAGACGCTGAAGAACGGCACGCGCGTCGCGCTCCTCTGAGCGCCGGAAGGACTGACCATGAGTGACGAAAAGACCAAGCTCGAGCTGCTCCTGGAGCGCCGCGAAGCGCTCCGCGTGGAAGAGGCACAGGCGGAAGAGGCGCAGGCGGAGATCGACTTCGCGGCCCTCGTGTCCGCGGAGGAAGAGCACGGCTTCGGCTCGGTGCGCGCCATTCGGTTCAAGGGGTCCTACAAGCGCGGGACGACGACGATGGCGATCGTCATCGCGCCCGAGCGCGCCCACTACCGCGAGTACCTGAAAAACGTGCGCGCCGGGAAGAACGACACGGCGAAGGCGGAGGCGAGCGAGCGCCTCGGCGAGTCCTGCATGATCTACCCGCCCCACGGGTCGGAGATGCGGACCGCGATGCTCGCGGCGCGGCCCGGCGTCTACGTCGTGGCCGGCATCGAGGTCGCGAAGCTCGCCGAGGGCCGGATCGAGGACGAAAAAAAAGGCTGAACGCGCGGATCGTATCCGCGCAGAAGAGCCCCGCGGTGCTCGGTGACTGCCTCGTCGCACTGGCCCGCATCGCGGGTGGCGGCGAGGTGGACGAGGAGAGCGAGCGGGACATGTGTGCGGGCGCCTTCGTGATCGCGGACATCGCGCTCCTGCACCGCCAATCCCTGACCAGCGGAGGGGCGACGACGACGAAACGACGGCGGAGGTAGAGCGGTGGCGGACGGCACGACCTACGAGATCGACATCCCGGCAGACGGCGCGCAAGCGATCGCCGCGGCCTCGGCTGTCGAGGGTCTTGCGGACGCCATCGACCGCGCGCGTGGTGCGAGCTCGGCGGCGGCGCAGGCCGTGTCGGCAGCGTCGGCGGCCTATGCCTCGTCGGAGATGGCGGCGAACAAGGCGGCGCAGGCGGCCGAGCGCATGGGCGTCTCGGTGGCCGCGCAGCAAGGCAAGCTCGCCGCGGCGCTGGAGACGGGCGACACGTCGGCTATCTCGGCTGCGGAGGAGAAGCTCGCGGCCCTCGTCGAGCGCCAGGGCGAGGCGGAGGCGAAGAGCTCCGCGGCATCGGCGGCTCTCTCGGAGCAAGCTGCGAGTCTCGACGGACTCCGCTCGGCCGCGTCGGCAGCAGCCGAGGAAGAGGCGATGCTCACGAGCCGGCTCGAGGGCGTCGCGCAGGCAGCGCGAGAGAATGCCGCGGCGGCCGAGGAGGCCGGAGCGGGGGCGAAGGACCTGGGGGCGGCTGCGGAGAGCGGCGGGAGCTCGCTCGGTGGGATGTCGCGCGCGCTGGGCAAGCTCGGCGGGCCTGCGGGCATGGCCGGGCAGAAGATCACCGGCTTCGCGAACGCGTTCAGCAAGCTCGCGGCGATGGGCCCCGCGGGTGTGCTCGCCGCGATCGGCGTGGCGGCGGTGGCCGTCGTCGCCGGCATCGGGATGGCGGCGTTCGGGCTCCTCAAGTTCGGTCTCGCGCAGGCGGACGCGGCGCGCACGAGCGCGCTCCTCTCGCAGGGGATCGCGGGCTCCGTCGAGGGCGGTCTCGCGCTGGACAAGACGATCTCCGGGCTCGGCTCAAAGGTGCCCATCGCGGCGGACGAGCTCCGCAGCATGGCGGCCGACCTGGCGAAGAGCGGACTGAAGGGCGACGCGCTCTCGGCGGCGCTCGAGACGGCCGCGGTGAAGGCCGCGAAGCTGAAGTTTGGCCCGGACTTCGCCAAGCAGATGCTGTCGGCGGACTACCAGAGCCAGAAGCTCAAGGCGGACGTCGGCAAGATCTTCGGCGGGCTCAAGATCGAGGGCTTCCTCGGCGCGCTGCAGAAGGGCGCGGCGCTCTTTGACGAGAACAGCGCGGCGGCGAAGGCGATCAAGGTCGTGTTCGAGTCGATGTTTCAGCCGCTCGTGGACGGCATGGCCGGCGCGGTGCCGAAGCTCGTCGCGGGCTTCTTGCAGTTCGAGATCTGGGCGCTCAAAGGCCTCATCTCGATCCAGAGGTACCAGCCTGTTTTCGACGTGGTTGGGACCGTGGTCATGGCGTGGCTCACCGGAATCGGGCAGTCGTTCGGGCTGATCTACGACGGCGCCGTGTTCGCGCTGGGCGGCCTCGTGGCCATCGGCGAAGGCGGCGCGGCGGCGCTCGGCTGGCTCTCTGACAAGGCGCTCGAGGTGCGTGCGTTCCTGCAGGGCCTGTCGCTCGCCGACGTCGGTATGGCGATGGTGCAGGGCCTGGCCAACGGCATCACCGGCGGCGGCGCCGCGGTGTTGGCGGCGATCACCGGCGTCGCCGGGAGCGCCATCGCGGCGGCGAAGAAGTCCCTTGGCATCAAGAGCCCGTCGAAGGTCTTTGCGGAGATCGGCGGCTACACCTCGGAGGGCATGGCCCAAGGCGTCGACGCGGGCGCAGACGCGGTACAGGGCTCGCTCGAGGCGATGGTGGCCCCGCCGGCCACGGGCGCGCCTGCGGGCGGCGCAGCCGCGCCTGCGGGATCCGGAACGACCGTGACGATCGGCTCGCTGGTAATCCAGATCGGCGGCGAGGGAGGCGACCCCAAGGCGATCGCCGAGGCGTGCCGCAAGGCGTTCCTGGACTTGGTCGAGGGAGCCGCGCAGCAAGGCGGGGGGATGGTGCCAAGTGCCTAATCCCATCGACGATCCCGAGCTTTACGACCACATCGAGCTAGGCGACGTGGAGTCGCCCGGCGTCGTCACGCTCTCGGGCCACGACCGCAAGATCGGGTGGAAGATCAACAGCGGCAACGCGCAGAAGGGCGCGACCACGGTCCGATCGTGCGACGACCCGGTGGAGTTCACCGCGAGCTTCTACCTCGCTGACGAGGACGACTTCAACGACTGGCCCGCGTTCCTCGAAGTGGTCAACGCGACCGTCGCCACGAAGAGCTCCAAGGCGGTCGACATCTACCACCCGGACCTTGCCGAGAACGGCATCACGTCCGTCGTGAAGGCGACCGTCATGGGGACCGTGCACGACGGCAAAGGCGGACAGACGCGCGTCGTAAAGTTCCTCGAGTACAAGCCCCCGAAGCCTGCGGGCGGGGGCCCGAAGGGCAGCAAGTCGAGCGCGAAGGCGCCCGACCCGAACCAGGCGGCGCTGGACGAGATCGCGAAGCTCACGGCGGCCTACCAGCAGACGCCATGGGGGAAGCCGAAATGAGCGCGACCCTGAACAGCATCCTGGCGACCTCTGCGCGCGTGTACCTGCCCGCGTGGGGCGTTTGGTACGCCGAGGTCGACCTCGACGGCGAGCACACGCTCGCCGGCGCCGTGACGCTCGTCGTGGCCGACCTCACGCTCGTTGGCACGGTCCTCTCGGGCGGCCCGGAGAACGGGCGCTCGCACTATCGCGTCGTCGCGGGCAAGGGCGGATGGGGCAAGACGATCCCCGCGAAGAGCTACGCGAACGACGCCGGGGTGAAGGCCTCCACGGTGCTCCTCGACGCGGCCGACGCGTGCGGCGAGACCATCCTCGCGAGCACCCTCCCCACGACGCGCCCCGGCCCCGCCTGGGTGCGCCCAGAGGGGCGCGCGCGGGCCACGCTGGACCACATCGCGCCCCGCGGGTGGTACGTGGGCGAGGACGGCGTCACGCGGATCGGGGCTCGGACGCCCGGGACGCTCCCGGCGAACGTGACCCACGGCCCGGTGGACCTTGCGCGGGGCTGTGTGGAGCTCGCCTCGGAGTCGATCGCGGCCATCCTCCCGGGGATAGTGGTCGACGGCCTCACGGCGGTGGACGTGCTCCACGAAGTGAGCTCGGACGGGCTCCGCTCGACGGTGCACGGCGCTCGCGGCGGAAGCTCCCGTGCGCTCGACGCGTTTCGGGCCATCTTCGAGGGGCTCGACCCGGACCGGCCCTTCCGCGGGCAGAGCGAATACCGCGTGACGAGCCGCTCGGGGGACCGCGTCGGCCTCGAGCCCGTGCGCGTTTCGACGGGGATGCCGGACCTCTCGCGAGTCGTGGCGCGTCCGGGCCTCCCCGGGTGCAAGGGCGGCGCGGCGATCGGGTCGCGCGTGCTCGTGGCGTTCGCGGACTCTTCGCCGGCGCGTCCGTACGTGTGCGGGTACGAGGACGCGGACGGCTCGGGCTTCGTCCCCACGACGCTCGTGCTCGACGCGAGCTCGAGCATCAAGCTCGGGGCGGACGCGACGAAGGGGGTGGTTCGGGACGGCGACGACGTCTGCCTTGGGTACTTCTGCGCGGACACGACGACGAACACGATCTACCGGTCGCCCCCCGAGCTCGGGCCGCTGCTCACCGTGTATCTGCCATGGTGGAAGGTGACCGCGGTGGCTGACGTGCAGTGGTGCACGGCCACGAACCCCGCGACGCCGACCGTTCCGCCCCCGCCGGGGACTCCCGGCACGGCGCTGATGGGCATCGCCATTGAGGCCTCGAGCCTGGTGAAGTGCGAATGAGCACCTATTTTGGCTACGACATCTCCTGCACCCGCGGCATGAAGTCGGGCCGCTTCGTCTCGGGTGTGGAGCTCGTCGCGCAAGCGTACTACCGGCGCCTGACGACCACTCGCGGCACGCTCATTGGGGGCGAGGAGGAGCAAAATTACGGGCTCAACCTCATGAGCCTCGTGGGCAAGGCCGCGACGCCGAGCTTTGCCGCCTCGCTCCCCGGGAAGATTGAAAACGAGCTGATGAAAGACCCGCGCACCGAGTCGGTGAGCGCCACCGTGGTCAGCGCGACGAGCGGGCCGGCGGTCACCTACACGATCCGCATCGCGGCAAAGACCGCTCTCGGCCCGTTCACTCTCGTGCTCGCCGTGAGCGCCGTGAGCGCGGAAATCCTGGGGATCCAATGACCATCTCTCTTGCCTCGCTCATCCTCACCGAGACCCGCGCGGCCATCTACAACTACGCGCTCGGCATCGCTACGAGCCTCGGGCTGCCGGTCACCTCGTGGCAAGTCGGAGACCCCACGCGCTCGCTCTATCACGTGCTCTCGGCGAAGCTCGCGGCGTTCGAGTCGAACATCACGGGCTACATCAAGTCGGGATTCTTGGACCACTCCGAGGATGTCTGGCTGAAGGTCAACGCCGAGCAGACCTATGGCGTCGAAGTGCCCGCGGCGACCTACGCCGAGACGACCGTGGTGTTGACCAACTCGAGCACCACGGCGCTCTACATCATCGACCCGGGCGACCTGACCTTCGCGTCGAGCGTGACGGGCAAAACGTACCGCAACACGACGGGCGGCACGCTCTCCGTGGGGCCTGCGACCACGCTCTCGGTGACCGTGGTGGCCGACGAGGCAGGCTCTGACAGCTCGGCGGGCGCAGCGGAAATCACGCGCCTCGTCACCGCGCTCGACGGCGTGACGTGCACGAACGCCACGGCCGCCGTGGGCATCGACGAGCAGGCCGAAAGCGTCACGAAACAGCAGTGCAAGGACATGCAGGACGCGACGAGCCCGGACGGAGCTCGCGGAGCCTACGCGTACTTCGTCCGCAACCCGACCTACGGAGGCACCTCGGCGATCACCCGCGTGCGAACCTACGGGGACAGCACCACGGGCATCGTCACGGTCTACCTCGCAGGCCCTTCGGGCGGCTCGAGCGCGGCCGACGTGGCACTGGCGCAGCTCGCGATCGTCACGTGGTGCCTCCCTCTCTGCATCACGCCGGTGGTGGCGGCGGCAACGAACGTGACCATCGCGGTCACCTACGAGCTCTGGCTCTACAAGAGCTGCAACAAGACCGTCGCCGAGGTCCGTACTGCGGTCTCGGCGGCGCTCGGCGTGCTCTTCTCGCAGCGCCCGATCGGCGGAGACGTCGTGGCGCCCGCGACGACGGGCAAGATCTACCAGAGCGACATCCTCGCCACGATCGTGAAGGCCATCCCCGAGGGCTTCCGCGCGAGCGTGAGCGCCCCGAGCGGGGATACCGCGCTGACGAACGGCCAGGTTGCCGTGCTCGGCGCCGTCACGGGCACCATCCACCTAGAGGACGACCCGGTGTAAAATGGACTTCCGCACCCGCAATAAGCAGTTCGGCCCGCGGTGGCTCGTCGACGATGACGACGAGAGCACGCTGATCCAGTACTCGCTGGATCTCGTGCTCGATGCGGCCATGCGGCGCACGTATCTCGGCATGCTCGCGCGCTACCCCGATGCGGCTGCGCAGCTCGGCATCGAGGGCGCGCTAGAGGCCATCGGGCGCGACCGGCGCACGCTCCGAGGGCTCGGGCCCGAGACGGATGCGAGCTACGCGACACGGCTCAAGCGGTGGCTCGTCGACGCAAAGAAGCGCGGCTCGCCGTTCATGCTCATGCAGAAGCTGCAAGAGTACATCGCGGCCGGCTCTTCGTTCCGCACCGTGGACGCGCGAGGGAATTGGTTCTCCCGCTCGGCTGCGGGCGTCGAGACCTACACGCTGAACACCGGGAACTGGAATTGGGACTCCACGGTCCCCTCGTCCCCGCAGTGGGCGCGCTTCTGGGTGATCATCTATCCCGGGACGCGGTGGTCGCACTCCGCGAACTGGGGCAGTGGCCAGTTGTGGGGCGACACCGAGAAGACCTGGGGCACGACGGCCACGCCGAGCGAAGTGGCCGGCGTCCGCGGCATCGTCGCGGACTGGAAGCCGGCGGGCACGAGGTGCGTGAACATCATCATTGCCTTTGACGCGGCGTCGTTCAACCCGGCGAGCCCCGAGCCTGATGGGCAGTGGGGCAAGCCGCACAAGGTTGTCGGTGGGGTCCATGTGGCCTCTCGACTGGCGACCGCTGACTACTGGGATGGGACCACCACATGAGCACGACATACGGCACGGCCTCAGCAATCACGATCCCATCGGACGGCGACACCATCGACGCCGGTGACGTCAACGTCCCGCTCGCCGCCGTCTGGGATCAGCACGACTTCCTCGACACCCTCGTGGCGCTCCAGGCGATCCTCGTGCCCACGCACGGGCTCACGCGCTTCGTCCGCGGCTACGGCCACTACACGTTCGTGACGTCGGGGACCTACAGCGCGAGCACTGCAGTCTCGCCGTGGATCCTCGCCGCGACGGACGGCACCGCGGGGCGATGGGTGAGCGAGGGTGCGGCCGACGCGCAGAAGACCACGAAGCGCGCGCGGCAGTGCAACACGGACGTTTTCGTTGGCAAGGCGGACATCGCCAAGAGCGAGAACCTGCTCGCGTTCGACGGGTCCGCGTACTGGTACGCCGCCGCGGACGCGTTCGTCATGGGCCACTGCCTCAAGTTCAACGTGACGCCCACGACCGGATCGGCGCTCGCGCGGCATGTCGCGTGGCCGCTCAACAGCATCCTGATCAACGGTGCGACGCTGACCGGCGCGAGGCTCCGGATCCAGCCGGTGACGGCGCACGCCAACCTCCCGGCGATGCTCCCGGCGCTCTCGATCGTCCGCTACGACCCAGCGAACCAGGTGCTTGTCGGCCTTCGCGCGGCCGGCATGACCGACGATCCGAGCGCGAACGGCGCGGACTACAGCGCGGCGCACTGGATCGAGGTCACCACCGACCAGAATCAGACGATCGATCTGGGGAACGCCAAGGGCTACCAGTACTGGGCGATCGCCTGCAACGAAGGCCATACCGACGCAGTGGCCGAACTGCAGTTTTTCGGTCTCGTGGTCGACATGACCACCGCGGGGTACATCTGATGACACTCGACGTTTCCGGCTGGCTGCCGAACCTCCTCCCCGTCCTGATCAAGGTCGCGGGCACCGCGCAGACCGCGCGGCAATACGTGAACTTCGTGGGCGTCACGGCCGTCGACGACAGCGCCAACGACCAGTGCACGCTCACCGTGGCTACGCAGTCGATCATCTCCTCGGAGACCACGACCGTCACGGGCACGGTGAACGATCACGCGATGACGACACCGAGCACGGTGCCGATCACCTTCCTGCGCTTCACCAACGCGCTCGGGGCCACCCTGACGGGCTTGGCCGGCGGCGCGGCGAATCGCATCGTGGTGCTGGTCAACACGGGCGCGAACGCCGTGGCGCTGAACCACGAGGACGCGGCGAGCGTGGAGGCCAACCGCTTCGTGTTCCCGGGCGCCACGAACCAGGGGTTCAACACGGACGCCGCGGCGGTCCTCATCTACGACGCGACCTCGTCCCGCTGGCGAATGGTCGGGAGAACGTCGTGAGCCATGCTAGGACATTGTTTGTCCCGGAGCCGACGTATGAACGACGCCGACCGAATCCCCACCCTTCCGCGCCCCGCGCCCATGCCGCGCGAGGACGCGCCGACGCCCATCCCGCGCAAGTCCTCGCTGGAGGAGCTGCGCGCGAGCGACGACCCCTACATCACCGCGCTGGACGAGCTGCGCGTCGAGGTGCTGCGGCTCTCGGGGCGCCTGCCCGAGCTCGATGCGCGGACCTCGCGCACGGACCTCGAGCAGGAGGCGAAGCTGGCCGACCACGAGACGCGCATGCAGCGCATCGAGGCAAGCGCCAAGGCCGCGGCGAGCGGAACGGATACGCTCGTGCACGCGCTCACCGGCTCGCTCTCGCCGAAGCTGCTCGGCGCCTTCCTGGCGATCGGAACGCTCGCGCAGATCCTTCTTCAGGCGTACCGCCAGATCCACGGAGGGACACCATGACCGCGCCCATCAACGGACCTGCAGCCCCTGCCGACATGCGCGACGTGAAGTCGCTGCGAGAGGTGGTCGACAAGGCGATCCTCGTGGGCGACCTCCGCGAGCAGAACGCGGCGCTGTTTCGCTCGGAGATGCGCAGTTTCATGGCGCGCTGCGAGACCGAGCACGCCGCGGGGGCGCGCGACCGGCGCGTGATGCTGCGGCACCTCGAGGCGCTGGTGGTCATCCCCTCGGAGCGCCCGACGCTGGCGCCCGAGACCTGGCAGGAGCGCGCCACGGCGTGGCTTTCGCGTCCGGCGAGCACGCGCGCGGTGTTGGCGCTCGCCGCGGCGGGCGTGCTGGCCACGCTATCGGGCTGCGTCGCGCTGATGGGGGTGCACTGATGCATGGGCTAGACGACGGAGACGCGGCGGCGATCGAGCGCGCCGGGGTGGGCCTCGCGGTCGTGTTCGCCGGGGCGGCTGCGGTGGCGCTGGTGGGCTGGCTGCTCGCGGGGTGCACGCCGCGCGCGCAGACGGCCGCCGAGGTGGCCGCGTACGGGGCGGAGCTCGAGGCGTGCGCGGTGCAGGCGAGCACCTGCCCGGGCTACGTGGCGTGCCGCCAGCGGGTCGCGGCGGCGCACGGGCGGACCTACTCGGGGCGGTGCGTCCCGTGACGGCCATCCTGCTTTCCGTGCTCTCGGCGCTGGAGTCCGTCGTCGAGCTGATCCGCGAGAACGGCACCGCGGCCGAGCGCGAGGCGCTCTTCACGTCGACCGAGCGGATCGCGAGCATCCACGGCAAGGCGAAGTTCGCGAACCTGAGGGAGGACTAGATGGCCCCCACGTACGTCGAGCCGGTCACGAACCGCGCGCAGCGCCGCGCCCTCGCGGCGTGCGTGCGGCGCATCGCCCGGCGGTGCCCGTGAGCGTCGAGGCGCGGAACAAGATCCGCGGCCACGTGCCCGGCTGGATCGGCGACTGGTGGCTGCCGGAGCCGCAGCACCCCGAGCCGCCGGCCTCCGACCTGAAGGGCCTCGCGGCGTACGACCAGGCGCGGGGCAACTATCCGGAAATTCCGAACAGTTCGCGCCGCGCCCAAGAGGCCGGCGCGCGCGCCCTGGCCATGCGCGAGGCGCGCGAGAGGGCGGGGGCGTCGTGCCCGTGATTCACCACGCCGACGTGCTCGACGCTCTTCGCGCGATGCCAGACAACTCGTTTCACGGGTGCCTCACGGATCCGCCGTACGGCCTCTCTTTCATGGGCCATCAGTGGGATCACGGCGTGCCCTCGGCGGAGGTCTGGCGCGAGGTTCTGCGCGTGCTGCGCCCCGGCGCGCATCTGCTCGCGTTCGGCGGCACTCGGACGTTTCACCGGCTCACGTGCGCGATCGAAGACGCGGGCTTTGAGGTCAGAGATTGCCTTATGTGGCTGTATGGTTCGGGCTTCCCGAAGAGTCACGACGTGGGGAAGGCACTCGACCGCGAGGCTGGGGCGGTGCGGGAGGTGGTGGGAAAGTCCGCGCGTCACGTCAGCGGGAAGCCAGGCCAGCGGACTGCGGGGCTTGCCGGGTCGTCAACGTTCGCCGAATCGATCGGAATGGGCGGCACCATCACCGCTCCCGCAACCCCCGCCGCTCGCCAGTGGTCCGGCTACGGCACAGCGCTCAAGCCGGCGTGGGAGCCCATTATCGTGGCACGCAAGCCGCTTGATGGGACTGTCGCGCAGAACGTCCAGCGGTGGGGCTGCGGCGCGCTGGCGATCGATGCGAGTAGGGTGGGGCATTCCGAGCCCGCGAAGACGGCGAGTCGAACGGCGCCGAGGTATTCCGGCCGAACCATGGCGAACGGCGTTCGAGGCGGCGAACAGCCGGCCATCGCGAGCGCCGACCCCCTCGGCCGCTGGCCCGCCAACGTCATCCTCGACGAAGAGGCCGGCGCGGCGCTGGACGCGCAGAGCGGGACGCTGCAAGCG
>OFQZ01000661.1_pt1 | contig 11416 bp, 11 predicted proteins | sample 1543011 | NCBI WGS metagenome assembly OFQZ01 (sample SAMN07774216, study PRJEB24372) | wastewater metagenome | isolation source: Exp Tend NO 0WW | collected 2016-02 | reverse complement strand
CTTCGAGAATGTCCTCTGGAAGCCGGGGACCTCGGAGATCCAGAAGAAGAAGGCGCCCTCGGGCCTCGTCTCCGATTTCGACGACTCGCTCCTAACTCACATTTCGGACGCCGTCGGCTACGGAGTCCATTACGAGCACCCGCTCATCCGACCCTCTTTCGGCGGCTCGGTCCCCGCGGAGTTTGCATAAATGCTCGACTTCAAAGCCTTCGACACTTTCAATTCCGCCCTTTCCATGTCGGGCCGCGCGCTCTTCGAGCGCGACCGTCAGGCTCAAATCCGGATGGCGGCCGAGCTCGTCTCGTTCTACCAGGGGAATCACCGGGGATACCTCTTCCAGCATATCGACGCGACCTTCCGCGACGCGAACGTCCGGGCCCTGTATAAGCGGCTCGCCCATTCGGAGAACGTCGTCGCCCTCATCGCGGACCGCGTCTATATCCTCGGGCGCCGGAAGGTCGAGGTCTCCTTCTCGGCGAAGGACGGAAAGCCTCACGAGGCCGCGAATTCGACCTGGCAGAAGATCGCCGACGAGGAGATCCCGCTCGGCGGCTTCGACGCCTTCCTCCGGACGGTCGGCGTCTATGTCGAGGTCTGCAAGAACGTCGTCGCCTTCCCCTTCTGGGATGAGGAGCAGGGGCGAATCCGCCTCCGCTATTTCACGCCGAATACCCTCGACGTCGCCGTCCTCCCGGACAACGACGACCCGACGAACCCCGACGGCTTCCGCATCCTTCAGAGCGAGCGGGACGAGCGATATCAGACCTGGGATTACTCGGGGACCGAGGAGGTCGACGACGGCTCGGGGACCGGCGCGAAGACGCGGAAGAAGACGGGCGTCGTCTACGAGTCCCGCGGCGTCTCGGAGAATCGCCCCGTCGGATCGACCGAGCCGATCCTCCTCGAGGACCCGGCGACGGGCGCGCCGTTCGTTCCGTTCGTTCCGTTCCGGAGCGCGCTCCCGGACTTCGGCTATTACGTCGAGGACGGGCAGGAGCTCCTCCTCATGGGTCAGGAGACTATCGCCCGCTCCTGGACGCAACTGCACGCCCTGATGCACGCCGGCGCCTTCAAGGTCCCGATTCTCTCGGGCGGCGATTGGATGACGAAGGAGAACCCGCGCCCCGTCCTCTCGGTCGATCCGTCGAACGCGATCGTCGAGCCGAAGTCCCGCGACGGGAAGACGGAAAACAAAATTCGATGGGATGGGCCGGCCAATGAGGGAATGATCAAGGCCCACCTCGAGGTCATCGCGGCGACCGTCGAGGGAATGGTCGCGTCGAATCACATCGCGCCCGACTCTGTCGCGGCCTCTGCCTCCCTCGGCTCGGGCGTCCGCCTCTATATCGGCTCGGCGGCCCTGAAGGAAAAACAGGAGGCCTCCGCCGTCCTTCATCGCGCGAGCGTGAAGGAGCTCGTCCGGAAGATCGTCCTCCTCTGGAATGAATACGCCGTCCCGGCGGGGAAGGGCGAGGCGATCCCCGAGGACGCCGTCCTCTCCGTGAAGATCCCGCCGGCGCCGATCGCCCTCGCGCCCTCGGACGAGCTCGACCTCGACCTGAAGAAACTCTCCGCGAAACTCGTCGACCCGAAGGACCTCGTCCGGAAATACAACCCGGACGCGACGCCCGAGCGCGTCGACGAGATCCTGAAGGCCCAGAACGCGCTCGACACGGGCGCCGGACCCCAGACGCCGGGCGGCTCCGCCTCCGGCCTCATGCCGAAATCGCTCTTCCGCCCCTTCGCGCAAGGCTCGAAGGGGACTTCTAAAGCCGGGGCCTAGAAGCTAGGCCGCCGGAGAAAAGGACCCGACTATGACGACCCCCGAAACCCCGAACCCGGCTCCGACCGAAGGCGCGCCCGCCGGCGGGAATGTCCCGCCGAATGTCCCGCCGAATGTCCCGCCGGCCGCCCCTCCCCCCGCCTCTCTCGAGGCGATACAGGCCGAGCTCGCGAAGGTCCAGGCCGAGCGCGAGGCCGACCGCCTCCGCTTCGAGAAGGAGGCCCATAAGGAGCGCGAGTCCAGGCGGAAGGACCGCGAGCTCCTGGACAACTTCCGGAAACTCGTCGGCGGGACGGACCCCGCCGCCGGCGACGACCCGAAGGTCGCCCTCGAGCGTCAGGCCGCCGAGGCCGCGCGGCGCGAGAAGGAGGAGACCTTGAAAGAGCGGGCCGTCCTCCGCCGCCTCGTCGGGACGAACCTCGAGCCGGGCGTCGTCGACCTCGTCGCCCCCGCCCTGATGCGGGCCCTGAAGATCGGCGAGACCGGCGACGTCGTCGGCCTCGACGAGGCCTTTAAGGGCCTCGAGCCGATCCTCGGGAAACTCTCCGGCAAGGCGGCCCCCGCCGCGCCGGCGCTCCCGAATCCCCCGAATCCCGGCGCCGCGGCGCGCCCTCTCGACCCCGTCTTCGCGAAGGTGACGACCTTCCGGGCCTACGTCGACCTCCCGATCGCCGCCCAGGAGCGATTCAAGGCCGAGCATCCGGACGTCTTCGCGCGGATCTACGCGGAACACGAATCGAGGCTCGCGCGCGCGGGCCACTAACAACCCGGAAGCGGCTGCCGAATCTCCCGAACCCTTCGGGAGACGCCGAGCGCGCGGCGACGGATCGGGCCGATTCTGGGGATAGCAGGAAACAGGGCCGGCGGAAACGCCGCCGGCCAATCTTCACGGGCCGAAAAGAAGGCCCAGAAGGAAACGGAAGACAATGGCCTACGCCCCGACCACCCTCTCCGACGTCCTGAAGCCGACCCCGGTCTCGGAATACGTCGCCGCCGCCCTCCCCGACCTCGTCTCCTTCATGTCGTCCGGCGCCGCGACGATGGAGCTCACCGCCCTGGCTTCGATGGGCGGTAACACGATGACCCTTCGGCATTTCGCCGAGGACACGACGGCCCCCGTCCTCGACGACGGCTCGGCCGCCGACGGCGCCGTCGTCGCCTCTTATGCCGACGTCGCGGTCGTCACCCGCCGCCGGCGTAACCGCGCGATCGACTCCGCCATCCGCGGCGCCCTCGGCCGGAACGATCCAGACGCCGTGAATCGCGAAGTCGGCCGTCAGAGCGCCTACTTCTGGGCGAAGGCGATCGAGAAGTCCCTCGTCTCGATCGTCGCGGCCGTCGCCGACGCCTCGAGCGGCGTCCTCCGGTCGACTCACCGCCACACGATCGGCACGGCCGCCGCGACGACCGCGGCCAATGCGAGCCTGAACGCGATCATCGACACGGCGCTCCTTCAGGGCGACAACATGGAGAAACTCGCTCTCCTCATCGTCCCCTCGAAGGTCTGGGCCGACCTCAAGAAGGAGCAGGGCGCGAAGATCGACTACCAGATCATCACGGGCCCCGACGGCGCCTCGATCGTCGACGAGAACGGCGTCCCGATGCGCGCGCGCTTCTACGACGGGAAGCGCGTCATCATTTCCGACCAGGTCCCGACGTACACGGCGACCTCGAAGGTCTACCGGACGATCCTCTGCAAGCCCGGTACGTTCGCCCTCGGCTTCCAGAAGGACCTCGAGACGCGGCCCTTCTTCGACGGGACGAAGAACTCCGACGTCATCGTCCAGAGCGCGGCCTACGCGGCGCACCTTCCGGGCGTGAAATGGACCGGCACGGCCGGCTCCATCGCGGGCCCGACGGACGCCGAGCTCGCGACGGCGACCAATTGGTCGAAGGTCGCGACGAACGACAAGGAAATCGGCCTCGCGATCCTCGAGTCAAACTAACTCCATCGGTCAACCTGGGCCGGGCCTCCTCGCGGGGGCCCGGCCTTTACCGCCGAAGGCGAGCGAATGACCTACGTCCCCGAGACCCCCTCCTCCGAGATCCCCGCGCCCCAGGCCGGCATCATGCGAATCGGCGGCGGGACCGGCGCTCGCGGCGTCGGCCCGATCGTCGTCGTCCCCTTCCCCGTCGTCGCCTCTGTCGCGAACGCCGAGGACGGGACGACCGTCCTCGCTCGCGTGCACGTTCATTCCGCTCATCGCGTCCGGCGCGCCTACGGGGCCGCGAGCGCCGCGGGCGCCGCGACGGGGACCTTCGACGTCTTCTCGGTCGGCGACACGCCGGCCTCGATCCTCGACGTCCCGGCCGCGATCGACGCGGTCGCCGCGGCCGCTCTCCTCACGTCGACGGGCGTCGCCCCGACCGACGGCGCGACGGTCACGATCGGCGCCGAGACGTACACATTCAAGGACACTCTGAGCACGGGCCCCGCGGTCGCCTTCGAGGTCCTTATCGGCGTCTCCGCCGCGACGGCCCTCGATAACCTCAAGTCCGCGGTAAACGCTTCCGCCGGCGCCGGGACGACCTACGGAACGGGAACGACCGGAAACGCGGACGTGACCGCGACGACGAACACGAACACGACCCAGGCCTTCGCCGCGACGGTCGCGGGCGCGGCCGGGAACGCTCTCGCCTCGACCGAAACCTCCTCCGTCCTCTCCTTCGCCGGCGCGACGTTCGCGGGCGGAGTCGACGCGGCCGCCTCCGGCGTCTTCATCGCCGCGGCGAACACGGTCGCCGCCTCGGACGGGAAGAACGGGGCCCCCGTCGTCGGAGACCCCGCGACGTACACCCTCCGCGCGAATACGGTCGCGGCCTCGGCGTCCTTTACGAATCTCCAGGCCTATCTCGAGGTCGAGCTCCTCTCGTGACGCGCCGGAGGGCCTGATGATCCTCGACGCCGAAAAGATCCGGGCCCTCCGCGTCGAATGGCTCGACGACTTCGTCGACCTCCGGCCGGAATGGGGCCAGGCCGTCGCCGCGTCGGCCTCGGCCGGCGCGTCGAGCCTCTCCCTGACGGGCGCCGCGGCCTCCGGGACGCTTCGCTCGGGGACCGCTTTCGAGCTCGCGCATAACGGCTCCCTCTGGCGCTATATCCTCACGGCCGACGCGACGCTCTCCTCGGGCGCCGCGACGGTCGCGATCGCCCCTCCGCTCGCGGCGGCGATCCCGTCCGCGACGGTCATCCGCCCCGAGCCTCGGAAGAAGTCCCTCTATAACAAGCGGACGGGCCGCCTCTTCTTCTCCGACGAGGACCTCGAGGCCTACGCCGAGCGCGCGATGAGTCAGAAGGGCCGCGCGATCCGCTCGGCCGACGACCCCGACCGCGCCCTCTTCCGCGCCGTCCGTTTCTACGCCTGGGAGACGATGCTCTCCTCGGACGAATACCTCTCGGCCGTCCTCGCGGACGACGAGCGGAGCAACGCCGCGAAGATCCTCGAGCAGAAGAAGGCCCTTCACGCCGAGGACGAGTCGATCGTCTTCGACGCCGAGCAGGGCCCTCAGATGCTCTGGCTCGAACGATGAGCGTCGAGAGCGTCATCCGCGACGAGGCGGAACGGGCGGAATATGTCCGCGTCGTCTCGAAGCGGATCGGGGAGCTCGCGGCCGCCTACGTCGACCCCCAGACGCTTATCAACGCGACGGACGAGGACCTCCGCTCCCTCGCGGCGACGCTCGTCGTAATGATCCTGAACGAGCTCGGGGAGGAGGCGCTCGAATACGCGACGACGACCTCCGAGGCCCTCGGCTTCGACGTCCCGAAGGGCGCCCAGGACTTCGCCCTCGAGCGCGCGACGGAAACGACCGTCAACCGGCTTTATTCCGAGCTCGAGGAGCAGCGCGCCCGCTTCCAGAAGGCCGCCGCCGGCGCCGAGGGGATCTCCGCGGGCCTCGCCCTCGGAATCCTCGCGGCCCTCTCGGGGATCTTCTCCGACGCCGCCCAGGCCGTCGCGACGGACCTCCCGGTCGAACTGAATCGCGCCCTCGCCCAGGCCCGCGCGACGCTCGGAGGGGCCGGAGAGGCCGCCGCCGCCGCGGAGACCGCCGCCGCCGCGGATGCCGGCGCGGCCGCCGTCGTCGACTTCGCCGCTCCCGAGGCCTCCCTCCTCGAGGACCTCTTCGGCGCTCTCACGGGCGGGGGAGGCGGCGAGGAGCCGAGCCTCCGATGGATCACGCGACACGACGACCGCGTTTGTGACGAGGACGGCCCCGAGGTCGAGACGCCCTCCGGCGTCATCCTCCCGCCGGGGGCCGGGACTTCCTGCCTGACCCGGCACGGCGTCATCCTCCCGGCCTCGGATTGGATCGCCGAGGGCCTCCCGCGCGACCCGCGCCTCCTTTGCTCGCGCTACAAGCGGCCCCGCTGTCGCTGTCTCGTCGCCTCCGCGAAGGTCGACGCCCCGAAGGACCCCGTAAACATCGCGCCCGACGTCGCCCGCGGAAAAGAGCGGGGGATGGCCGAGGAGATCGACCTTCAGCCCGCGCACCTTGACGCGGCCTTCCGGGCCGTCTCGAAGGAGCTCGACCCGCTCGTCGACCCGGACCTCTTCGAGCTCAAGATTCGGGTTAAGAAACGGACGCCCGCGCCCGTCCCGGTCCCCGTGAAGGCGGGCCGATGAAACAGGTAGCGCGCGCCCTCGTCGCCCAGAGGAAGGCCCTCGTCTCTGCCGGGGCCTTCGACGCCCTGGGGAAGATCCCCTCTTTCGGGGAGGACGTCGAACTAAACGCCCACGGGCGAAACTATCCGAGCGTCTCGATCAACGTCGCGGCCGCGCCCTCGAGCGTGACCGCCGTCGTCCCGATCAAGGCGACCGAGACGATTACGGTCGAGTCTGAAGAGAGCGACTCCGTCCTCCTCGGGAAGATCGTCGACGTCCTCGTCGACGGCGTCAACGAGCGGCCCTTCTTCGGCTTCGACGCGACGATTCACCGGGCGACTTTCGGCGGCGTCCGCCTCCTCGCCGGGAGCGTCGGGGGAGAGCGGAAGGCCGCGATCTCCTGGGATCTCCTCGCCTCCTGGCGGAGCCGATAATGGGCGTCCGCCTGACCGTCACGGTCGAGACCGACGAGGTCGAGGCCGTCTTCGCCGAGATCGCCGCGCGCGCGAAGCGGTCGGACCAGGCCCTCGCCTTCGTCGGCCGGAGCATGGTCGAGACCTTCCAGAAAAATATCGACCGCGAAGACGGCGGCCCCTTCGGGAAATGGCCGGCGCTCCGCCCGATGACGAACGACGAGCGCGAGCGCCTCGGATACCCGCGAGCGCATCCGATGCTCATTCGTGAGCACGATCTCTATAACTCGATCACGTTCGCGACGACCGGCCCCCAGAGCGTCGAGGCCGGGCCCGACGGCTCGGTCTGGTACGCGGGACAGCATGATTCCGGCTTCGGGATCATCCCTCAGAGGGCCTATGTCTGGCTCGACGATAAGACGGTCGAGGGATGGCTCGACGCGATCACGGCGAACCTCGTCGAGGGAACGCCCTACCCGGAGCCGACCTAATGACGAGCCCGATTTACGCCGACGCCGTCCAGGCCCGCGTCCTGAAGGGAATCCGGAAGGCCTACGCCGACGACCAGAACGTCCTCGCCTTCTTCGGCGCGAACGGCATCCGGGAAATTTCTTACGAGGAGCTCGAACACCCGATCCGCCCGCCCTTCCTCGCGATCGTCTCGGGACAGGCGAAGGCCGAGCGCGTCGTCTCGCGCCAGGCGGACCTTATCTACTCCGTCCCGCTCGTCGCCTTCCTCCCGCGCCAGACGCCGGCGAATCCGAACGTCCCGACGCCGACCGGCCTCTCGGTCGCGGCCGGGGCCGCCGGGCCACTGACCGGCGTTTACGCCTACCGCCTCACGGGATGGAATGCCGAGGGCGAGTCCTGGGCGTCGGGCGAGGTCGGCGTGACGCTCTCGGCGGACGCCGCCGACCTGACCTTCGGGACGATCCCCTCCGGCGTGACCGGCCTCCGCGTCTGGCGGACCGAGGCCGGGCGGACCGCCTTCCGATACCTCGAGACGCTTCAGGCCGACGCCGTCGCGCTCGGGACCTGGACGGACGCGGTCCCCGACGCCGACCTCGGCGACGAGCTCGCCCCGATCCGCCTTTTCGGCGAGAATCTGAAGGACTATCTCCGGCTCGTCCTCTTCGCGAAGGAAACCCTCCGTGACGAGAATGGCGTCGACCTTTGCGACGCGGCCCTCGTCTTCGGCGACCGCGTCGACGTGATCGACCGGGCGCGAAATCTCCGCGTGATCGGGATGGCGGCCGCTTGCTCGACGATCTTCTCGGTCGAGACGATGCAACCGACCGCGGACGAGGCCCCATGATGGAGCCGCGCCTCGAGTCGATCTTCCGCGAGGAGACGCGCCGCGCCCTGGGCGCCGGCGTCCCCTCGACCGCCGGCGAGCTCGTCGAGACGGTCTCGGCGTTCCTCCGGACGGCCGACCCGCTCGAGGCCCAGGCCTTCGTCGGCTTCCTCCGGGGAGTCCTCGAGGGCGCCGCCCCGCCCCCCGAGGCCCCCGCCCAGGCCCTCGAGGCCCTCGAGGCCCTTCGCCCCGTCCCTCCGCCCCCGGCCCCCCTGAAGGCTCCCAGGGCCTTCCGGATGACCTTCCCCGCGCCCGCGCCCGCGGCGCGCGTCGCCCCGAAACCCGCGCCGGCGGACGTCCCGACCGGCGACGACGTCGACGATTTCGCGGCCGCGTCCGCCGCCCGATAGGAGTCTGAAAAATGAGCTCTCCCGCCTCCGGAACCCGTACCCTCCTCGGCCTCGGACTCGAGCGTCAGGTCCCCGGCTCCCAACTCGGCGCGCCGTTTCCGATCATCGCGCCGAACGCGGCCCCCCCGGACGCCCCGACGGGCGTCGCCTCGGTCGCCGCCGGCCCCCTGACGGGGACCGCCGCCTATCTCATGTCCGGAATCTACGCGGGCCGGGGAGAGACGGAGGCCTCGACCGCCGGCGCCGGCGTCGTCCTCTCCGCGAAGTCCGCCGACCTGACGCTCGCGCTCGCGCCCGAGACGGCCGCGACCGGAGTCTGCCTCGGCCGCCGGATCTATCGCACCTTCGACGCCGGGACGACGATCCGCGAGGTCGCGACGGTATGGGACAACTCGACGACGACTCACACGGACTCGGTCCCCCAGGGATCGGAAGGAATCCGCGTCCCGCGCGTCGGGACGACGGGCCTCGGCGCCGAGCAGACCGGAGCCAATTACGGCCTGAAATTCCTCCGCCCGGACACGGGGACGGACTTCTCGCGGAACGACTCGCCCTTTAAGTCGACCGAGCAGACCGGCCGCCTCGGCGCCGCGCGCTCGATCCCCGGCCTCGTCGCCTATCCGCACGCCTTCAATTTCGACCTTCGCTCGGGGACGCTCGTCCCGCTCTTCGCGTCCATGCTCGGGAAGCCGACCGTCTCCCAGGAGGCCGGGACTCCTGTCCTGACCTACTCCTTCCCGCTCTCGGACCTCTCCTCGGACTCCGTCTCCCTCTGGGCGTCCTGGTACAAGGGCGGCGACTTCCGCCCCCAGACCTTCGGCGGGATCAAATGCGGGGAGATCGACCTCAACTTCTCCGGCAAGGCGGGCGGGAAGGCGAAAGCCAAACTCATGGGCCAATGGGATACGGAAGCCGGCCTCGCGGCGAAGGTCTCCGGCTCCGGAACCTATGAGTCGATCCCGGTCGTCCGCGGCGTCCGCTCCGACGCGAACCGCGCGACCTATTCCGTCTTCCTGAAGGTCATCGCGACGCCCGCGATCGCGTCGGGCGTCGGCTCCTTCACGGTCCGGGCCGCCCTCGCGGCCGCCGGCGGGACGCCGACTTTCGGGACGGCCGCGACCGCGACCGTCTACTTCGACCCGGCGACCTCGAGACAGGCGCATCCGGCCGCCTTCGGCTCGTCCCTCGCGACGGCGAATCAGAGCGCCTGGATCGAGCTCTTCGAGTCGACGACGAGCCTCGCGCTCGGATACGACTCGGGCGAGAATCGGAAACCCTTCGAGGTCTACTTCCCCGGCGACGTGACCGCCCTCCTCGCGAATGACATTTACGAGATTCCGGCGCTCGCGAAGGTCCCCGGAATCTACTCCGCCGCGCATCCGACCGGCCCCGCGGACGACGGCTCCTTCACGGGACAGGCGCCCCGGATGACGCTCTCTCCCCGCTTCGGCCCGGCCCATGTCTCGCTCCGGAAGGGCGCGAGCTCCGGGACGACGTCCGTCCTCAACTTCCAGGCCGGCGGGATCAAGATTTCCCGCCCGCTCGACGCCGTCGAGGGCCTCGGCCCGGAGGCCGCGAACCCGCTGGACGTCGACGTCTTCGGGAAACTGACGCTCGAGGTCGACGTCGAGCGCCGCCTCGAGTCGCGCGAATTCGAGCGTCTGATGAAGGAAGACGGCCGCCTCTACGCCGTCCTCGCCCTCACGGGCGAGCGGATCACGGTCGACCCGGTCGCCGGAACGATCTCGACGAAGCGGGACCTCGTCGAAATGACGCTCGGACAGGTCGCCGTCGATAAGACCGACTCGCCGCTCTCGGGGGACAAGGTCTACGTCGAGAAGGTGAAGATCCTCGCCGAGCAGCCGGACGACGACGCCCTCGACGCCTTCGCCCTGAAGATCCAGAGTCCCGACTCCTGGGATTTCGCGCGCATCTGAGCGCATCGGGGCGGCGCTCCTTCCGGGGCGCCGCCCTTCTCTTCCCGATGACGACGGAGGCCCGCCATTCCTGACCGCCAAGTGACTATCCGCGTCTCTCTCGATGGCCTGACGGATGCGTCGGCCCAGGCGGAGAAATTCACGGGCGACCTAAAGGGCGTCGGCGAGGCCGCGGCCCAGGCGGCCGCCCCGACCGAGGAGCTCGGGAAGTCCGTCGACAAGTCCGCCGAGGCCCTGAAGAAGGCCGAGACCGCGGCGAAGAAGTCCGCCGAGGCCGCGAAGGCCGTCTCCGAAAAATACGGGGAACTTACCGGGACCCTGAAGGACAAACTTTATCCGGCGACGGAGGCCGCTTATGCCGCCTTCGAGAAACTCTCTAAGGCGGACACGCCCCGCGCCCTGCAACGCGGCGTCATGGACGCCGAAATCGCCCTCGAGAAATTCAAGGCATCCGCCGACGCGGCCGCCGCGAGCGGCGAGAAAATGCCGGCCTCTGTCGCAACCGCCATGAGGCGGATGCAAAGCGACATCGACTCCTCGACGACGAAACTCGGCCAACTCCGCGACCGGATGGGAGACGTTCGCGCGAAGGCCGACGCGATGGGCCAGGGATGGAGCCAGGCCGCCGCCTCGGGCGGCTCGCTTCAGGGGATGCTCAATAACCTTGAGTCGACGTCGACGGGCGCGACTCAGTCCTTCACGCGGACGGCGCTCTCGGCCGTCGGCGTCGCCGCGGCCTTCAAACTCGGCGTCGACGCGGGGAAGGAGTTTAACGGCTGGCTCGACAAGGTCCGGAAGGCGAGCGGCGACTCCGGGAACGCGCTCGCCGGCCTCGCTAAGGTGATCGGCGATACGAATATCGCCGGCGGGGAATTCAAGAAATGGGCGAACGAGGCCGCGGCGGCGACGAAGTATTTCGGCGACGAAATGGAGCCCGTGACCTTCAAGGTAAACGCCCTGATGAAGGCCCATCAG
>OFQZ01000660.1_pt1 | contig 11416 bp, 19 predicted proteins | sample 1543011 | NCBI WGS metagenome assembly OFQZ01 (sample SAMN07774216, study PRJEB24372) | wastewater metagenome | isolation source: Exp Tend NO 0WW | collected 2016-02 | reverse complement strand
TCTCATAGGGACTCCCGGCTACGGCCAGCAAGGAGGGGGTGGTGGAAGGCCTCCAGGACCTCCTCAGCAGCCCCAGGGGGCGAGATCTCCTAGCGGAGCAGGCGCAGGTGGGGGTGGGGTCACAACGGCCCCTAACGGGAATCGGTACGTAACGGATGCTAGTGGGGCTCAGCGCTTCGTGGGTAGAGCCCCTGCTTCAACACCATCCACACCAACTAGTTCTGCCCCGCCAGCCGGAGCTACAGCTCCCCCGACGACTACGCCGGGAGCTGGTGTACAACCACTGACTCAAGCCCAGATACAAGCAGCTAGGGCTAACCAGTACCGGGTATCTCATTGGCAGAGGCCACAGGCTGAGGGACTTCTAGGCCTACGGGCAACTAGAGACGGAGCTGGAGCTTACGCGGGGCGGGGTGGGGCGGAAACTAGAATAGCTTCGGCTCAGCAGGGCACGTACCCGAGAGGATCAGGCAGTCACGATCAGGACGCCGTGCCAAGGGGTGAACCAAATAGAGAGTCTAGAGACGGCGGCACTAGTGGGGATGGTACGCCACAATCACCCGGTAGAAATCCGTCTACGCCAGCAGGGCCTATACCACCAATGAATCCAACTGATTTCCAGCAGACTCCTTCGTGGCTTCGTGGACCAGTTACTCCTAGTGCTTTTCCTAACTGGGCGCCTGCTGATATCAGACAGACGCCTACTTGGAATTACAATACTATAGAACCAGGTGGAGGATTCTGGAGGGGCATATATAACGGCGCTAGGGACTTTATTGATGAGGGTAGAGGAAACGTATCTTGGTCTCCGTTTGGGCTAATTGGTGCGGCGTTAGATAGATTTGATCCACCTGATGGCTAAGGAAGGTTGTGTTGTATTTGATAACACTAAGACAATAACGGCTACTCAAACCGGAGTTAATCGGTGGGCGTTTCACACTACATCGGCAGCAGGGGGTAGTGGGGCTACAACTAACCAAAACCTGAGATCTATTAGTCTTACTCTGGACGGTGGTGGTTCAGTAATAACAACGGGTGTGAAGGCAGATGTACGAATTCCTTATTCGGGTACCATCACTGGGTGGGAGATTGTAGCAAACGCATCTGGATCTATTGTTGTTGATGTTTGGAAGGATACGTACGCTAACTTTCCTCCTACGGTAGCAGACACCATAGCCGGAACTGAAAAGCCGACGTTGAGTTCAGCAACAAAGAATCAGGACCTAACTCTTAGTACGTGGACTACAACTGTTACTGCTGGCGACTACTTGAGGTTCAATGTTGATTCAGCTTCTACTGTAACGAGAGTTCATCTTTCAATCATGATAACAGCGAGTGCATAATGGCAACTAGAACACCAACGTACTACACAGGAACTATCACAGGCCAAGCTGGCTCGCTGATTACCGTGCTCGATGCCATCTTGGTCACAGGCGAGGGCTGGACAAAGACCTACAGCGGCACGAACAAGGCCGTCTACACGCAGGCGACAGGCAATGGGTTCTGCCTGCGCGTGCGCGACGATGCCAGCGGGACTGGCGGCGGACGCGAGGCCCTTGTCAGGGGCGGCGAATCTGCGACGGACGTGGATACGCTGGTTGACCCGTTCCCGAACACCACGCAGGTCACTGACGCGAACTGCAACTGGCGCAAGTCGAACACGGCAGACAGTACGGCCCGCACCTACTACTGCGTTGCGGACGGCAACTGCTTTCACCTGATGATCGTGTTCGACGGGACAACGGCGCGGGATATGTATTCGTTCGGGGACACCGAGCGGTACTACAGCGGTGACGGGTACAATACCTTCATCACGAACAGAACAATCGATAACCTGAACAACAACGGGACTTGCACGGCCTTTACCGGAAGAGCAATGGCCGGAGGTGCGTTCACGCCTGTTATGTGGTTTGCGCGAAGTGCAGATGGATTGGTGAAGTCTGACTACGCGACGTGGATCACTAACTGTTCCAGCTTCGGGCAGGCGTCCGCCACTGATCCAGACTATCCGAACACAGCCACTAACAAGCTGCATCTTGGATTTCTTGATACTATTTCTACTTATTCGAGTACCACGGCAGCAATAACATCTGGTGCAATGCACCGTGGGACCGTGCCGCATATTCTGGAGCCAATACTTGGCTCTGGCACGGGCGTTCTTGCGGACGGTGACACATTCGAGGATTCTAGTTACGACGGAACGGCCAGTTCCCTGAAGCTGCTCGCACTGCAATCAGGAACCTTCAGCACATCGCCCAAGGTTGTGATGCAAGTAGCGGGAACATGGGACCCGGGTTACTAATGGCCGCGCTGGGCGATGTAGGGCTGGTAATGAGACAGCGTAAAAGAATACGCAGCATAGGGCTGAACCATCTGTGCACCCAAGCACGGACGTTCGGCGGCAACGGGCCGATCACGAACACCGGCCTGACCGCAGCAACACCGAATGGGTTGATCGTGTTGTCCGACAAGGGCACGGCGCGAGTAGACGCCACTAGGGCAAATGGCTCCGGCGTCTGGTCGTTCTACGATATCAGCGTGGGCCGCTACACGGCTTCGGATGTGACGAACAACGGCCAGTGGTTCATCGACGTTGCGGCGGACGGTACGTTTACCGTCACAGAGAATCCGGGCGCTCCGGTAACAGTGGCATGGGCATCAGCTTAATAGAGGAGCATGCTGTCATGGAAGATCACACTAAAGAAGTGTACGAGCGTCTTGCCAAGCTTGAGGTACTGGCTGCTGCCGGTAAAGAAGAACGCCTAGAAATCAGGGAAGAGATGCACAGCGTGCGCACTACTCTAGAAGCCATGGACAAAAAGTTATCCAGATACGAGGGTAAGCTCGGCGGTATTTTCATCGTGGTTGCAGCGCTTGGAGCCTTGGTCAAGTGGCTATGGGTTGATATAAGAGCATTCTTAGGCAAGGGGAATTAACTATGTTTGGTGTCTTAAAACTTGTACCTTGGGGTGGGATATTTGGTTTCCTAAAGACCAATATAATTCCTATACTGCTTGTATTGCTACTGGTGTTTACTCACTATAAGACTTACAATTGGGGAGCTGATGGGGTCCGCGAAGAGTTTGCGGAAGCCAGGGCTGAGCAATTAGAAAAAGAAGTAAAGCTCAGGGAGAAAGAAGCGGCGCTTAATGCGCGCAAGGGAGAAGAGGTTACTAGACGTGTTGCCAAGGCAGATGCCAGCGCAGCCACCAAGAAAGAGGAAATTAATGAACACCTACAGACTACTGATGATTGTACCCTTACTGCTTACGATATCGAGCTGCTCAAATCCTTGGGTAACGAGATCAACTCCAACTGAGGTTTACTGCCCGGAATCTGCGATGCGCAGGTGCGAGGAGGCTCAGTGGCAAGAAGGCGCAGGTGCAAAGGCCACTTTGTTTGATATAGCCCTGAAGTACCAGGCCTGTAATCTACAGAATGATCTTAAGCTGGATTGCATCAATGATCACAACGAGAAGGCTAAGTCCTACAATAAGGACTAAGTATCTATATGACTTGCATCGCTTGGGATGGAACCATTCTGGCGGCGGATAGCTCTGTGACTATACACGGAATGAAGTTGAGTTGCGACAAGCTGGAGCGGTTCTCCGATGGCTCTCTTTACGGAGCTGCAGGTGATGGGGAAGATACGCTCAAACTGGCCGAATGGCTGCGAAAGGGCGGCAGGGGACGGAGACCTAAATGCGACAGTGTCCAAGCGCTTCATATTAAACCTGATGGTAGGATAAACTTGTACGTGGGGTCTTCCAGACCAGAGCTAGTTACTTCCAAGTACGCTGCTGTGGGGTCTGGGGCTAAGTATGCTATGGCTATCATGTGGGATGGTGGTACGGCGATCAAGGCCTGCGAGGCTGCCATTGCACTGGACAAATCCTGCGCAGGCCCTGTTACTTCGCTTACCTTAGGTTAACGATCTTCGCCCGTATCTTCAGGGGCAGGTAGATTTAGCCAAGCTTTGTCTTCATCATCTAATTCTAGTTCGGGGTACTCGTCCTCCGAGTCCTCAAATTCGTCAAACATTACTGCCCTCTTGGCGGCGTAGAGATTATCTAGTACTAGATCAAACTCTGGTTCATAGTCTCCTACTGTTTCTCGTAAATCTTCAGCTGCTGTGATAGCATCCTCTAGCTTAGCTAGGGCATAGTCTATAGTTGCTAGGTTACTTTTGTTTGCCATTGGATTTTTGCTTTAACTCCTCAAGTTTACTTATAAGGGATACCCTGTCCTTTATAGATATATCCATGTTAGACCACCTCTCGTGGTGGGTCTTGTCTAGATACCAAGGCAAGGATGTTTGCACCAATCTGTTGAATATACGTTTGTCTATACAGTTACCTCCGTGTATTCTTGCCCTTCTTTCTCATGAACTCTTCCAACGGCATGCCCTCGTACTTCTCGCAAAGGTACTCTACATCTAGCGGCATGATAGAGTAGTCCCCATCGTGGACGTTGTTGAGGACTACTAGGCCTCTAAAATAATTATTCCCTTGCGGTCCTTGGTACTTCTCGTGGTGAAGGTAGTAGCTCCCTGCCACGAGACCGTGATACGTGCGGCCTGTAGGGTAATTTCTTGGGGTATATTTGATCCCTTGCTCATGACCTTGAACGAAACTACATCCGATGTTGTTGAGCCTGTTTTCGATGGAGCCTGAGATGCTGCGGCCCGTCCTCGGATAGTAGAACATGTGGGAGAACGCAATGTTCTCTCGCCAGACAACCTCTTGGTAGTTGTAGACTTGCCAGCCCCTCTCTTCGAGGCGGAAGTTATCGTAGCTGATGACGCCTTCCCACTTCGGGTCCTGATTGATCGCTCTTTCAATTCTCTGCTCGTGGTTGCCCATGAGGAAGATCTTTTCCTCAGGTTGATTCTCTTTACCACCTATACTCTCCTCTAGTAAGTCCATGAAATCATTACCAGCCTGTAGATCGTCTTCTACTCTGGCTCCTTCCTTGGCCTTGGAGCCCTTCTCTTCATAGCTGGATAGGCTAGGCATATCCCAGTTATCACCCAAGTGAAACACGATATCTGGTTGGTATTCAGCAATGGCCATGCCTGCCCACTTGGCGTGGTCAATAGGCACGCCCTTCTTTACCTGCGTATCTGGTATTAGCAGATACCTATTTCTTCGGAATCTCTTTTGTTTAGAAGTCATAAGGACTGTGCATCCGTAGGCTTTCTTGGCACACTTCTACTGTAATCATTTTTCCTTTGTTTGTTATCCTGTGTATATACGCTAGGGCATACCATTCTCCCAAAGTCCAGTACACCCGGACACTATCAACTACAAAAACTAGTAGTGGTTGGGTAGCGTGTCGTACTAAGTCGCCTCGTTTGAATCTTGGGCTTGGTTTAGGTGGTCTTTTATTCCATAGCATTTTCTAACTCCATTATAGCTCTTCCTATTAGTTCTGGTATCTGTGGGACTACTGCGTTTCCTAGGGTTTTAAGTCTGTCCACCCTGTTGGGAATCCCATCAGCCACTCGACCCACGTCGGGTTCAGGTGCCCACGGACTGCTTCGCGGCCGCCCATCGAGTCGATCACGCAGGTACTCAGCGACTTCTGCGTGCCCTTCTTGCCGGTGTCCCGGCGCTGGTACCCGAGGCGACCCTCGTGCGCCGCTGGTGTCGGCCACATCCGGGCAGCCACCTGCGTCGCCAGCGTGTAGCGACCCTGCGGGTGCAGGCGCTCCGCCTCCCGCAGCGCAGCCGGCATCGACACCGCCGACACGCTGGCGCACGCTGTCGGCGTGGCGAACGTCTCGCGCGATGATCCAGATGCGGTCCCTGCGGTGAGGAGCACCAGCGGCGGAAGCTGGGATGCAGTGCCACTCCCCCACATACCCGAGCGCGTCGAGGTCACGAAGCACGTCTCCCAGTCCGCGAGTGCGAAGGGCTGCAACGTTTTCTGCGATGACCCACGTTGGCTTTGTTTCTTCGATGAGCCTACGGAATTCGGACCAGAGTCTTGAGCGCGGGCCTTTGAGGCCTTGGCCTTTCCCCGCGTACGATATGTCCTGGCACGGGAACCCGCCGCAGATAAGGTCCGGCTTGAAGTCGATGTTTTTATGGGTAAGACTCCTTATGTCTGGGAATACTTGTACATTAGGCCAGTGCTTGTTGAGTACTTTCTGACAGTACGTATCTACTTCACAAAAGGCTTTCGTCTCGAACCCGCCTGCCCGCTCTAGTCCAAGAGAGAAGCCGCCAATACCAGAGAACACATCCAGTACTTTTAGCTTTTGCTTTCTTGGACTGTGCATATTTCATTAGGTAAAACCGTGTGCCGGAAGTACTCCCCACCTAGATAAAACCCAGCAATTACAAACCCGTTCTTTTCCTGGAACTGTTCTACTGTGTCTGCCTTTACCTCAAAGGTAACCTCATTGTACTCGTTATAACAGATTACTTGGTAGTCTTTCTTGGGACCACAAGCTATTGGCAGGAAGATAAGTATGATGGCCAGGACAACATACCAGAAGCACTTACCCATTCTCTGGGCCTACTGCGTAGCTTTCGGTGTCTGGTAGTAGCGGTACTAAATCTTCCATAGGAACTGGCTCTTCTACTCGTACCTCACAGATATCTCCTTGCATGGGCACGAAGTGGATAGTATTGGCCTCGTTACGAATGTGGCCGTTGCTGTCCCAGAAGAACCTCATAGGTGCGCCAGCTCTACGTTCTCCTATAAGCGGATTATCACACACTATTTCGTGAGGAGTAACGTCTAGTTTGTGCTGGTGTGCGTTATGTTGGTTGGTCTTGTACCATATAAGTACAGGGAATGCAAGAATGGCACACACTACTAGTATCATAAGCACAGTCATTAGTTTGTCAGCTATGGTACTAGTCATTCAAACCACTCCTCTGGTACTGTGCCGTGTGCGGATACGTGGTATTTTATACCGTGGGCTTTACACCAATCCGAGTACTTCGTCTTGGAGCCCTTGTAGATATAGTTATCTCTCATGAATAGCATCCTTATATCCTTGTCGGGATGTTGGTTGATGACCAGCCCCATCTTCTCCCGTCCTAGCCTATCAAACTTACCTTTTGCTTCTACGTAGATACCATTGGGTAGCCTGAAATCGGGGTTATACTTTCTGGTCTTGGCTGGTACTGTGTAACTGATGAAGTCTTTTTCGTACTCGAACTTGATCTTTCGATCAACTAGACTCTTGGCTACTTTCTTCTCGAAACCAGATTTGTAGACTTTCTTTAGTTTAGGCTTTGCTTTCTTTGGAATAGTTACTTCTCCCCTTTGAAAGAGATCTCTTCGATCTCGTCCTTTTTGATGGTGCGTACTTCAGTTTCCCAGCCAGCGATCCATGCCCCGAAACGACTAATATAGTTCAGGCCTAGCATGATGATGAAGTGGCCGATCCGTTCCCGAATGGTCCAGTCACTGGTGTCGTTGGGGCTGTCATTTTGGTTTATCATTTGGTTCTCTCTTGATCCAGATTAGTTGCTTGACTTCTTCGAGGACGTGCCCAGCGCTAGCTCCGTAAGCTTTTCCGAATAGCTGCTCGACAACTCGCTGAGCTTCTGCATCATCGAAACTACTTGGAATATATCTCCTTGCTTTGACTTTGCCAATTCCGCGAATGCCTGGGATATTGTCGATTGCATCTCCAATAAGTAGTTGGCGGTAGTAGAACGTATTTGCGTCTCGAAGTCCAACATAGTATAGTTCATCCTTTGTGTGTTTGTAGTGCCAGCCAGGTATCATGTCCATATCTTTGTCTATGGATACGATACAGGTACTAGCGTCTGGTTTAGCGTACTGGGCCATGCCCATGGCATCATCTGCTTCCATCCCATCTACAAGCTCTGCTCCCCAGTGTTCTTCTAGATGGGTCCTGATAGCTCCGTAGTGCTCTGGCTTGAAGTTGGCATCCCTGTTACCTTTGTAAGGCTTTATGGTAGCTACTTGGTCTCTGAAGTTTCCCTTGCCTTGTAGATACACAGTGTACTCGCATCCAGGAAACTTACTTAATATCTTGTTCAGGGTATTGTTACAGTTGCTTAGGGCATGTTCTACTGGATCTCCAGGTTTACAAGCAAATCCTGAGCGGTAGACAATCATGTCTCCATCTATCAACAGCTCCTTTATCGTGCTTGGATCTTTATAGGACATCAGGTACTAATTCGGTAGAGAAAGCCAGTATTTCATGAACTGATAGCTTTATGGATTTTGTATAGTTTTCCGTATTAAACTGAGTTTCTTCTACGTTATAACGTACAGGCGGCCAAATGTTGATATCTTCCGTAGCAGATAGTTTTACCATGCCTAGCATACTAAGCTGGGCCATTATCATACTTTGAGTAGGCTCGGTATTTTTTAGGGTAGTGTATATATCTAATTGTCTTTTAGTTATTGGGTATAGCTGCGGCGCGCTTGTATAATGCGTGTAGGTATTAGTGCTCCAAGGTGGGGCGAAGGCTCCGGACAGAGATGGAGAGTTAAAATTAACCTCAAGTAACATTCTATTGGTGTAAGGATCTCTGCGTATCAAAACAAGTATGCTATTTTCTTTAGGGCATTTATACGCTTCTACAAGACTATCTACTTCTAGGTATTCATTTGAAATTGGTTTAGTTTGGTATACCGCAGAGGGTATTCCTGTGGTAGTAGTAGTAGTAAAAGTAATTATTGGGTGCGGGTGGTTTGTAGTTACAGCTATGGCGAACTTGGGGCCTGGGTGCCGAATGGTGTGGCAAGGCAAAACTAAAGTTCCAAGTTCTATCTTTGTTGCCATTTTATATTTAGGTTCTGGCATAGCTGATTTATATTTTATTGGCATTATTACTGACATAGAGCATACCTATGTTCCCGTAGTGAGTATAATAGATTGTAGTTATTCCTATACTTACACAATGGTAGAGACATACGGAACATGGTCTGGCGGTGTATTCACCGTAAGATCGCGTCTTTCTATTAATTCGGACAGAGAAGAGGGTCCCTCCAACTGGCGAGGTTCCAACAGTGGCTCCAATCTCGGCGTGTTGATGGGACTCGCCGCTAACGTGACTGATGCTACGATAGGTTCTAGGCTTGTGAATTTCTCCGATCCGGTTAGTCCCAACACAGATCTGTCTTCCACGTTCATCTCTAAAACGAACGGCAGCTCCGTGCCAGCAACGAGGATGCTCGCTGTTTGATGCGCAGCTGAGTGCTGCATCCATAAGACGAACTTCTCGGCTAGAAAGAAATTGCTCCGATATAATTGCCTCATATATCTTCTTACTTCCTACTTGGATAAAAGCGGTGGGGCTGTACTTCGTCCCATCGAGCATCGTCCCAGTCCTGACTACGTTCCCAGTCAGAGAAGTGCTGGCGTATCTTGCGCTTTTCATTGTCGTGTGTCTTAGGCTTGTTAAACTCATTCATGTGCTTGGCTACTGGATTATTAGGCACTGGTGTCTCTCCCAAGTGCTTGGCTTCCCGTAGTTGTTTTCTTAAAGCCCTAGTTGATTTGATCTTCTTTCTGGTCATGTTACTTTATCGGACAGACACCTGTTGAGCACTCGTCTTCGGAATCAAAGGCTACTTCGTTAGTGATATATGTAATAGGCCTGGACGTCCTGACGCGGCTATCATACTCTCCTTCACTAATTGACTCAAGCGGAGCCTGGGCGAAGCCGTGATCGGAATGTAGTAAAAACGACAGAGACTTGAATGATTTATTGTAGTTGTCTTTGAGATAGCTTTGAATGTCCGGAAGCTCACTCGGCTTAAAGTATATGGTGCATGAAACCGCATTATCGCTCCATTCTTGCTGTAGTTGCTTGACGTACTCAAGCTGCTGTATGGCCGAGACTTCTTCGGCTATTGGGGTGTGCTCTGGCACCTTCATCGGGAACTCAGCTACTACTGTGTTGTAGTCTACGCCGTCTCCTGACTTCTGGTACTCTACCGTGTAACCATGATTGCGAACCACCTGTACCAAAGGAGAATCAGAGGCGATCCGAATGCGGCGGATATAATACCTGCTATATGCCGGATGGACACCTGGAGTGACTCCGGGGAGCAATGATAGGGTGCCACTTGGTTTAACAGTAGTAAGCTTGATACTAGCAGGAAACCCATTCTCACTGCTGTACACACTGTCGTACTTCCTGAGTTCATTGTAGTTCTTCTTTAGCCAACCTCGTTGCTCATCAGTTGCTTGAAGGTAACCGGTAACGCCAATACCCATTCGCATGTTCCGGTGGACCACCTCTTCTGTTTTAGGGTGATGGCAAGGGAGCCGGAGAGAATGCTTACAGACACGGTACAGGAGCTGTGTAAGATCCCTGAGTTCATCAAAGCTTGTAATGTTTGGCAGAAAGAGTTCGGCAAGACAACACGTCTCAAAGTCTTCCAATGATTGTTCGGCGCAGGGGTTAAAACCTCTAACGTTTGGGTCTTTGTATTTAGTGTCACCAAGTCTTCCGCAGGATCTAGCGAGCCTAAGGTTAATGAGGCCATAGGCCTCTCCGTTTCCTTTATACCCTTCCCAAAACGCATCTGGTAGCCGGCTGATGTCATTACACACGACAGAGTTGTTCGAGTTTGTTCGCCAGCTAGGGATGTCTCCGAGATCCCAACGCTTAGCATTAAGGAACTGTAGGTCATCTGGATCTCCTAGGGCTATCTGGGCACTACGTCTGACATTACCGGATACTACTATTGCTCCGATAATGTTCATTATATCGAGGCAATCAATAGGTCTTAGCTGCTTTCCTCGTCGGCCTTCAATAATTTTACCGATCTCTCCAATTCCCCAGACAAGGTCTTCAGGTCCGCTAGCAACGCCACCGAAGCCTTTAATAGCCGCGCCCTTTCCTCGGACCAGCTGAGTTGAGTAGGTAAAGACTTTGTTGGCGGGATGTAGGGCTCCAGCAGATCCGATGCTTCCTCGTCCAAAGGCACTATCCAAGGTGTATCCCAGCAGGCGGACCCAGCCCTCTCTCGTATCCGGCACAATGTAGTCAGCAGAGGAATCATCTTGTCGAACCGGGCTCTGGAAATTCTCTTGTATTTTGGGGAGTTTGTAGACATATTCTCTCTGAATGTTATAGCCTACCCCGGCACCCAGCATTAATAGGTCAAAGGTCCAGGTGAAGGCTTCTGGTTTGTCAACGGTAGTAAAGCAACAGTTCTGCAGGCTGGCTAGCCCTAAGGTGGATACCGTGTTGGTGCCTAGCTGCCATAGGAATCTACCTGCTACAGTTCCCTTTAGTTGTAGCATGTAACTACGTAGTCGGGCCTTTTCTTCTGGAGTAAAGCCCACTTGTAGCTGGTCATCAGTAGCACGGATAACCCTGTCTACTGTGTCTGGCCAATCTTCGTGTAGAGATCCTTGGGTATTAGGGATCTCTCGGGAGTAAGTACGACGGTACGTCAGATACCC
>OFQZ01000657.1_pt1 | contig 11442 bp, 8 predicted proteins | sample 1543011 | NCBI WGS metagenome assembly OFQZ01 (sample SAMN07774216, study PRJEB24372) | wastewater metagenome | isolation source: Exp Tend NO 0WW | collected 2016-02 | reverse complement strand
CCTTTCTTGTCAAAATGCCTTTAAAATGGTATGTTTGAGGCTCATCTTTAGGATGAAATTATTCAGTAATTAAGGGTAGATTAAAGCTCTCCCCTGCTACAGATTGTTATGAAAACTACACATTCAGCCGAAAGCCTTATGGCATCAGGCGTACACTACGGGTATTCACGTACTCGTCGTCACCCAACCGTGACTCCGTTCCTCTATGGAACCAAAAACGGTGCTGACATTATCAATATCGACAAAATCATTCCTCAACTTGAGGCAGCTTCGAAGTTTCTCAGCGAACTCGGCGCCGCTGGTAAGACAGTACTTTTTATCGGGGTTAAACCAGAAGCTCGCGCAGCACTCACCGATACCGCAATCGCACTTCGCCAACCGTACGTAACTGAACGATGGATCGGTGGAATTCTCACCAACTTCGGTGAAATCAAGCGTCGTATCGAAAAACTTGAAAAAATGAAAGAAGAACGCGTCAGTGGTGAATACGCAAAATACACCAAAAAGGAGCAACTTCTTCTCAACCGAGAAATGGAACGATTGAACAAATACTTCAGTGGTCTCATTGGGATGACCAAGATGCCTGACGCTGTGGTAGTCGTTGACTCAAAGAAAGAACACATTGCTATCGCAGAAGCACGCAAGATGAACATTCCTGTGATTGCACTTGGCAACACCGACTGTTCTATCCGCGCAATCACCTACCCTATCGTTGCAAACGATAGTTCCGCATCGAGTATTGCAACAATTCTTGGTATACTCAAAGACGCGTTCGAAGGAAATAAATAGGGCGCACCTCCCTCTCAATGGATTATTCCTCGAAATGCACGCATTCATTTCTGCTGAAATGCTGCTCTGCTCGAATCAGACATTCTGTGCAAGGCATTTCTCAAAACAGTCCATTTCAACTGAGCTTAGTATATTTTATTATTAACAAAATATGACCACCCGCTGACGCGGGTGTCACGTAACCGAGAAAGCTTTTCAAATTAAAAAACGTATGAGTACAATCACCACCGAACAAGTAAAAGAACTTCGAGACGCAACCGGCGTCTCTGTTATGCAATGTCGCAAAGCACTTGAAGAAGCTGAAGGCGATATGGAAAAAGCAATGATTATCCTTCGGAAGAAAGGATCAGAAATCGCAGGCAAAAAAGCTGACCGCAACGCAAGCGATGGTCTCGTTGTTACCAAAAGCGACGGCAAGCGTGCGCTCACTCTCATTCTCAACTGCGAAACTGATTTCGTCGCAAAGAATGATGATTTCATCAAGCTCGCACACACACTCCTTGATACAGCATGGGAACAAGGCGCAGATGCAGCTCGCACACAAGCACCCGCACTTATCAACGATGTCGTACTGAAGATTGGTGAAAACATTCAACTCGGAGCAATAGAAGAAGTGACTGGTGATGTTGTCGGCGTCTATACGCACCATACCGGCAAGACCGCAGCAGTAGTCACCCTTACTGGAGGTACGCCCGATGTTGCAAAAGATATCGCAATGCATGCAACTGCAATGAAACCTCGCTACATACGGGCAAGCGACATCAATGAAGCAGACAAAGCCCAGGTCATGGAAGTACTCAAAGCAGAAGTAGCAGAAAGCGACAAACCAGAAGACATCAAACAAAAGATGCTTGAAGGTAAAATTGGCACATACTTCAAAGAACAGACATTGCTTGATCAACCATTCTTCAAAGCACCTGAGAAAACAATCGCACAGTACGCAAAAGACAATGGTGCTGAAGTAGCAAACTTTGTACTGTATACTGTAAGTGCATGATACTTACGCTCGGTATAGTAACGATTATTCTTGCACTTGCGACGTGGCTGTTTGCGATGTTTCTATCATGGAAACTCTCACACGGTGTAGCGCTTCACCCAATCGACAGAAAGACACTCGAACCCACGGCTCTGCAGGCACAACGAACTGTTCGAAAATATTGGTACCACGGATTATTCAGACTTGAACAAGGACGAACTATTCTTCTAGAAAAAGCAGAGAAATTACTTGTTCAAATATTCCCGAAAGCAGGTCCGGCATTCACAAAAAAAGATCCTCTCACTGGACTTGAACAGGGTCCGTCATCATACTTTCTCCTTCAAATATCAGAATCAAAGCCTGCAAAACAGACACCGTTGCAGAATCGTAAAAAAAAGGTATAGTATCGTAGCTGGTTTACCAGCCTACGCCGCTTTAGCTCAGTTGGTAGAGCAACGCTTTTGTAAAGCGAAGGTCCTCGGTTCAAGTCCGAGAAGCGGCTCCACTATAAAACACACCCTCGATAGGGTGTGTTTTATATAGATACTGAAGCTATTTCTTTTTCGGAGATTGAACCTGTGAAGAACTACCTTCTGGGCGAGAGAGAATGCCATCAAGTGCCTCAAGGCCCTGGAAACCGTTAAAGGTCGTCCCGTTGACGACAAGCCCCGGAAGTACACCAGTTACTTTATAAATAGTACGAAGTGCTTGGATTGTTGAGAGATCAAGATTGTAGTCGAATGAATACACACGAAGGTTTGGGTATTTATGTTTCAATGCATCAAGTACATAGACCTGTCGTGCGCAATCAGCGCAAGATTCTTTCGTTCCATAAAAATAAAAGATTGTCATTGGTGTCTGATGACATCGTTCAGCAACTCGTTTTGCCAAAATAAAATCACGAATCTCAAGAAGTGTGTATTGTTTTTTGAGCTCTGTAATCTCTACTGAAGACGCGAGGTTTTGCTCGCTGTATGCAATCTTGTCAGCAAGTGCATTGATTTCATCGGTAAACACTGAATTTGCTTTTGTGTCACAAGAAACTTCTGATGCGAGATCGAGCTGTGTTTCGAGCGTAAGCATGTCTGTCGCGACTTTGTCTTGATCATTGCGAAGCCTGTCTATCTTCTTTTGAGTAAAAACAGTGCTTGCATACCACGCTCCAATAAATATTGCAGCAGTGATCACAAAGACAACAATATATTTTTTTACATGTCGTTGTTGCATAAGAGATTTATCGCCAGCTTGGTTTTTTGGCAGTAACTGAATTCCAAATGGCTTTCATGAGCCAGAATGGGGCTATCACACTATACACTAAAATATACGAAACGATATGTGGACTGAGTCGCTGTCGTGCCATACGGCTTCCAATCGTCGTAGCAATAGCAATGAGCATATACAATGTTGCGGTAACAAATGCGATAGTGTGTGTATTGATATAAAACCACTGTATATTAAAACTTATCCCTGTACTGTGCAGGCCGATCGTACGAAACATAACAACTTTCTCAATAAGCCATACGATTGTGTTATACGCAATAGTGAAAAATATATATACCGTTGCGGAAATAGAGACAATACCCGAAGGAAGCGTAAAAAGTGAGAAATTTCCATATGATTTACGAAACACCAAACGACGGTAATCGATGGTGTTCTGGATGAATCCGTAGATCCAGCGAACACGCTGCCGGTACAATTTATACACCGTATTTGGTCCCACCGTATAGATATGTGCCATATGACAATGCCCAATACGAAGATGCGCTTCTTGCATGCGATACGCAATCTCCATATCTTCCGTATTATGTGCCTTACGAAATCCTCCAACTGTTTCAAATACACTGCGACGAAACACGGAAAATGGCCCTGGAGTAACGTGGATAGCACCGAGATATGCAAGCATCTTTTTCACATAGATACCCATGTTATATTCAACCTTTTGAATTTTTTGAATAAAGGTTTTTGGATTATCTATAATAATAGATGGAGCAATTGCCATCATATCAGGATTCTCTTCAAACATAGTAATCATCCGACGAAGTGCGTCTGGTGCAACAAATGAGTCTGCGTCGAGACAGCTTATAAATTCAGTTGTAGTGTTTTCAATACCATAGTTCACCGCGGTGTGTTTACCGCCATTTTCTTTGTGCAAAATTTGAATTTGCGGATGATCTTTGTATTTTGAAATTTCTTGCCATGTGGTATCTGTGGAGCCATCATCAACAAGGATTAATTGTAATTTATCTTTTGGGTATTCAAGTGCAAGTAGTGACTCAACCGTACCGTGTACCGTCGTTGCCTCATTCCAACATGGCACCACAACCGCAACACTTGGATATCTCGTAGGAATACCAACTGCCTTGGTCTCTTTCTTGAGCTGTTTTCGATGTTCCAAAAACGTCACAAATAAAAAAACCTGCACGTAGAGTGCCAAAAAAGTCATTGTATAAATGACTAATTCTGCGATGTTCATCTTTGTAGACTAGCATTTTTAGGCTTTTTTTTCAATTGTGGCAAAGTACGTTATACTGTGCGGATGGAACAAGAAACAACATCAAAAAAACCCGGACTCAGTCTCCCGGCAGCAATTGTTACCGGAGCTGTAATCATCGCAATAGCGCTCCTTGTCGCATTTACACCAAACACAACATCGAAGAAAAACCCATCGGCTACTAATGGTGCACCTGACCAAGTCACGAGTATTCCAAGTGATATTGCAACGGTACGGCCGAACGACATAGTACGTGGAAATCCAACAACCGCAGTAGTAACAATGATCGAATATACTGATAGCGATTGTTATTACTGTCAACAAGTACACCCAACGCTCAAGCAGGTACTGAATGAATACGCAGGCAAAGTTGTGTGGGTATACCGATACTTCCCTATCAATAGTCTTCACCCAAATGCGTATACCGAAGCACTCGCACTTGAATGCGCAAAAGAACTCGGCGGAGGTGACGCTTTTTGGAAATATCTCGACACTGTCATCGACGTCACACTTTCACCAAATCCAACGAGTAATAAAACGCTTGTAACATTTGCTACCAGCCAAGGAATTGATTCAACATTATTTCAAAGTTGTATCGCAGATCAAAAGACAGCAGGTCCGATTGATGCAGGAATTGCTGAGGCAAAAACTATTGGTGCTCAAGGTACCCCGTTCATCGTGCTCGTAAATAAAGCAGGGAAACAAATCGTTATTCCTGGAGCATACCCAATCGAAGAGTTCCGTACACAAATCGACGCTCTCCTTAAATAACAAAAGCCCCCAATTGGGGGCTTTTGTTATGTAGGGTTAATCAAAATAATTACGAAGTCGTTGGATGCGATCGTTTTGTCGAAGTTTCTCATGAACCTTTGCTTCAATTTGTCGGATGCGCTCACGAGTGACTCCGAACTCCTTCCCCACTTCTTCAAGAGTGTGCTGTACCCCATCGATTAATCCATAGCGCATTTCAAGAATTCGTTTCTCTTTTGGAGAGATTTCTTCAAGCACGCCTCGGATTGCATCCTGGAGCATACGACGCGATGCTTCTTGGTCTGGGCGAAGAATCTTGTCATCAGGAATAAATTCTCCAAATGTCGACTTGTCTTCATCGTCACCAATTGGTTGTTCAAGTGATCGGGTTTCTTGATTGATCTGTTCGATCACATGTACTTTTTCAACTTCAATTCCCATTTCATTTGCGATCTCTTCTGCGAGTGGATCACGACCGAGGTCTTGTGCGAGTCGACGAAGTACTTGCTTGTATTTTGAAATTGTCTCTACCATGTGGACAGGGATACGAATCGTGCGACTCTGATCAGCAAGCGCACGAGTGATTGATTGACGAATCCACCATGTTGCATAGGTTGAGAACTTGAATCCTTTGGTATGGTCAAACTTTTCAACAGCCTTAAAGAGCCCGATGTTCCCCTCTTGAATCAAATCAAGCAGTGTCAAATCTGCAGTACGGTTGGCATATTTCTTGGCAATCGAAACAACCAAACGGAGGTTTGATCGTGCGAGAAGATTGCGTGCCTCACCATCTCCTGCGGCAATACGCTTCGCGAGCTCTTTTTCTTGTGCCGCACCAATGAGTGGGTACTGCCCGATATCTTTGAGGTACATCTGCACAGAGCTGAATGTGTGACTATCTTTGGTGTATTTCGAAAGATCTTCATGATTATCGATATCGAGCAGATTTCCTCCTTCGAGTACATCGATACCTGCGATAGAAAACTTCTCATAGAGCTCATCAAGAAACATGATATTGTTTTCAATATCAGGAAATGATTTCAAAATCTCGTCGTAGGTAATGAAACCACGCTTCTTCCCTTTAGTAATGAGTTCTTCTGCTTTTTGTTCAAGCTCGCGGAGTTTTTTCTCAGTATTCACTTCACGTCGCGACGGTGCACCTGCGTGACGAATCGTAATCGGCCGCGGCTTCGACTTAGGGGTTGCCTGCTTTGACGCAACAACCTTTTTCTTTTTTGGAGCTACTTTTTTCTTTGATACTGATTTCTTTTTTAGAGCCGTTCTTTTGAGGCTGGTCTTCTTGACTGTGGACCCGCTCTTGCGAGCTGGTTTCTTTGTAGTATGTGATTTTTTGGTACTCTTTTTTACTTTTTTGGTCGGCATATATAGGCAATGTGAGTATCATTACTGAAAAGCTACTAAAAGTCAATCACGCACGTCATGGATTCTGACGGCGCTGATTTAATGACTGGAGTGTTGCGAGGAGCGTTGCAATTTGTACGTCATCCCCTTTCGCTTCTGCTTCCTCAAGTGCATGTGTGTAGCGTGCGCGAAGCGAGAGGAAAAATTGATTTGTTATTTTCTGTGCAAGCTCTTCTGCAAGAGATAATTTGTCTTTTTCTGAAAGTGCCCCATAGTCTCGCTCAACAATCGCAAGTAGTACGTTCATTCTATCTGCAGAAATCATTGGAAGCTCATAGGCGTCCTCATTGAACGTAAGCGTTCGAAGCGATGAGAGAATTCTATCAAACTGTTCATTAGGGTACGCAGAACACAGTGCAATCAATCGTTCTGAAATGGTAACTACATCCTCTGTATCGCTCGAAGTACTCGTCTCTATTGATTGCGATGAATTAGTTATTGGTATAGAAGCAGTAAACTGTTCAAACTCTTTTGTTGTTTCTGCGACAGAAATACCAAGTTCCGTACTGATCGATGCGATATACAAGTTTTGCTCAACAGGAGATTTTACGCGAGCAAGAAACGGGAATAACCGTTCCTTAAGTGCACGTACCAGAAGATGTGGCGAAAGTGTCTTTTTATCGATATAACGAAGCTGATGCATGATGAAATGCTTGCTTTCCTTTAGAAGGTTTTTCCACGCGTCAGCGCCATGCGCAAGAATGAAATCTGCCGGATCTATCCCCTCAGGAAGTGGTACCACCTTTGGATTCATCCCCAACCCAAGTGCAACAATCGCTGCACGATCAAGCGCCTTCTGCCCCGCCGTATCGCCATCAAATGCGAGGAATACGTTGGGAGTTAAACGAGAGAGCACGACGAGGTTTGCGGTTGGATCGGCTGCTGCCATATCAGATACCGCAGTTCCTGATGTCGCCACTGTATTCTTGAATCCGGCTTGATGTGCCAACACTGCATCCATCTGACCTTCGACAAGAATTGCAAAATTATGTTTTCGAATTGCAAGTTTTGCTTTTTCAAATGCAAAGAGAATTCGAGACTTTTGGAACAGCTCTGTTTCTGGACTGTTAAGATATTTTGGCGACTGCGTATCTTTTGGTTCTGTGGTAGCTACAGGAAATAATCGCCCAGAAAAACCAACAACGCGCCCACTTGTATCCGTCAACGGAAACATAATTCGGTTACGAAATCGATCGTAATATCCTTTTTCTGTTTTCTTGATGAGCCCCGCTCGTTCTGCGATAGCCGTCTCAGCATCAGAGTGCATAGTCGTTGCAACATACCGCCATTCATCAGGAACATATCCAATACGAAACGCAGTAATCGTCTCTGGTTGTATACCACGCGCAGTAAGGTATGCCAGTACTTCTGGATGCTTTGCGAGCTCTGCCTCATAACGTTTCGTTGTTTGTTCGAGAAGCTCATACAACGGATCGGTGCTTTCTCGTGTGGTATTTTCTTTAGTGAGTACTACACCTGCACGATCTGCGAGAATTTTAAGTGCTCCTTTAAATTCCACACCTTCAAATTGTTGTACGAACGTGAATATATCGCCTCGGGCGCCACAACCGAAACAGTAGTAGAGTCCTCGATCAGGAGAGATCGAAAACGACGCTGTCTTTTCACTATGGAACGGGCACTTTGCCTTGTATTGGTTTCCAGAAGGTTCGAGCGTGAGATAAGTCGAGAGTACGTCGGTAATCGGCAAACGGTCTTTGATCAACTCAACTACCGTCTGCATACTATTCCTCGTCTCTGGTAATGCTATTGACGTCAAGCGCACTTGTTTCGTGGAACCCAGTACCTGCTGGAATCAATCGTCCGACAGTCACGTTTTCTTTTAGTCCTCGCAACCTATCAACACCACCCTTGACCGCATTTGCAATCAAGACTCGGTTTGTGTTTTGGAATGATGCTGCTGAAATCCAACTTTTCGCGTTGAGTGCAGTTTGTGTGATACCAAGAATCAATAAGTCTCCCTTTGCCTCACGAAGTCCTTGTGTTTTCATCTGATCATTTTCATCCAAGAGCTCAGTCATTTCGACAACTTCACCTGGAGAGAATGATGTATCTCCCGCTTCCTTGATCTTGCGACGTGAGAACATCTGACGAATGATAATTTCAAGGTGTTTACGAGAAATCGATGCTCCTTGAAGTTCGTAGACCTTACTGATTTCACGAATGATGTAATCTTCTGCCGCTTCACGCCCACCGTAGTTGTATACCTCATCGATATTTGCAGAACCGTCAGTCAGAAGCTCACCCTTGGTTACCTGTTGTCCGACTTTGACGATTGGCATACGACGACCGATGACTGTGTAATCCACTGATTCTTTTGATGTATCAGTCTTGTCTGAGAGTACAGTGATAATCTTCTCACTACCGTTTTCTTTGATCTCACTTACCGTACCAGTGTATTTCGCAACGATCGCAGGGTTCTTGATAGTTCGACATTCGAAGATTTCTTCGACGCGTGGAAGACCTGCGGTAATATCAACACCCGCAACTCCTCCAGCGTGGAAGGTTCGTAGTGTAAGCTGCGTACCTGGTTCACCAATTGCTTGTGCAGCAACGATTCCGACAGCCTCACCACGATCAACGAGGCGATTTCGTCCGAGATCGAGCCCATAACACATGCGACAGATACCATAGACTGTCTTACAGGTCATTGGAGTGCGGACGAATACTTCGGTTGCACCTTTTTGTTCAATCATAAGTGCGTCATCACGCGTAACAAGATGACCGCGCTTGAAGAGAGTTGTTCCATCAGGGAGTGTCACCTCTTTTGCAAGGATACGACCACGAATATTTTTGGCAATAGGAATTTCGAACCCTGAGATAACTTCTTTAATTACACGCTTTGATGCCTTAGTGCCACAATCGTCCTCAGTCACGATAACGTCTTGTGCAACATCAACAAGACGACGGGTGAGGTACCCTGCGCGAGCAGTGTTAAGTGCGGTGTCAGCAAGACCTTTACGTGAGCCGTGGGTGGTAATGAAGTATTCAAGTGGTGAAAGACCTTCTTTGAATGATGGGATGATTGGGAAGTCAATCGTGCGGCCGGTTGTGTTCTGAATAAGACCCTTCATACCAGCCATCTGGGTAACGTTTGAAACCGTACCACGAGCGCCTGAAGTAATCATGTCATACACAGAGCCGTGTTTCTGGATAGTATTTGGTAATACCTTTTCAATATCAGCCTTCGCTTTGTTCCAGATAGAAATAACACTTTGGAATCGTTCTTCTTCTGAAAGCAACCCATCCTCAAACTGACTTTTCACTTCTTCTTCCATCTTGCGATATTTCGCAATAATTTCTGGCTTCTCTTTTGGTACGATCACGTTATCGATACCCCATGTGACACCTGAACGAGTTGCGTACTTGTATCCGAATGACTTGATGCGATCAAGAATCGGTGCAACTTGATCAATACCATAAATACTGATGAGAGTATCGACGATAGTGACCATCTTCTTAGAGGTCATTTCCTCATTCATGTATGGGAAGTCTGCAGGCAAGATTGCATTGAAGAGCAATCGCCCAACAGTTGTTTCAAATGGCTTGTGACCAAAGATATCGTATTTTTGATTCTTTGTACCGAGTACATGAATCTTTGCACGATACGAGGTAACACCGAGATCGCTTGCAGTGATTGCTTCGTTTGGACTTGCAAAATACATACCTTCGCCTTTTTGGCCATCAACTGATGATGTCATCCAGTAGCAACCAAGTACGATGTCCAACATTTTTGATGACACAATTGGATCGCCATTTTGTGGCTTAAGAAGGTTCTTGTCTGCGGCAATGAGGTTCTTTGCTTCTTGTTGTGATTTTTCAGACAGTGGCAAGTACACACCCATCTGGTCACCGTCGAAGTCCGCGTTAAATGCAGGACAGACGAGTGGGTGCACCTGGATCGCATTACCTTCAATCAACACTGGCATAAACGCCTGAATACCGAGACGGTGAAGTGTTGGTGCACGGTTAAGCATCACATATTTACCTTGAATCACTTCTTCAAGAATTGCCCATACTTCTGGGATACCGTCTTCGATGAGCTTGTTCGCTCCGCGAATGTTGTACGCAAGTTCACGAGCAATAATCTTTGAAATCACGAATGGACGGAAGAGTTCAAGTGCCATGTGTTTTGGTAATCCACACTGGTTGAGTTTAAGTGTCGGACCAACCACAATCACTGAACGCGCTGAATAGTCTACTCGCTTCCCGAGCAAGTTCTGTCGGAAGAGACCTTGCTTACTCTTGAGGTTATCAGAGAGAGACTTGAGTGCACGACGTTGTGCTTGGCTCATTGCAGGGGCATCTTGGCCTGCGATTGAGTTATCAATAAGCGCATCAACTGCTTCTTGCAAAATACGCTTTTCGTTACGCAAAATCACATCTGGCGCGCCAATTTCTTTGAGCTTGCGAAGACGGTTGTTGCGGTTAATCACACGACGATAGAGATCGTTGATATCAGATGTTGCGTGGCGTCCTCCTTCGAGTGCAACCATTGGACGAATTGCTGGCGGAATCACTGGAATGACCGAGAGGAACATCCATTCAGGGCGAATGTTCGCATAGATCATTGAACGAATGAGTGCGAGACGCTTTTGTAATTTTTCACGTTCTGCGGCACCAGTCTTTTCGAGGAGCTTCAATGTTTGGTCTTTGAGTTTTTCAAGATCAATGTCCTTGAAGAGCTGATAGATTGCTTCAGCACCAATACTTGCTTCAAAGGTTGCACCATACTTAAGACTGTAGTGGTGGTATGACAATTCGTTCAATACCTTTCCAACGCGAATTTCAGCAATTTCTTTCTTGGTATTTGCAAGTAATGTGCGAAGTTTTTCACGAGTGTCTTCATCAGCTGCGTTTTTGAGCTTGTTCTTGAACTCTGCTTCGAGATCCGCAACGACCCGACTTCGTTCATCTTCGTGCACGGTGGTAATGATGTAGCCTGCGAAGTAGATAACTTTTTCAAGATCAGCAAGTGATACATTGAGAAGGATTG
>OFQZ01000652.1_pt1 | contig 11489 bp, 15 predicted proteins | sample 1543011 | NCBI WGS metagenome assembly OFQZ01 (sample SAMN07774216, study PRJEB24372) | wastewater metagenome | isolation source: Exp Tend NO 0WW | collected 2016-02 | reverse complement strand
CTCTTCCGATCTGGTAAAAAGACTCTCGCAGTTTGGCTAGTTGCGAATTGTTCTTAACTCGGCGTTTTTGATGCTGGTATCAGTCACTCAACTATCGGAACTCACCGGCGTAAGCCGTGACACGATTCGCAAGCGCTGCGGGTCTATGCTAACTGCCGGGGTGCGAGCGCAGGAAATTGAATCATCTGATGCGCTACGGATGATTTATTGCTCAGACTTGGATTTTGACTACGATCTCGAAAAGGCCCGGCTCACTCATCATCAGGCCAATATTGCGGCGCTGGACGAGGAGGTGAAGAAAAAAAACCTGCTGCCAGCCGATGTCGTAAAGACCCATTGGGAATCTATGGTTGCGAATATGCGCGCAAAGCTGCTCAACTTGCCTGGAAGGCTTGCGGCATCAGTTATCGGGCACGACACGATCCAGGATGCTGAGCGCGAGGCCATGAAGATTATCCGTGAAGCGCTGACCGAGATATCCAGAAATGGCGTACCTTGAAGTCATATCGAAAGTAGCTAATTCCGCGCATCATGTAGCGGCTCCGCCACCCGATTTGACGGTATCGCAGTGGGCCGATGAGTTTCTATATCTGTCGCCAGAAGAGTCTGCCGAGGCTGGCAAATATCGCGTGGAGCGCGCTCCGTATCAGCGAGAAATGCTGGATGCTGTCAGCGACCCAGACATTACCGAGATCGTGTATTGCACCAGTTCGCAAATAGGCAAAACGCTCATCGCTAAGGCCATTCTTGGCTACCACATTCACCAAGACCCTGGGCCTATCCTGGTATTACAACCAAACAAGGAAGTCGCCGAAGCCTTCAGCAAGGACCGATTGGCCACTATGATCCGGGATTCTCCCGCCTTGCGTGGGTTAATAGCCGATCCGAAATCAAGATCCAGCGGCAATACTATTTTGCACAAGAATTTCCCGGGCGGACACATCTCCATGATCGGCGCTAATGCGCCGTCAGGGTTGGCAAGCCGCCCGATCAGGATTGTGGTGGCTGACGAGGTTGACCGTTATCCGGAATCGGCCGGCACTGAGGGTGACCCGCTCTTTTTGGCGAGGCAGCGTACAGCCACATACTGGAATCGCAAATTCGTGATGGCCAGCACGCCGACGATTGAGGGTGTATCGCGCATCTGGCGAGCCTTCGAGAAGAGCGACCAGCGCCATTATTATTTGCCGTGCCCGCATTGCGGAGAATTCCATCTTCTGAAATGGCCGAACATCACCTGGGATGATGCTGATGCGTCATCGGCGCGGGCTGTTTGCCCTGTATGTGGGTCGGTATACCAGAATCCAGACAAGCTCAAGATGCTCCATGCCGGGGAATGGCGAAAACACGGTAAAAGCCACAAGACGGCCGGATTTCACATTTCAGCGCTGTATTCACCCTGGCAGACGTTCGCCGACATCGTTCAGGAGTTTCTCGATAAAAAGGACACGGCAGAGACTTTGAAGACTTTCGTCAACCTTCAGCTTGGCGAACCATGGGAAGACCGCACCGGCGAAAAGCTCGATGAGAGCGCGCTAATGGCCCGCCGGGAGCGGTGGTCAGACGTTCCTGATGATGTATTGATCGTCACGGCCGGCGTCGATGTGCAAAACGACAGGCTGGAAGCCTCAATGGTGGGTTGGACCGCGCTAGAGCAGGCTCGTGTTTTGCACCACATTGTTATGCCAGGGCCGCCCGGCGAGCCGGCCATCTGGGACGAGCTCGATCAGCTGTTGTTGCGCCCGCTCATTACTGAGAATGGCAGGACTCTACCGATAGCAGCGGCCTGCATAGACTCCGGCGGTCACCATACCCAGTCGGTATATCGATTCTGCGAGGATCGCATTGGTAGAAAGGTTCTCGCCATTGCCGGTCGAAGTGGCGCACGGCCGATTTGGCCAACAAAGCTCAGCGCCCGTAAACTACGTAATGGTTCCCGTTTGCATCTTGTCGGCGTCGATACCGCCAAAGACGCGCTACACGCCGCCTTGGCGGTAAAGCAGCCTGACAGACAGAAATACATATCATTCTCATCAGAATTACAGGATGAATACTTCAAGCAACTGGTATCCGAGCGGCGCGTGACCAAACCCAATAAAGCCGGCATGCCGGTCAGGACTTGGATCAAGAAGGCCGGCGCGCGGAATGAGGCGCTCGACTGCCTGGTGTATGCGTTCGCCGCGCTCAAGGCATTGGAATCGGCACGGCCGAAATTATTGCGCACTTTGCGGCCGGACCCTCCAACGCCACTTGCGCGACCACTATCTACGCCAATCAATCATCCGCCGGTTATCGCCACGGGCGGAATCTCCCTGGATGGCTGGGCCCGTGGCCGGTGAGATCGACGTGATCACAGATGTGCTGAACCGAGTAGCCGCTGTTGTCCCAGATATGAGCGTCGATACCTATATGCGGATAGACCGCGAGTCGCGGGCCGTTTGGGGTGGTCGGGAGGTGTATGTGTCCGTGGACCCCCAAGCCGATTATCGCCGCCAAGCCGCCATTGCCGCCTGGCGCAATGGTGTTCCGATACACACCATCCATGAATCTCTTGGACTGAGCCGATCCACCATTTACCGACTTCTGCAACAGCGAGGTACATCATGAGCGCTATCGATTTGACGACAGCACAGGCCCGCCTAACCGCCTATCTGGATGCCGAAGCCGCTGTGCTCGGTGGGCAAACCGTCGAATTTCAGGGGCGCAAGTTCACATTGGCGAATTTAGCTGAAATACAGAGCGGCATCGATATCTGGACGCAGCGCGTGAATATGGCGACCCAGCTGGCTGCCGGTAAGACCCGCTCGGTCAACGTCTCGCCGAGGTTTTGAGCCATGAATCTAATTGATCAAGCCATTCAGCAAATTTCACCCGGCTGGGCATTGCGGAGGCAGCGCGCACGCTCAGCGCTGGCCATGCAATCGGCATGGGGCGGGGCAAGCCTGACACGCCCGCAGCTGTCAGGATGGCAAACATGGAATTCAGACGCCGACGCGGAATTGATCTATGACCTGCCGACCTTGCGGGCTCGTAGCCTGGACAGTTATCGCAATGCATCACTGGCCGGAGCCGCCGTGCACGTCATGGAGCAAAGCGTTATCGGCACAGGACTAAGCCTACAGCCAGCGCTCGATACCGCCGCGCTCGGCTGGGATGAGGGTCGCGTCAAAGCGTGGACCGATCAAGTCAAGCGCCGCTGGCGGCAGTGGGCCGAAACGACCGGCTGCGATCTGACACGCGCTAGCAACCTCTATGGTTTGCAGGCCATGGCTTTCCGGTCCAAGCTGCTGTCCGGTGATGTGTTTGTGGTGCTGACCGTTGCGCGGACTCCAGGTGGCCGAATGGCTCCGGCCCTGCAACTAGTTGAGGCTGACCGAGTGAGCAACCCGAACGGCCAAATGAACTCAGCAAACCTAGTGGCTGGTGTGGCGCTTGATGCCAACGGCCAAGCAACATCCTATTGGATCAATCGCGCTCACCCAGGATCAATCACCGACACAGACAAGAAATACCAGTGGGATGAGTTGCCGGCCTGGTCACAAGATGGACAGCGCCGCGTGATCCATCTCTACGACAAGTTGCGACCAGGACAGACGCGCGGCCTGCCCTGGCTGGCCCCGGTATTGGAGCACTTCAAACAGCTCTCTAGGTACACCGAGGCCGAATTGCAGGCTGCTGTGATTAGCGGGACGTTTGCGATGTTCGTGCAGATGGACCCGACGGCATTCCAGGATTTGTTCGCTGATACTGAAAACGCTCAGAGATACCTGGCATCTGCCATGGGCTGGGACGGATCATATCCACAATCAGGCCTGAGCGGTCCTGGCAAGGCGGTCAATCTTTTGCCCGGAGAATCCGTCCATGACAGCAATCCAGGACGACCTAATGATGCCTTCGATCCGTTCGTGCAGGCCATCATTCGCCAGGTAGGCGCGCGGCTCGGTATCCCATTCGAGGTATTGATCCACCACTACACCAGCAGTTATAGCGCTTCGCGCGCAGCGCGATTGGATGCCTGGAACACATTCAAGGTATGCCGTGAATCATTCGCGGCGCAATTCTGCCAGCCAGTCTATGAGCATTGGTTGTCCTGGGAAGTGGCGAATGGCCGCATCGAAGCGCCCGGATTTTTTGCGGATACCGATCTGCGCTGTCTCTATTGTGAGGCGAATTGGATTGGCGATGGCCCCGGGAGTATCAACCCGAAAGACGACGCGGCCGCCGCTAAATTGCGTGTGGATATGGGAATCTCAACGCTCGCTACCGAGTCCATCAATTTCGACGGCATCGAATGGGAGGTCAAACATGCCCAACGCGCCAAGGAGTCACAGGCCCGGCGCGATGCCGGCCTAGATGAACCGTTGATGCCTGCCGATGGTGGTTTACCGGCTGGGCAAGAGATTCCGTAACAAATTCTCATTTCTCCGTAGAATGAGACAGCTTCTATCGGCATGCTTTGCAGCATGCCAGAAGCTGTCTCATATAACCGCATCCTCAGCGCTATACAGGCCGACCCCTGGGCCATCCAGCCGGAGGCGCTTGAGCGTATTGTCACGATTGCGCAGGGGCTTGGAGAAGGGCCGGAAGCGCTGCTAGCTAAACTCGGGCGTCCGCTCGATAACAGCCACAACGTCATCCGCCGCGATACCACGGCCATCATTCAGATCACCGGGCCGATCTTTCGCCGGGCTAACCTGCTTACAAATATATCAGGAGCCACCAGTGTTGAGATGCTAGCGCGCGATTTCGATCAGGCCGTATCGGACCCGTCTATACGGTCAATTATCCTCGAAATCGACTCGCCAGGCGGTCAAGTCGCTGGCGTATCAGAGTTCGCCGCGCAAGTGCGCGAGGCCGCCGGCAGCAAACATCAAATAGTGGCCTACGTCTCCGACCTTGGCGCGTCGGCAGCCTACTGGATTGCCTCAGCGGCGGATCGCATTGTCACCCGCGATACCGCGCGGCTTGGATCGATTGGTGTAATCATGCAGGTAGCCGCCGGCGGCAACGACCGTTCTATTAAATTCGTTAGTTCGCAGTCGCCGAGAAAGCATGCAGCGCCTGACAGCGATCTTGGCCGCAGCGCTCTACAGGCCGAAGTTGATGCCTTGGCGCAGGTCTTTATTGACTCGGTAGCGGGCTATCGTGGCGTCGATCCAGAGACGGTCATTGAAAAATTTGGCCAGGGCGGAGTTTTTGTCGGTCAGGCTGCTGTCGATGCCGGGCTGGCGGATCGTCTCGGCTCGCTTGAATCTCTTATCGCCGAACTCAATGGCGAATCTACTAAACGGAGTACGACTATGACGGCGAAAGCCAATACCCCACCAGTTACCCGCGAACTGCTCGCGGCCGAATACCCTGACCTGCTCGCGGCAATCCTCGAAGAGGGTATGCAATCCGGCATCAATGATGGAGCCGAACTGGAACGCGCACGTATCCAGTCCATTGAGGCAGCCGAACTTCCCGGCCACGAGTCACTGATTGCTAGCCTGAAATTTGACGGCAAAACGACCGGCGCTCAAGCCGCATTGGCTGTAATAAAAGCCGAGAAGGAATTGGCGGAAAAGCGAAAGGAGTCCATGCGGTCTGGTCATTCTGCATACGTGCCATTTGCGCCCAGCGACCCGGCCCCGAACGCGGCTGACAAGGCCAAGGATGACGAAGCGCGGCGCGACAAGATCGAATCGGCAACGGCAACGCTTTTCAACCAGTTTGCAGGAGTCCAATAAATGACCACCTACACTGAGCCATATCGCGACTTTGAGGCCCTGCTATCAGCAGGCGACGGGACGATCAGCTTTGAATCCGCTACCATTGCCGCTGGCGCTGGCGCACTCGTCGCCAACACCGTGCTCGGCAAGAAGACCCGCGCCGGCAATGGCGCCGTGGTCACCGGCAGCATTTCTGGCACCACGCTCACCGTGACGGCTGTTTCCAGTGGAACGCTGACTATCGGTCAGTACATCAGCGGCAGCGGCGTGACCGCCGCAACCAAGATTACTGCGTTTGGCACCGGCTTAGGCGGGACCGGCACCTACACGGTCGATACCTCGCAAACCGCCTCCAGTACCACGATCACCGCCACCGCTGCCTATGCGACGGCCTTCTCCGGCAACACCGGCAACGGCACGATGGGAGCCATTACCGTCACGGCCGCCGCGAAGCCGGGCACCTATAAGCTGGTAATCGTCGATCCCGGCACGAATGTCGGGAATTTCACCGTAGAGGACCCGACCGGACTGTTTGTCGGTCAAGGCGATGTAGCAGCGGCGTTCAGCGCTGGCGGGCTCGCCTTCACCCTGGCCGATGGAGCAACCGACTTCGTGGCCGGCGACGGCTTCGATATCGTTGTGGCAGCCGGTAGCGGGTATTACACCGGTTATGACGACGGTAATTCCGATGGCTCGCAGGTGGCATGTGCGGTACTCATGCAGGCCGTCGATGCCAGCACGGCGACCGCTACGGCGACTATTATCACCAGGATAGCTGAGGTGAAAAAGGATGCGCTCCAGTGGATAGCGGCCGTGGATTCTACGGCAAAGACCACTGCGTATGCCCAACTTGCTAACGCCAACATTATTTGCCGCTAATGTCCAGCACCACTCGTAAACTGCACGAATCTCTGATTCGTTGCGCGAAGGGCATGATCGCGGCGTGGGAAGCCTGGCTGAAAGAGGCGCCCCAGAACAGATAACGCATCCATCTCGGGCACCCGGCCTGACGACCCTTTCGAGGCACTCAGACCATGGCGACCCCGGCTAATACCCGGAGTCATCCATGGTTGATTTTTATAGAGACTGTTTCCGCGCTGACGAACTGATCGCCAGCATTGCGAAAGCGCCATACATCCCCGGACGGCTTGCCGATCCAGGCATTTTCACAACTCGCCGCCTATCTGGGACCACCCTGGCCCTGGAAGATCAGGCGCTCAACGATGCCGCCCTAATCACCGCTACACCGCGCGGCACGCCAAGCAAGGCCGCCACGCTGGACAAGCGCGCTGTGCACACATTTACCACGGCGCATTACCGCAAAGACGGTAGCGTCATGGCTGACGAGGTGCTCAATATGCGCGCCGTGGGCATGACAGGAGCGCGTGAGGTGATAGCGTCACGTCGCGATGAGGTTGTTGCGAAACTTCGTCGTGATATGGACCTGACCCTTGAGAGCCTGCGCATGGCATGCGTCAACACGCCATCAAATGCGTTTGGCAATGCTCCGGCGTCGGCCGCTGTGGCATTTGGTGCAAGCGATTCTGCGATCCGCTCGGCCATATTCAACAACGTCATTAAGCCCATGGAGGCGGCCTTGCTTGGCATTCCGTATAGCGGATTGCTGGCGCTCTGTGACGATACGTTCTGGGCTGGATTGATTGAGTCCAAGACGATCAAGGAAACCTACCTGAATTATAGTCAGGCAATGGCTTTGCGCGGCTCGACCGTCGAACAGGTGCCGTTCGGCGGAGTCATGTGGGAGCGCTACCGTGGCGCTGGCACAACTGTCATAGCAACCGGAAAGGCCAAGATCATACCGGTTGGCGTGCCAGAAATGTTTATTCAGGCGTTCGGCCCGGCCGATACGCTGGATAGCGTTGGGGTTGGCGCCGTCGGCATGCCGTACTACGTCAATGCCTACCCAATCGATGAGGGCAACCGTGGGTACTACATCGAGATGCAAAGCAATCCGGTCATGATTTGCACTCGCCCGGCGGCTGTCCTGACCATCGGACTGAGCTAATCCGCCATGATCCATGTCGCCCTGGTCAATGATGATGGCGTCTCAAGCGCATTAAGCGAGACGCCACGCATCATTGATCGAGCTAGCGAATCAGCCGCGCTCCGTACAGCCGCGCGAATTCGTAAGGGCATCATTGCGCGCATTGCCAGCGACATGGATATCCCGCGTGCTGCCTTCATGCGCGGCCGTAAGCCAAAAGGCAAGGCCGGCGACTGGACCCGCGTAAAGTCCAAAAAAACCGGATCATCCGCGCTGGTCTGGGTTGGCCACAACCCGATCAAGGCCGGTTATGTCGGCGGCGCTGATAGGACGACTTGGGGCAGTGTGCTCCAGCATGATTGGGGCGCCTCGGCCAGGCGCTATCTGTTCCCGGGAGCGTTCCGCGCGCAGTTCCAGTCTGGGCACAGGGGTATTTTCAAGCGAGATGGCGGAGGCAAGATCATTGAGCAATCCGTGCGCATTGATCGTGTCCCCATCATCGCGCGCGATCTGGCCGCGCAATCCGCCGAGTGGCACCGCGAGGAACTGGCCAAAGAGATTACGAAGCGGATTGCCAGGGCGGCCGGAGGACGGGTGAGCGCGGCATGAATGCTTTTGCAGCCATGAATGCTAGCTGTATGGTGACGTTTGGCGAATCAGTGACGTTTGCCACCTCTATTGGCCTGGTAACGTTGACGGGTATCGTGGATCGTCCGAGCGCGCCAAGCTCGCGGCGTGTTGTCGATGCCGCCGCCTTGGGTAATGCAGCATTTGGACCTGATGACATCATCGTTACGCTATTGAGTTCTGTTGTCGCAGATAATTGCATTGTCGCCCGCGATACCGCCGAGATTGATGGCCATACCTACACGATCAATGGTATCTGGCCAGACAGCGGCGGCATGACCGCCCTGGAGCTACGAGCATGATCGATCATGCCGTATGGGCCGCTAGGCTTGCTAGCAGCGCAACAGCGCTCAATAGTCGCGCATACGATATGGCGCAATACCTGAGGGATGCCCCGGCCTGGCCGATCACGCCATCGGCCTATGTGCACCCACTGGAAGACGACGCCGACGAACATGTATCACTACACGATCAGACCATCACATCAATGATTGCCGTGCTTATTGTAGTGGCAGCAACAGGCAGTGTCGATCAAGCATTCAGCACGCTGCATGCCGTGCGCGAAAGCGTGCGCGGTGCGTTGATTGGCTGGACGCCAGATGGCGCTTTTGCCCCAGCACTGTTCGCTGGCGGCCGAGCTGAAGAATTTCTTACCGCAGACCCGAAAGCCGGACTGCCGGCTACATTGGTCTGGCGTGACCTGTACCGGACCCAATATCTATTGACATTTTGAGGCATCTCAATGAGCAACGACCCCTACTCTGGCCAGGGCGGCAGCTATGAAATGGACGCCAGCGGTAATCGCGTATTGCGCGAGCGCACCGGATGGAAGCCGGATGAGCCGGCAGCCGATGCAACTGCAAAACCGGCAGAAAAGCCGCGACTGAAGCCCATGGAGCCTAGCGTCGATGACGCCAGCCACCCGTAAGTTTCACGAATCCGTCATACGCTGCCTCAAGGGCATTATTGCCGCGTATGACTGCTGGCTGAAAGAGACCAGCACCGCAAAGTAACACGCACATCTCGGGCACCCGCCCAGACGACCCCGCCGCTCTAGCGGGCACTCTGGACATGGCGACCCCGGTTCACACCGGAGATCGCTATGTCCACAAGAATGTTCGCCCGCACCGCTCAGTTGCTCGCCAAGATCGAGACGACAGAGGGCACCGATGCTGTCCCAACCGGCACCGCTAATGCGATGCTGGTATCCGACCTATCCATCAATCCGCTCGATGGCTCAGAGGTCGATCTAGCCTATGTCCGCGCCTATCTGGGAATCTCACCATCAATCCGGGCGGAGAATTTCATGTCGATGTCCTTCACGATGGACTTGGCCGGCACCGCCACGCCAGGCACGGCGCCACCGTGGGGCCCGGTACTGAGAGGCTGCGGGTTCGCCGAGACATTGACCGGAGCGGCCGTTACTGGTTCCGCACAAGCCGGGGCGGCGAGCACGATCACCCTCGCGGCAGGCGCATCGGCGACGGACGGAACCTACGTCGGGACGACCATCAGTTATACCTCTGGCGGTACGGATTTTGGTACGCCTAGGACCATCATCGCCTACAACGGCACGACCAAAGTAGCCACCGTGCACAAGGCGTGGGATACGAATCCTGGGGCATCCTCAGGCTACTCAATCAGCGAGAACGCCACCTATCTCCCGATTTCCAGCGCTTTCGAATCGCTGACGCTGTACTACAACATCAGCGGCGTTCGGCATAAGGGACTGGGCGCGAGGGGATCGGTGTCCTTCGATCTGTCGGCAAACGCCCGCCCGGCATTGAAATTCAGCTATATCGCGGTCTATGGCGGCGTAGCTGATGCGTCCGAGGCAACTCCGGTCTATACAGCATTTCAGACGCCACAGACCATCGGCAGCACGAACACCAAGGCGCTGTTGGCTGGAAAGCTGGCTGATGGTTCGGCTACCGGAATCCAGTTGATGAAGTTCGACTTGGATATGGCCAATGCCGTCAAGCACCGTCAGCTGATCGGCGCGGCCGGTGTCATCCTCACCGACCGCCAGCCGAAGGGCAACGTGTCCTTTGAATCTACATTGGTCGCCTTTAAAGACTGGTTTAGTGACATTTTGGCCAGCACCAAATACCCATTCATGATCGAGAACGGCCTGGTTGCCGGCAATCGTGCCTGCATCGTACTGCCGAATAGCCAGCTAGCACTTCCGAAATACTCGGACTCAGACGGTATCAACATGATGGATTGCGAGATTCGCGCGATTCCTCTTGTTGCCAATGACGAGGTTCGCATCGTCATCAAGTAAATCCCTGGGACGGGGACGTAAATCGCACCCTGTCACGGGCTGTCCACTGGCTCCCCGGTAGCCAGGCGATGAATACCGGGGACTTATTTTGCAACTGACAATAGGTGACAACCATGGCTTTCGTGATAGAAAAAACCAGGGACTTTCGCTACCCGGTATCAATACCCCGCATCGATGAGCGCGGCAATATAACTACCAACAAGGTCATGTTCCGCTTCAAGAAGCTGGATGCTGACGAACTACTGGACTACGAAAAAGATGATATGGACCTTTCGCGTTTTTCCGAAGCATTCGCGCGTGCCGGCGGAGATCGGGACCTAGCCATGATTTAGCTCGCGTCTGACGAGCAGTCCACGGAGCGTGGAAGTCGACGCGCGACTGATAAGGCCGCAGAACTGATGGGGATACTCATTGGCTGGGAAGACGTTGCGGATGCTGATGGGCCAATCGAGTTTGACGCCGATAACCTCGTCCGTTTCCTGCGCTCTGAGCCGCCGGCCTATCAGGCCATAAAACAGGCGTTCCGCGACGCCAACAGCGGCGGGGCCAAGGCAAAAAACTCATAGCGGCGGCCCAGCATTGGGCGAGCCGCAAACCAGCCCAGAACAGTTCAGAGATCGCTGAGATACGGGCGGAGGCGGAATCCAATGGTGCTCCGCCCGAGTACATCGCAAAACTCGATGAGCTGGACCAGGGCATTGATGATGAATGCGTGGTATGGCCAGAGAACTGGGAATCTGTCATTACGTTTTTGGGACTCCATTCTTGCTGGAGAAAGCAGTATCTCGACATGGCCGGACAGATTGTGTGGGAAGGTTTTTATTGGGGTGATGTGACGGCCCTGTTGCGAGAGTTACAGCCT
>OFQZ01000649.1_pt1 | contig 11538 bp, 2 predicted proteins | sample 1543011 | NCBI WGS metagenome assembly OFQZ01 (sample SAMN07774216, study PRJEB24372) | wastewater metagenome | isolation source: Exp Tend NO 0WW | collected 2016-02 | reverse complement strand
TTGCTTCACTGATACCCCGGATCAAAGGTTAACTAAAGGATCGCAGCATGAGCAAAATTGAATCGCTGGTTACCGGCACACTGACCAAGGATGCAGAACTTAAGCGCGGCTCATCTGGAAAAGAGTACGTCGCGCTGGTAGTCAAGATAACAACCAATGGCGAAAAGCCTCTTTTCTGCCGTGCAAACTTGTTTGGTGACGATTGCGAAAGCGTAGCCAAGCTGAAGAAGGGTGATGCGGTTGGATATCGAGTCTATCCAAAGCGAGGGTCGACTAAGGGTGGATACTGGCAGTACGGTACCGTGGAGGATACGGCATCGAGCAGCCATGCCAGAATCAAGCTAGCTGACGGAACGACCGAATCGGTCGGAGGGTCGCGGTTGCACAAATTGGAGTCGACCGGAGAAGCCGATTTATCCACAATTGTGGACAAGGAAGCCGAGAAGGAACCTCCACAACTGCCGGCAAAAGGTCAACCAGGCACGACGATGGAACAGTCAGCGTTTGACGATGCTGCTCTGAAAGCGCTCGACGCTATCCTTGGGGCGGAGTCGCCTGTACCGGAAACTAAACCAAAAGCGACCGGACGAAAGGCACCAACTAAAGCAGCCAGCGGTCAGTTCGTGCTACCAGGGATGCCAGGCATGGCAGCGGAGATCGACCGCCAGGACTTCGTGCGCAAACACCGTGACCAAGCCCTGGATCGATTATGGGGCTGGTCAGACAAACCAGAGGACGCCCAGGAAATCCAGGGAGCAATCGACGCGATAGCCACGGACGCTGGCAACGTGATGAATGCTATCTATTCGGACAAGGGCATTAAGAACAAGGACGATGTATTTGCTTCCAAGGAATACCAAGCATTCGACGCGGCTGTTGCAGCGATTGATAACTACCCGATTCCAGGAGAGGTAATACTCGACCACATTGATAACGTGGTCGCCAAGGCATTGGACACACGCCCCAAGCCCAGGACACTCAAGAAGCCACGTAAGAGCGATAAAACCCTAGCGGAAGCTAAGTCCGACATGCAGGCTGCTCACGATGCGGCGGCGAAGCTGATGGAAAAGATTCGCAGCAAGCTGATGTCAGGCGTAGACCCAGAATTGATGGCTGAGACGGTCCAAGTGGCTTACCTCTACACCAAGGCAGGCATCAAGACATTCAAGGGTTACGTGGAGGCGATTGTTGAGAACTTTGGGGATGCGTTTGCCCGAGAGTTCGCACCCTACATGGAAAGCGGTTGGCGTGCTCTCAATACTCGTGGTATTGTGAATGATGAAGCCGGCAAAGTTGCCGACGTTTTAATGGAGGAAACCGATGTTGACACCACACGCGACGACAATCCTGAAGCTATGGGAGACGAGCCGACCAAACCTCGTCGCAAGCCTAAGAAAGACAGGGAAACTGGAAAAGCACCTGGAAGCGACCAGCCAGCAGATACTTCAGGCCGAGGAGACGATGAGGGAGCAGGGAGCGGACCAACTGAGGATTCGGGAGGAAATAGAGACGGAATATCTTCACCTGCCGGATCTCTAAACAATCACCAGATCGCCGAGCGCCCGGACTGGCTAGAGGGTGGACCCGTTACGAAGCTGAATCGTAACATTGACGCAATCACAACAATGAACCGCGTCGAGGCAGAAGGACGGAGGGCTACCCCCGGAGAGCAGGCAATTATCGCTGGATACACAGGCTGGGGGCACCTCAAGCAGTTCTTCATTCGCGACAGCGACTTGAGGGCGATCAAAGCTATTCAGGGCGACAAGTGGAATCTGAATGCGTTCAAGACGCTCGATGCACGAGTGGAAGAACAGATTCGAGATAATGGCCGCAGGAAGGGAAGTACAAGCGAGCAGATCGAGACGAAGATCCAGCGAGAGAAGGCTAATAACAAGCACCGCATTCGGCTGGCCACGTCCATGACACCTGCCGAGTATGCCCAGGCGCGCAAGAGTACGCGATACTCGCATTACACCGACCCAGCGATCGCTCGTGCGATGTGGGGGTTCCTCAGAGACACCATGCCAGAAGCGGGTAAGATTCGGGTTCTTGAGCCATCCGAGGGCAGCGGCATGTTCTGGGGCACAATGCCGGACTCTATGTTCAAGCGCGCCGAGATGCACGGGATCGACATGGATCCATCGTCCAGTCGCATAGCGAAGCACCTGTATCCGTCAGTACGGCACCTGAACGTTCCTTTTCAGCAGTCTCCATATCCAGAAGGGTTTTTTGATCTGGCCATTACAAACGTGCCGTTCAATAAAAATCCAGTGCAAGACCCGAGCGCAGAGTTCAGCGATGAGCTTTCCCTGCACAACTACTTCTTTGCAAAGACAGCCAGTCGATTGCGAGAGGGCGGGGTAGTGGCGTTCATCACAACGCACTTCACGATGGATGCAGCCAATGCTAAGCAACGGTCGGTCATCACTAATCAAGGTCTGAAATTCCTTGGAGCAGTACGACTGAACCAAGACGCATTTGGGAACGTGGCCAACACAAAGGTCACTACTGACATCATCGTGATGCAGAAAGTAGCTCCTGGGACACTCACGACCAATAACACGTTCGAACTAGCTGCAACAACGATGGCTGCGCCGCACGGGGAGGAAGTTGCCGAGATTACGGTACATCCGTACTTCCAGTCCAAGCCTGGGATGGTCGCAGGACAAATTACGGCTAATGGCGAGATGCGTGGTGCTGCTCCAGAGCTAACGGTCGAGTCGGACATGACCCCAGAGGAGACCGCTGAGTTCATAAGTCGCATGTTAGGAAAGATCGAGATAGACAAACAGGCTTTCATCGAAGGTCAGCAACAACGCAATGACATGGCTGAGGTGTCGCAGGGGGCGACTACGTTTGTTCCAGAGCACCTGCAGGGTCTCGGTGTTGGAAAGATGGCAGTTGATGGCAGCAATCTTGTTGTCCGAACATCTGCAGAAACGATGCTTGTAGTAAAAACTGAATTCAGCCCAACATTGAAAGCTCGTGCTGAGAAGTGGTTTGCAATCCGTGACGCCCTGACTAATCTTCAGCAGCTACAGACGAGCCCAGACAATCCAGAGGCGGCTATCGAGGCTGCACGCAAGGAGTTGAATCGAGTATACGACGACTTTGTAGGAGAGTTCAACGAGAAGAAGAACGATTACAGCGGCTACAAACCACTGAACACGACTTACAACAGGTCAATGTTTGCCGCCGACTACATGTCAGCGACCGTCCAGGCATTAGAGAACACCAAGCTCATTCCTACAGGTGAACTCGACAAGAATGGTAAAGAGAAAACCCGCCTGCGCGTAGAGAAAGCCAGTATCTTCACCGAACGCACGGAATGGCCGCTGGAGCTTCGCCCCAAGCCACAGACTGTGAAAGAGGCGCTCGCGCACAGCATGTTCACCAATGGTGGAGTTGATATCGACTGGATCGCAACCACTTTAGGAAAAAGCAAAGTCGAGGTCGCTAAGCAACTAGAGAAGTACGCATTCGAGGTGCCCAACGATGGAGGATGGGAAATCAACGAAGTGTACCTATCTGGAAACATAGCCAAGAAGCTGGAGGTTGCGGAAGAAGCAGCATCAAAGAACCCCGTGTTCACCAGGAACGTCGATGCACTGAGGGAAGTCTTGCCGGTCCCAAAGACGTTCGAGCAATTGGTGGTTTACCCAAACAGCCCGTTTCTACCGGCTGATCTTCTGCGAGAGTTTGTGTCGGACGCGCTCGGCCTCGGGTCTTTCGATCTCTACCGTAACGACCAGGAGCTTGGTGGCGGGTGGCGTGCGAACTATGACAAGAGCAATGAAGTTAACCAAACAACACAGGATCTTGAACAGTATGCAGTGCGAGACGGAAGTAGGATTCGCAAGCGAGGGTTCGAACTGTTCCTAGATATGATTGCAGGTAAGCCAACGATCATTTTGGATAGAGATGCACACGATAGGACATCCGTAAACGAAAGGCTGACAAACCTTGCCAAGAGCAAGCGACTGGACTTGTCGCGAGCGTTCGACACGTTCATTCGTTCAGCCCAGGAGCGGATGGATGCAGTTGCAAATGAATTCAACAGGCTTCTAAGTGGATATGTCAAACCGCTTATTCCTGAATGGGTAGTGTCGTTTGATGGGATGTCTTCCAATTGGAAAGACCTGATACGGCCATACCAGAAAGAAGCAGCGGCCAAGGTCGCGATGGGTGGCAATACACTACTGGCTCACCGTGTAGGCTACGGCAAAACTTTGTCGGGTGTTGCGGGTATTATGGAGCAAAGGCGACTAGGCGTGGCACGCAAGCCACTGGCGGTCGTCCCTAACCACCTCACTGGCCAGTGGGCTAAGGCGTTCGCCGACTTCTACCCTTCAGCCAAGGTAATGGCCCCCACATCAAAGGACTTTGAAAAGCAGAATCGACAAGCCACCATGAATCGCATCATGACTGGCAACTGGGATGCAGTAATCATTCCAGAGTCCTCGTTCAAGAAACTGCCGATGTCCAGCGAATATGTCGAGCAGTTCTTCCAAGAGCAGATCGCCCAGTCGATAGATGCAGCTGAGCGAGCAAGGGCTGAAGAGGGAGGAGATCCGAGAACAATTGCCGAGTTGGAGGACGTAACCGAACGACTACGCAACCAACTGGCCAAGTACCTGGCAGAAGCACAGAAGGACCCTGGGCCGTTTTTCGACGAGATGGGTATTGACTCTTTGACAGTGGACGAAGCACACCACTACAAGAACCTGCCTTTCTACACGCAGAACACTCGCGTAGCTGGTATCAATCCAACAGGGAGCCAGCAGGCGTTCGACATGTTGATGAAAACGGACTTCATCAACGCACTGACTGGAAGCCGCAACGTGACGTTCCTCACTGGTACGCCAATAGCGAACAGCATGACCGAGGCGTGGGTAATGATGCGCTACCTGATGCCAGAGGCCATGAAGGAAGCCAATGTATTTGCTTTTGATGACTGGAAGAACGCATTTGGTGAAGTGGTAGACCGGACGCGAGTGAATACTATCGGAACAGGATTCCGTACCGAGTCGCGATTCCAGCAGTTCGTGAATCTCGACGTGCTTGCAAAGATGTTCCAGCAAGTCGCCGACATACAGATGATTAACAATGACGTTCAGGTTCCGCCAGTCCAAGGCGGAAAGCCAAGGTCTATTGTGGTCCCTGCTTCAGATGCGATGAAGAACTTCATGCTGGGGCTTGCTGCGCGCAGTGCGAACATGCCGCAAGATCCAAGCGAAGACAACATGCTGAACGTCATGACTGTTGGTGCTGGAGCAGCGATCGACTTTAGGTTGCTGGATGCAGCGGCGATGCCCAGCGAGACTAGCAAAATAACAGTCGCAGCCGATGAGGTAGCAAGGATCTTCCAGGAAACATCTCCGTTTAAGGGTACGCAGATTGTTTGGGCAGACCGTGGCGTACCCAAGGCCGCCAAGAAGCTGACTTCGGAGATGCAGCAACTTGGAGCGTGGATGCTTGAAGAGGTGCAGTCACGCCCGTTGACCATGGAGGACGTTAAGGCGAAGTGGAAGGAAATGCGGCCTACTAAGAATTCGTCTGCAGAACTGCAGCGTTTCATGGCGATGACACTTCAGGACATGAATTACACCACTGGAACTGAGGATGATGAAGTCTCATACAAGGTGGACATGAAGGACGAGCCAACGGTGTGGGTTAACGAGATCACTGACGTAGACCCGAACATCACCGAGCAGGCTGCTCCCCCATGGAATGTCTATCAGCAAATGAAAGACGAGCTAGTTGCCAGGGGTGTTCCTGCCAACCAGATAGTTTTCATCCACGACTTCAAGACAGCAGCACAAAAGGTGCAGTTGTGGGAAAAGATGAACAATGGAGATTTGCGAGTGTTACTAGGGAACACTCCAAGGCTAGGCACTGGAGCCAACATCCAGCAGCGATTGGTCGCCGCGCACCACTTGGATGCTCCATGGAGACCAGCGGACGTAGAGCAACGCGATGGACGCATTATTCGCAGTGGCAATCGAGTAATAACGATCGGAGACAAGATAGGGTACGCGGAGGAAACTGGAGTTGATTTGGACGGAGTGATTATCAATCGCTACGTGACCGAGGGGAGTATTGATGCGAGGTACTGGGATACCAACGAGATGAAGGCCCAAATGCTCCAGGACTTCTGGAGTGGAAACCCAGGAGTATCGATCGAGGAGTTGGGGGCGACTACGCTGAGCATGTCGGACGTGAAGGCCGCCGCTGTTGCTAACCCACTTCTAAAGCGAAAGATAGAGCTTGAGCACGAAGTAAATAAGCTCTCGGAGGAATATCGTGGCGCCGTACAGAGCAAGACGCAGAGCGATTCCAGACTTAGAGAAGCGCAGCAGGAAGTCCCAGAGGCGAAGAAGAAGCTCGAAGCTGCCAAGAAGCGAGTAGCCTGGTGGGAAGCTGGCAAGGCAGGTCTTCCAGAGGGAGAGAACTTTGGTGTCGAAATCGACGGTGAGGTTTTGTTTCGACGAGATGACATCGGCGAGGCGATCGATCGAAAGCTGCATGAAATCGGTCGCAACATTCCGCTAGCTGAGGTGAAGAAAGACGGTTCGGATTGGGCGAAGCAAAGTCTATCAAAGTCTTCAGACGAACTGGAGCTTGGGAAGATTTTCGGGAAGAAGATTACCGTTTCCGTAGAGGGTGGATTTCGCAATCCCGAGACCGGAGAGGTCGTTGGTGGGAACACATGGCAGGAGAAGCAGCTAGCGAAGCAGCTGAAAGATGGTAGTTGGGAACGCTCTTATAGCAATGCGTTGGTTCGCGTAGCTGGTGTCGATGGACTGGCCAGGCTTGGATCTAATCCGCAGGGCTTCGCTGCTCGACTGCGTAATTTTTCAGATCCGGGCGAGAACTGGATTGAGGGCCACGAAAAGGCACTGGCGTCAAAGGAGAAGGCCCTTAAAGAACTAGAGAACCTCGTCAAGTCTATTCCCGAGCCAGACTCTTCCAAGCTCGTGGCAAAGCAGCAGGAGCTGGAGGAGGTTGCTAATGAGATAGGTGACGAGGACGACGACCAGATCACGTACTGGGTTGCTACCGAAGAACTGGAAAGGACGCTTGGTCCAGATACGCTTCACGAGCAACTAGGTCGCGTGGACAGCGTGGAGGTGCTTCTTGGGTACATCAATCATCCAAAAGACGGAAAGCTCTCGGTGTTCAATAGGGCGGGAGATACGCGCCCTCCCGCTCATGCGATGGTATGGGTGGAAGGCGAGAACGCGATAGTTGGCTACGTGCCTCGCGATGACGAAGGGGTTATGGGACTGCCTATCCTAAAACCTCGCAAGCTGATTGGCGTCATCCAGCATCCTGAGCACGGCGAGCTGATGGTGTTCGACCATAAGGAAGGAGAGCTAACCCAACAAGGGAAGGTGTGGGTAGAAAAGGAGGATGGATCGCAGGAGTTTGGATATCAGGACAAAGCTCTCAATGTGGTGATGGGCGTTGAGATGCTGAAGACGGAAAGTTTTGGAGGCTGGCCAGAGGATGTCAAACGCCATACCGAACAATCTAAAAAACCTAGGAAGCCTACAGGCCAAAGCGATGCGAGCACGAGCACGAACAGTGCGTCTAGTGATCCACAGCAGCCAAGGTTGGATGCGTTCACCTCACCTGAGCTACAGGACGCCAGAGCTATTGTTGGCATGCCAGGCACTGTCCGCGACACGGGCAACCAGGCGGAAGCTGACTTTGGTAAGGATGTTGGCAAGGGACTAGGAATTACAGGTAGCGTCCCACTGGCTGGTCCTCACCGTGGAATGGGGATGTCCGTGCGGCATTTCTTCCAGCGGTTCTTCACGTCTCAAGGTGAACTTCCGTCTGACGTGTACGATGCAAAGGTTCGGAAAGAAGGTCGCGTTGCCAAGGAAATGAACCGCCTACGGAATCGCGCCACTGACCTTCGCCGGGGCATCAAGAAAGCCTTGAACGGCAAGCAGTTAACACAGGCGGATATTGAGAGAATGAACGCAGTGCTTCGCGGAGAGAAGCCACTATCCACTGTGCCTGTAGCAGTACGAGCGCCACTCAAGGCAATGAGAGACCATATTGATTCGCTATCAAGCCATCTAATTCTGGAAGGTGTGGCGCAAGGCGACTTAGTAGGGCTTATTGCAGAAAACATGGGCGTCTACGCTACCCGTTCGTATCGCGTATTTGATAATCCGAAGTGGCGTGACCAAGTTCCTGATGCTGTTCGCAATCATGCAGTCGCAGCAATACGTGCGCTCAACCCGGATAAGTCAGATGCTGAGGTAGTAGGAATCTTAGAGTCGCTACTGTTTCGCGGGGCAGCGGATTCACCAGTGGCACTTCTAAAGGGGTCGAAGCTTGGCAGTAAGGATTTGAGCACATTCATAGCACGAAAGGACATTCCGGAGTGGCTGCGGGAGTTGTGGGGAGAATACAAAGACGCTGGCGTGAATTACGCTCGCAGCGTGTTCAAGATGGCGCACTTGCTAGCCAATCAGCAGTTCTTAAACGAAGTTCGTGATGCTGGTCTTGGAAAATGGCTTCGCACGGATGAGGAAGGACCAATAATCAATGAGTATGGTGAGGTCATTACGCCAATCGCGGCTGCGAGCAGTTCCGTTATGGAACCTCTTAATGGGCTCCTGACTACGCCAGAAATAAAGAAGGCGTTTGAGCGGTTCGATGCTCCGGGGGCTATGCCTGAGTGGCTGCGGGTAATGATGACTGTCAATTACGCCGTCAAGTACAGCAAGACGGTCGGCTCAGTAATGACGCACGTCCGTAATGCGGTCTCTAACGTAGGATTCGCAGTAGCCAACGGGCACTGGCGACTAGACAAGGCTGGAAAGGCAGTGTGGGGTACAGCGACAGGAACATTCCAGCTATCTGATGCGAAGTTCCGTGAATACTACAATCATCTTGCAGAACTTGGGATTGTTGGTGAGGATGTTCGGGCAGGTGAGCTAAAGGATGCTCTAAGGGACGCTTCTGAGGCGGATATTGACGAGTTCTTATACAACCGAGAGGCGCGCCATGCGAAGAAGGCAGTCGCTGCTGGTCGGGCTGGAGTGCGATTCATTAACTCCCTCTACCAAGCTGAGGACGGTGTTTGGAAAATCTATGCCTGGGAGAACGAGAAGGCTCGCTATGCCAAAGCACATCCAGAATGGTCACAGCAGCAGGTTGAGGAGCACGCAGCCAAGATTGTCAGGAACACCTACCCGACATACAGCAAAATACCTGAAGCCATCAGGACACTTCGGCGGTTCCCATTAGTAGGCACGTTCGTTAGCTTTCCATCTGAGGTGGTTCGCACGACATTCCATACCGTCGCGCTGGGCATCGAGGAGATGCAGTCGAAGGAAACGCGGTCCATTGGAGCGCAAAGACTGGCTGGTACAGTTGTGTCCATTGGAATGCTATCCGTGCTATCGCGCTCAATGATGGCTATGTTCGGGATTGGCGATGACGATGACGAGGACTTGAGGTGGTTTGTGCCTCCCTGGCAGGAGAACAGCCGGTTCGTTTACCTGAACAAACCACAAGACGCCACATTCCACTTTGTCGACCTGGGTTACTCTGACCCTCACGCCTACCTCACTGACTCCGTGGTAGCATTCATGCGAGGCGACGACTGGAAGGAAAGCATAGGAAAGGCGGCTGCTGAATTCATGCGCCCATTCGCATCCGAAGAGATATTGGCAAAGGCGTTGATGGACCTGCGTAGTAACGAGGGCGATAAGATTTACAACCCGAAGGATGAGATTGGGGAGCAGGCTAAGGACATTGTGGCGCATCTTTGGACCAACGCTCTGGAGCCTGGAACGCTGTCGTCTGTGAGGAGAGTTATAACAGCCATAGGGGGCACTGACCCGTCCAAGAGTGTTCTGGATGAAGTGTTAGCCGTCACGACTGGGCAGCGAATCCAAAAAGTAGATGTTGCGCATTCGCTGGGATTCAGAGTTAGGGACTTCGGAAAGGCGATTACGCAGATTCAGGGCATTGCTCGTAAGACGGTCACCTCACGCGGAACAGCTAACGGAGTAATGGTAGCTGCTGACTTGGCTCGTATGGAGAAATTGCGACTGGCTGCGTTCTCTGAGATGCAACAGATTGCCGGGGCAGCAAGACGACTTGGAGTGTCCGAGGAGTCTATACGAACGATGTTGATAGCTGAACTGCCAGACGATGTTGCGGAACAATTGATGACTGGTGACTATTCCGCCTACGAGATGACACCACAGACTGTACGTCAGATGATGAGCGCAAAGCCAGACGAGTTCATGCAGCGTTTCTCAGCGTGGCACGGTCAGCGTACTCCCGAGGCGATACGGTCCTATGTTGGTCAGCGGCTAGCGAACAGCGAACCGGATGAAATTAAGAGCGAACTGAATATGCTGGGCGTTACACTCGATGAAGCCAAACTGTCGCTGAGAGAATATTGGCAAAAGAGAGGATGGCCGGTAAGGAACAAGGGCGCATTAGTAGACGCATTACGAAATAGGTTCCGAAAGCTTAATGCACTATACGCCCAGTAAGCTTGCCTTACCAATTAAACCGCCTATGATGTACCTAGCGATTCTGCATGAGCGCTATCTCCTGAGCCTCCCAGCGAACCGGGTAACTTCGCTGGGAGGTTTTTTTATTGACTACGAGTGTTTGATTCGTTATAGTCTTTGCTGAGCTGATTGACCGTCGGCAACAAAACACACCCCTCCCGAATCGTGTCTATGCGCACTCGCGCCTCCGACGGTCAAAGCGATTCGGGAGGGATTTTTCTAAATGGCACAAGCGATGGAGCGACGAGGAACGGTCAAGTATCGTGATAGGTTTGCTCAGCAGGTGGAGCACGATGGGTGGTGCGATATACTCCCAAGAAATATCACGCCTTCGGATATCGATGTTGTGTTTGATAACATGCGGCTGGCTAGGGTGCTATTCTGTGAGTTCAGTTCTGCAGTGTCGCTTTGGGGCGGCAAGCCGGGCGGTCAGAGGTATCTGTACCAGCAACTGCTAAAGACGAACAACTACAAAAACGGGTGCGTGCTATGTCGGCATGACGTGCCTGTTGAGCGAAACGTGAACTCTTTCAAGGACGTTGTTTCGTTCCATGTCATGCGAGCAAGCGCAGGACTGGTTTACTTTATGCCATCGGAAACAGAGTATTTTCCTGGAGCGCTTTGGGTTGATTTTGTTAAGTCCTTTTATGGGATAGAGAATAACTGGGGTGCATGGTGAACGAGCTTTCAACCGTCACGTTGCTTAACTCGGCATCTGCGATAGCTTGCAAGTATCCAAGCGTTCTGGATAGATTTGCGTACAAGAAGCTAATCGACGCGGTTAAAGCGCTCAAGGCAAAGACACCAGAAGTTGCGAGAGCGGACATTGAAGTTCAGGTATCGCTAGCCGATGCTATGGACGAAGCGCTGGCGACAGGAGAGGCGACGAGAGGTCACAACACAGCGTTCCAAGTTGGAACGCACGAGGTAGCGTGCGCCGAGGTAGACCGCTGGCGGAAACTGCGGGCGATACCGGAGGATG
>OFQZ01000647.1_pt1 | contig 11540 bp, 13 predicted proteins | sample 1543011 | NCBI WGS metagenome assembly OFQZ01 (sample SAMN07774216, study PRJEB24372) | wastewater metagenome | isolation source: Exp Tend NO 0WW | collected 2016-02 | reverse complement strand
TGGTAGTGAAAACCCCGATCTTAGACTAGTTCCAAACTGTTGTAGCGCCACCACATGCAAGCCGAACTCTGGACGCTGAACCGCCTGGCGGTCGAATTGGGCCGGGACCGGCGGGCGCTGGCTCGTGATCTGGATGGACTGGAGCCGGATCACGTCGAGGCGATGAAGGCCGGCCGGATGGATCGGCGCTGGCGGCTCAAGCGCGTGGTAGAGCATCTTTATGCGGGCGGCGCGGGAGAGTTGGACGGCCCGCGCGAACGGGCGCGCAAGGACAAAGAGTCCGCCGACAAGTTAGCTATGGAGAACGCTGTTCGCCGCGGCGAACTGATCGAGATGGAGGAGGTTGAACGCGGATACGGGTCGCTGGTGATGGCGGCTCGTGCGAGGCTGATTCAGCTACCTGATGCAATTGGACAATTCTGCCCCCCAAGCGTTGCCGGTGTGGTCATTGCCGAGGTGCGCAAGCGCGTCTACGAGGCACTCACCGACCTGGCTAACACGCCTGAACCGACTGTTCACGCCACCACCGCGGTTAACGGTGAGCGAGTGGGCGGACAGGACGAGACGGTTGTCGAGCGAGAGCAGCGCGGAGCCGGGACAATGGAGAACTGACCGGGTTCCATATTTACGTGCGGTCATGGACGCGATGTGCGATCCGGCGGTGCGCGAGTCGGTGTTGATGAAGTCGGCTCAGGTGGGTGGCACCGAGGCGGTGAACAACATCATCGGCTACCACATTGACCAGGACCCGGCGCCGATGCTGCTGTTGCAGCCGACGCTGGAGATGGCGGAGGCGTGGTCGAAGGACCGACTGGCGCCGATGATCCGCGACACGTCTGCGCTGGCGGACAAGATCGCAGACCCCAAGGCACGCGACAGCGGCAACACGCTGCTGCACAAGCGTTTTGCCGGTGGGCATCTGACGATAGTTGGCGCGAATTCACCGGCCGGGTTGGCGTCGAGGCCGATCAGGGTGCTGCTGTGTGATGAGGTGGATCGATTCCCGTCGAGCGCCGGGACTGAGGGGGACCCGGTGGATTTGGCGCGACGGCGCACGGCGACGTTCAGGAATCGCAAGGTGCTGATGATTTCGACGCCGACCGTGAAGGGGTCGAGTCGCATCGAATCTGCGTTCGAGCAGTCGGACCAGCGGTACTACTTCGTGCCGTGTCCGCACTGCGAAGCCATGCAGCGACTCGTGTGGGCGCAGGTGCATTGGCCGCAGGATCGGCCAGAGGAAGCGGCTTACGTATGCCAGCATTGCGGCGCCGAGATCGACGAGGCGCAGAAGTCGCAAATGCTGGCGGCGGGTGAGTGGCGATCTTCGCGGCCGTTCAACGGCGTGGCGGGGTTCCACATTTCCGAGTTGTATTCTCCGTGGACGTCGTGGGCCGAGATGGCACGCGCGTTTCTACGCGCAAAGCCGTTTCCGGAAACCCTGCAGACGTGGATCAACACGGCGCTGGGCGAAACGTGGGAAGACAGCGGCGAGAAGCTGGAATCTGTCGGGCTGATGGCGCGACGCGAGTCGTACACCGCGCAATCAATTCCCGCAGGGGTGCGGCTGCTGACGGCCGGGACGGACGTTCAGGACGATCGGCTCGAGGTCTTCCTTTACGGGTGGGGCGTCGACGAGGAAGCGTGGCGCATCGAGCACAAGGTGTTGCGGGGCGATCCTGGCGGGCAGGCGTTGTGGAAGGAACACGACGAGTTCCTGACGCGCCGATTCCGCACCGACGATGGACGCGATCTGATGATCGAAGCGTGCTGCATCGACTCGGGTGGGCACTTTACGGAACAGGTCTATCGGTACTGTCTGGCGCGCAAACGGTTCCGGGTGTGGGCGATCAAGGGTATTGCGGGTGCCGGGCGTCCGGCATGGCCGAAGAAAGCCGGGTATGGGCGGGCGGTCAGGGTGGCGCTGTGGATGATCGGCGTAGATACGATCAAGGCGCTGATCTACGGTCGACTGAAGAAAATCAGCGAGCCAGGGCCGGGTTACTTTCATTTCGACGCCAATGCGGATGATGAATTTTTCGAGCAACTCACGAGCGAGACCGTCGTAATGCGCGTGAGCATGGGTCGGCATGTGCGCGTGTGGAAGCCGAAGAAGGCTGGCATCCGGCAGGAAGGACTCGACGGCACGGTCTATGCCTACGCGGCGATGCTGGGTAGGGGCGGCGCGGAATTGCTGAACGCGCGCGTGAACGCGCAGCCAGAGGCGCAAGCCGAGACGCAGGTGCCAACGCCGGTTGCGCCGAGTGAACGTGCGGAGTCCGTTAATCGTCGTCGACCCATGCCGGCGCGCTCGCGCTGGTCGAATCGCTGGAGGTAATTGTGCCGACGATGGATAGCATTCCGGAAAAGCTCACGGCCGGGGATACGTGGCGGTGGACGGTTGCATTTGCCGACTACCCTGCTCCGACGTGGATTGTGACGTACACGTTCCGCAACGCGTCGGCGTCGTTCAGTGCGCAGGCTGCGGCTGATGGCACGAGCCATGCCGTGACAATCGCCGCGGCGACCAGTGCAGCAATCATCGCGGGTCGGTACCAATGGACTGCGCGAGCGGTATCCGGGTCGATTGTCGAGACGATTGATTCAGAGTCCGGGTGGGTGGAAATTCTGCCCGACTCAATCGCGGGGCAATCCCGCGATATGCGATCGTGGGCGCAGCGCGCGCTCGACGCGGTAAAGGCGACGATTGAAGGCACGGCCACCTCGGCGCAGCAGACATTCAGCATTGGCGGGCGATCGGTGTCGTTAATGTCGTGGTCGGAGTTGCGGCGCAAGCAGGTAGATCTGGAAAACGATGTCGCGCGCGAGGAACAATCAGATCGGCTTAGGACTCGTGGCGTGTCGAGTTCCCGTGTACTGGTGCGCGGATGAGATGGCTGTCTAGCTTCGGCCGCTGGTTATCCGGCGATGCCAAGCGCGCGCCGCGTCGTCAGATACGCAGCACGATCGTGGCCGGAGAACAGGGCCGGCTGACTGAATCGTGGACGGGCGTAGTTGCCAGCGCCGACGCCGCTCTCTACGGCCGGCTGCCGCTGGTGCGTCAGCGTAGTCGCTGGTTGGCGTACAACAACGATTACATGCGCAATTTCCTGCGCCTGTGCACGAACAACATCGTCGGCCCGCATGGCTTCTCGCTGCAGGTACGCACGAGTCTGGCGGACGGCAGTCCCGATACGGCACTGAATGATTCGGCAGAGTCCGCGTTCTGGCGGTGGTCGCGTCGCGGTGTGTGCGATGTCTCGCGCAAGCATTCGCTGCGCTCGCTGTGCAATCTTGTGGTCGAGGCGGTCGCGCGCGACGGCGAGACGCTGGTTCGCAAGGTCTACGGCGCGAGCGCGAACGAATACCAGTTCGGCTTAATGCACATCGACATTGACCGGCTGGACGAGAACAAGTCGGAGGTCTTGCGCGATGGCCGCGTCATCAAGATGGGCGTCGAGATGGACGCACTAGGTGCGCCGATCGCGTACTGGATCAGGCAGGACAACCCGCACGATTACCAGATGTCTGCGCGCTCATCCGTCTCTGTGAGAGTACCCGCGAGCGAGATTCTGCACATCGGCCTGTTCGAGCGGCCGGAACAGACGCGATGCCTGCCGTGGTCGGTGAGCGCGGTCACGCGACTGAAACAAGTCGGCGCGTATGAAGAAGCCGCAGTAGTGGCCGCGAACATCGGCGCGGCAAAGGTCGGATATTGGAAACCGGGCGAGAGCTCGAATATGGGACCCGGCGATATCGCCGACAGCAAGGGCGATGACGGTGAGTATTTCTTCGATTTCGAGCCGGGCGATATTCGTGTGGGTCCGCGCGACGCGGAACTGAAAACTATCGACTGGCAGTATCCGCACGAACAATACGAGCCGTTCACGAAGGCGATGCTGCGCGGGCTTTCCGCGGGTCTCGGTGTTTCACATGCGAGCCTCTCGAACGATCTATCGAGCGTCAATTATTCGAGCATTCGCACGGGTATGGTCGGCGAGCGCGAAATCTGGATAGGGTTGCAGAACTGGTTCGTGGAGTCGTTTCTCGAGCCGGTGTATTCCGAGTGGCTGCGCTGGGCACTCGGCACCGGAAACGTGACGCTTGCAAGCGGCGCCGCGATTCCCGTTGTGCGGTACGAGAAACTCAACATGCCGCAGTTCATCGGCCGCAGGTGGGGATGGGTCGACCCGAAGAGTGACATTGAGGCAACCATCATCGCGATCAACAACGGATTGACGTCGCGCACGGCGATAGCTGCGGAACAAGGTCGCGACCTGCAGGAAGTGTGGGCCGACTTGGCACGCGAGCAGGATATGGCGCGAGAGATGGGAATTACGCTGGCGCTGCCTGTCGCCAGTTCTGGAAAAAACGAGGGAACTGACAATGCGAAAGCAGAAGGCGCGGATTCGCCCGCGTGAAAATATCCGCCTGGAACGCTCTTTTGCGTTCGAGCGCGAGGCAGTAGACGATGAAGCACGCACGCTTTCGGTAGCGTTCTCATCCGGTTTTGCAGTCGAGCGATATTGGGGAACCGAAATCCTCTCGCATGATCCCGGCGCAATGCGCCTGGGACGGCTCAAGGATAGCGGCCCGGTGCTGCTCGATCATTCAGCTCGTGATCTGGTGGGCGTCATCGAAGACGCGGAGATTGGCTCCGATGGCAAGGGACGCGCTGTTGTGCGTTTCGGCCGGAGCGCGCTGGCCGAAGAAGTCTACCAGGACGTGAAGGACGGTATCCGCACGAAGATTTCGGTCGGGTATGACGTCCATAAATGGCAGGTCGACGAGAGCACGGAGACTTTCCGCGCGATCGATTGGGAACCATTTGAGATCAGTTTCGTTTCGATACCTGCGGACCCGACGGTAGGGGTTGGTCGCTCCGCGCAACCCGTAACCAGCCCCGAACATCAGGAGATTGCAAAGATGGAAGACGAAGTGAAGCCGGCCGTCACAGTTGATGTGCGCGCTGTGGAAAGCCAGGTGCGTGAGCGCGAGATTGCGCGCATCCGCGAGTTGGAGAACGTGGGCCGCACGTTCAAGGATCACGACGGCGAGGATCTCGCGCGCGAGGCGATTAGCGCCGGCAAAAGTGTCGGCGATCTGCAGGCGGCGATTCTGGAGCGCGTGGGACGCAAGCCTGTGCCGAAAGCAGACATCGGCTTGACCGAGACGGAAGTGCGTTCCTACAGTCTCGTGAGGGCAATCAACGGCCTGCTCGCGGTGACCACGGGCGATCGTCGCGCGCGTGAGGCCGCAGCGTTCGAGTTCGAGGTGAGCGAAGCGGCTGCGAAGGTCGACAAGAAGGAAGCGCGCGGCATCATCGTGCCGTGGGACGTGCTCTACAAACCAGAGCTTGAGCGCATGAAGCGCGACCTGACGACTTCGGTGGCTAGCGGCACATCGAAGTTCGGCTACTCGGTAGCCACGAATCTGCTCGCGGATTCGTTCATCGACGTACTGCGCGCGCGTACCGTGGTTGGCCAGCTCGGCGCAACGATGCTGCCGGGTCTCGTGGGCAATGTCGCAATTCCGCGCCAGAACCTCGCGAGCACGGTCTATTGGGTGGCGGAGAATAGTGCGCCGACCGAGGGCGCACCGACACTCGATCAGGTCGCGCTTTCGCCGAAGACCGTAGGTGGCTTTGTCGATTTCAGCCGCAAGCTGATGCTGCAGGGCACGCCGGGCGTCGAGGGCCTGGTACGCAATGATCTGACGCGCGGTATCATGACGGAGGTTGACCGCGTGGCGCTGGCGGGCACGGGGTCCAACACGCCGACGGGTGTGCTGTACACCACTGGTATTGGATCGGTGACCATCGGAACGAACGGTGGCGCGCCGACGTGGGCTCATGTGAATCAGCTCTGGCGCGAAATTGCGATCGACAACGCGGACATGGGATCGCTGTCCTACGTGACGAACGCGCAAGTGGCGTACAAGTTGCGCACGACGTCGCGGCAGTCGAGCGGTGTTGAGGGCAACTTCATCATGTCTCCCGAAGGGAACACGCTTGCCGGATTCCCGGTGGCGATCACGCAGCAGATTCCGGCGAACCTGACAAAAGGATCGGCGAGCGGCACGCTGTCGGCAATGCTGTTCGGCAACTGGACCGATCTGCTGATCGGCATGTGGTCTGGCATCGATCTGCTGGTTGATCCGTACACGGGATCGAGCGCCGGAACGGTGCGCGTCGTGGCGTTCCAGGATTTGGACGTGGCCGTGCGTCATCCGGAATCGTTCGCCGAGTGCAACGAGATCCTGCCGACGTAATTGCGCGATCTGGTGGAACTGAGGGACTCTCACCGCGGACGGCCTTGCGCCGTTCTCGGTGGGGGGCCCTCACTGCCGGCGCAGGTGCGTCGACTGGCAGGAGACGAACTTCTGATCGGCGTCAATCAGCACGCGTTGCTGTTGGCGCTCGATTACATCGTGTTTCAGGATGCGGCCGTGTTCGATCTCGTGAAAGATCATCCGGCGCAGCGGATCACGCAACACCGGGATCTTGCGGATATCTGGTCGGGCATTGCGCCAGATTTTCAGTTTTCGGGTGGAACGGCGGTGTGGGTGGCTGACTTTTTCGGCTGCGCACCGATCATCCTTTGCGGCATTGACGAATACAGCGCGGACAGACGCTATTGGCATTCGATCGAACGTTGTGGCGCGCAAGTATCGGACCGGCGCGCGTGGGTGCGAGTCCGGGATCACTGTCGTGAGCCGACCGCGGTACGCGCGATGGACGGCCCGCTGGTGGAATTGTTTGGAGGTGTCGAGTGAAAGTCGAAATGATGCGGTCGCGAATGGGTGAGGACGGGCAGACGCTGGAGGCAGGTCGCGTCTATGAGGTGGAGAGCCGCTTCGCGGTATGGCTGATGAACAGGGGTGCGGCGCGTCCCTACAACCCGCCAAAGACCGCGGAATCGCCCGTGCATGTCATGACAACCGATGCCGCTGCGGCCATTGTGCGTGGATCAAAAATCCGCAAGGGCGAGTGAGATCGCCAAGTATGCCCGCGCGTACTCGAACACTGATTATCGAATGGGCGATAGCCGCATGGCGGCCGTCCGCAGATTGTTGTCGGGTGCCTCGCCTGGCTCGCTGCTTGACGTGGGCGGCGGTCGTGGTGAGACGCTCGCGATAGCGCGCGCGCTCGGGTTTGGCCCGATTACTGCGACAGAGGTTGTGCCGGCCCTGCTACAAGCCGGGTGGATAGAGGCCGCGCTTCCGGAGCCGCTACCGTTCCTCGCTGACGCGTTCGATGTCGTGACGTGTTTCGATGTGCTCGAGCACCTGCTGCCAGACGATGCAGATGCCGCGATCGCTGAACTGGTTCGCGTGGCCCGACGCACGCTATTCGTGACCGCGGCTGATTACTCGGATGTTTGGCACGACGTGGAGCTGCACGTCGGTCGGCGACCCTACGAAAAATGGGACGCGTTGATTCGTCGGCATGGCCGGGTGACGGCGATGGGAGACAGCGGCAGCGGGCAGGCATGGAGAGTGGATTGCGATGCTTGAGAACGACGGCGACAGACTGTTTTCGATTCGCATGAGCGATGGCGTGCCGGTACGGACTGACGCCGGACTTTTCTGCGCGCTGTTTGATCGCGCGTTCGCAGAGGTGTCAATGGGTGACATCGAGATGGAAGGCAGGCGGCCGGTGTTGATCTGTCGCAGTTGCGACGTTGTGGCGCTTCGCAAGGACGCGACCGTTGACGTCGAGGGGCTTAATTTGAAGGTCATGCGTCTGGAGCCTGACACGCCTGCGCCTGGCTGGACCACGGTATTGCTGCGGGAGTGACATGCATCGCGCGCTGGAAATCGTGAACGCGGCGGTCGCGCTGTTGCAGGCGAATACGAATCTCGCGGCGAGCGTGTACGCGCATCGGGTGCTGTCGCTCGCGGCCGAAGAACTGGAAGTACCTGCGGTGTCGGTGCGCATGGGCGTCGACACACCATCCTCGGGCAGCGGGCAGAGCTCCCTGTCGTTCATCGACAGCGAACTGGAACTGTCCGTCGATTTGTGGGCGCAGGACGTGTCGGAGCAGGACGTGCTGGAAAAGTTGCTCGAGTTGCGCGCTCAGACGCATATCAGTTTGCAGGCTGATTTCACGCTCGGTCTCGCCTACGTCACCGACACGGCTTACGGCGGATCGTCCGCGCCTGATCTTGATCCCGGCGGTGCGCGCATTGCCGGGCACATTTCCACGCGGTGGACCGTGCGCTATCGCATGAACTACACCGACCCGAACTAGGAGACGACGATGAGCCACGGTCTGATCAAGCGCGAGCTGATCCAGGCGGAGATCGAGATAACCTACGGCACCGACCCCACGCCCGCGGCGACCGATGTTGTGCTGGTGCGTAACATCGCACATACGGCCGACCGGCTGCGCATGGCGCGTCGTGGGGCGATCCGCACGAGTCTCGGCGAATTGCAGCACATCTACGGCGGATCGCTCGAGGCGATTTCGTTCGAGTGCGAAGTGAAGGGCTCAGGCACTGCGGGCACGGCGCCGGAAATCGACGCGTTGCTGCGCGCCTGCGGGCTGAAGGTCGCCACCGTGGCTTCGACTTCTAACACCTACTCGCCGACATCAACCAGTCTCGAAAGCTGCACGATCCACTACTACGAGGCGGCTGCTGGCGCGAACACGCAGGTGCGGCACATCCTCACCGGCTGTCGGGGCAACGTCGAGTTTGTGTACACGACTGGCGATATTCTGCTCGCGCGCTTTTCGATGGTCGGAACGCGATCGACGCCGACTGATCAGACGCTGCCGACGCCGACCTACGACGCGACCGTGCCGCAAGCTGTGAAGGGGTTGTCAACCACGATCGGTGGCGTGGCGAATCTCGTCATCCAAGGCTACACGCTGAACCTCAACAACGAGATCATCGTACCTGACAATCTGAACGACACAGAGGGGTACGGACAGATCATGATCGCAGGACGCGATCCGACGCTCGAACTGACGCGTCACAACGAACTCGTCGCGACCATCGCGCCGTGGGCGGACATCATCGCGGGAACGGCGCGTGCGTTCGTATCCGGCACGCTCGGCAGCACCGCAGGAAATCGCATCGCGCTCAACGCCGGACAGATGCACTATCGCGGTATTGCTCCGAGCGATGACAGCGGCATTCGCGCGGCGACGTATTCGTTCGGCCTGCATGAGACGAGCACCGTCGACACTGAATTCACGCTGGTCTTCACCTAATGGAACTCGCGAAGAAACTCGAACCGGCATGGTTCGATTACGAGGACGCAGGCTTTCTGTGCAAGCCGCTCACGGCCGCGCAGAAACTCAGCGCGTTCGCCGCGATTGAGTCCGAGGATTACGGCCAAGCCTACGCGCGCATGGTCAGATCGGCGGTCACGGACTGGCGCGGCATCAAGCAAGGCGGCGAGGACGTGCCGTTCAGTGTCGCCGCGCTTGACGACCTGTTCAGCGACGAGCGCAATGCGTCGCTGCTGATGCAGCTCGGCACCTTCATCGCCAATCGCGCACGGACCGCCGACCCAAAAAAATCATAGGGGCGATCGCAGTCGCCCTGAATCCAGACTGGGCCCCCTGCGGAAACTGCGACTGCCGGCACGGCATTAGTCCCATTCCAGATAAGTGGGAAGTGAAGGACGTGTTCCGCACGAATCGCTGCCCGCGTCGTGATCAGCCGGACGATTGGGCGCTCATGCTGGACCTGCTCAATCATTATCGCAGCGGGCACCTGTGGGCTTCTGGCGGGTTATCCGATCAGCCCGCAGCGTACATTGACACCATGTCTCTAATTGAAACCTGGGTAAACAAGCTCCGTGCCTAACGCTACTGCCCGCTACGTCATCACCGCCGACGACAACACGAAAGCTGCGATCGCGTCTGTGCGTCGCGGGTTCACGAGTCTCGATCGTTCCGCAAAGATGTTGGGGAAAACCATCATCGGTCTCGGCACAGGCGCGGCATTCTATGGGCTGGCGCGCGCTATCAAGGGGCTTTTTGGCAACGTCGCGCAGAGCAATACCGAATTTGCCAATTCGCTCGAAGCGGTCAAAAAGAGCTTCAAGGATCTCGCCACGCCGAAATCCGGTGTCGCTGAAACCGCAAAAGCGATGAACGATCTCGCGCGCACATTGACCGATCCGAAGGTCAAAGAGGGTGCCGACTCGCTGTTTTCCATGTTGATTCTCGGCGCCGCGAAACTCGCGAAACTTACCGCATTGACGGTCGGCAATCTGGTGACGATCGGCAAGGGAATCGGGCTGATCAAAGGTGGCAGGCAAGACGAGATCGATCGATTGATCGTCGATATTGCCAAGCGCAGGGAAGGCAAGTCGGCACTCGCGCGTGGATTTGAAAAGACGTTCTCAGGCGTGGGTGGTGAGGATGAGGCGGCGGTATTGGAGTCGCTGGAGCGGCGACTCTATGATTTGCAGTATGCGGAAGGCGTCAGTAAAGGTCGGCAAGGACGAATTGCGTCAGGGGTTCGTGGCGGGCGAGATCGTGGGGCTGGATTCGATATCAAGCCTGTCACGGAGGCACCGCTGGGGAAGCTGAATCTTTCGCTGAACGCCCGCGCGGCCGAACTCGTGGACGGCATGAAGCTGGACGACTTCGGCGACGCCATCATCGAATCCACCGAAGGCATTGCCGACCGCATGAGCGAGGCGCTGAAAGAGCCGTTCACGGAACTGACGCCGTACGCTGAACAAGCCGCGCGCAACATGCAGGACACCTTTGCCGATTTCCTGTTCGATCCGTTTCAGGACGGCATCAAGGGCATGCTGAAGGGCTTCATCGACGTGATCCGGCGCATGGTGGCGGAAGCGGCGGCGGCGAAGATATTCGGCAGCAAGGCGTCGGGCGGGTTGGGATTCGGCGATTTCATCACCGGGGCAGTTGGCAGTTTGTTCGGTGGTGGCAAGGCTGCGGGCGGCCCGGTGTCTGCTGGCACGAGTTATCTCGTGGGCGAGCGCGGGCCGGAACTGTTCACGCCGCGCGGCGGCGGCCACATCACGCCGAATCACGCAATGGGCGGCGGGGTGGTGCAAAACATCACGGTGGACGCGCGCGGCGCGACCGTGGACGCCATCCGTGCGATTCCTGCGGCGATGGCGGAAGCCAAGCGCCAAGCGGTCGCGGAAGTGCAGGAACTCGTGCGCAGGGGTCGGCTATGAGCCGCGAACTGATTTGGCCGCCCAGCCTGCGGATCACGAGCATGGAGCGGCGCTTGATCGGCAACGCGGGCGTGTCGCGCTCGCCGCTGTCGGGTGCGACAACGACGGTAGACCGGTCGGGGGACCGGTGGGCGATATCGGTCACGGTGGAGAATATGTCGGACCGTGCGAGCTACGCCGAACGGGCGAGCGCCGAAGCGTTCATCGCGGCGATCCGCAACAGGAATGCGCGCATATGGATTCACGATCCCGGCTACGCGCCGCGCGGGTCCTTCTCTGCGCCGGAACTATTCGCCAACGCCGATTTCGCGAACGGCGTTACGGGGTGGACGACGACGCTTGCATCGCTGACCGTGCGCGATCGGGGGGGCCG
>OFQZ01000646.1_pt1 | contig 11559 bp, 24 predicted proteins | sample 1543011 | NCBI WGS metagenome assembly OFQZ01 (sample SAMN07774216, study PRJEB24372) | wastewater metagenome | isolation source: Exp Tend NO 0WW | collected 2016-02 | reverse complement strand
TGTGGCATCTCCAGATAAGCCCACCCACCCCCACTTCCCCGGCTTGCGACCGGGGCCAGCTTCGCGGGCTGGAGGGGTGGGTGGACGGGTCGCGTTAGGATTTCTTCGCGGTTTTCGGCAGCCGAAAACCCTTGCGGACAAAATACTGCTCCGTCCGGTCGCCTGCATCCGCAATCCGCATATAGGGGTCACCATGATCGTGCTCGCTACGATCAAACCCACCGTATGATGTCGTCACAATTTGGCCTTGGTTTACGCGAGGAGTGTCAAATCGCACACCACTGGGGATGTCTGACACATTGCATGGGATGTATACGATCATCTGTCTATCTCCCGTGGGGCTGGCGAGGCCCGGCTTCGTTGCGAGCGATGACGTTCATCACTCTTGTACATGTATATTAGCATCTATAGGTATTAGTGCAAGTACTAATCCAGAGAATTATCGGATTATTTTCCGGCCCCGTTCCCCGTGGCAGTCGGTGCCGGGTAACAGGTGTTGAGTAATGCGGCGAGGAATTCATATCGAGTCATCCCGTCTTGCTGGAATTTCCAATAGGCACTATCGCTAAGTAGCTCCTCAATTTGCTGGCCTATAGCCCACGCAGGCAACCCCGGCAACTCGCTGCGGGGAATGCAGTTGGTGGTGAGTTCGGATTGGCAACAACCGTAGCACAGGTCGCCATATTCCACCGCCAATGCCATCCACTTACGGCACATCTTGCATGATCTATCACTCATGACGTTCATTCTCCTTTGTAGCGGGCGAGGAGGGTACGGGCATTCTTCACCCACTGCACTTCCTTACCATTGTTTGGCACGATGTCTTCGGCAGCCTCCTCCAGCAGCCCCGCCATCTTCCGAACGGTGGAGACAACGGAATCAAGATTCAGCGCAACGAGCGTGCCGTCAGTGAAATACTCGGCATGCCTACCCTGCATGTCAGTTAAGTCCGCTTCCGTCAGTATCTCGGCCTTGTCGTTGCTCACGGCGTTGCTCCTTTCAATGCTGCTAGTGGCAAATCGCCTTTCGGACATTGCCAATGGTGTCGATTCCTGGGGCAGCCACACCGCTTGCAGGCCGGGATGTGGTAACGCTGGATTGTCTGCTTGATACCATCCCGGAATCCAGCCACATGCACACGGATACGCCTGCCTGATCCGTGGTACGCAACCAGCAGATCATAAGGCCCGGCTGCTTGCGGTATCCAGTGATGTCCTGCTACTCGCGGTTCTCTCACGGCTTCACCTCGCCTTCGATGCGACGGATGGATTTAGCTGGGACACGGATGTGAATCTCTTCAACGTCAGATGCATCGAGTGCATCATCGGAAACGTAGTAGAAATCGTGGACATCCAGATCAATAAAGCCGTCACGCTCTGGTCTTATCTGCTTCACCACCGCCCGCACCCACACCGCATCGCCAGGCTGGAGCGGCGGCGGGGTGGGAGTTACAGGGCTTCCCATCAACTCGCTAAAAGCGTTGCTCGGTTGCCACGCTACCGGCCTGCATTCGTCGTCAGGGTGCATCACTGCCTCGCTCGTCATCGCTCGTTCCTCCGGGTTGCCCGCTGGGGGCGGTTAGGTGCTAACCTTCACTTCCAAGCCCAGCACCTTCATGATCGCATCAAGCCGTTCGCTGGTCATGTCCTTGTCGCCGTTCAGGTAAGCCTGAACATGCACGATGGATACGACACGCTTACCCTTGCGATCATTCCCGCATTGCTGGGAGATGGCGTAGGCAGTGAGGCCCAAACGAGATGCTTGGGCCTGAATAGATTTACGGATGGTCATCTGATCCTCGTTAGAGTGCATAGTTGCGTTTCATTGCCCATTCCCATGCAGTGTTCATGATGATGCAATTGTTCTCAACTTTGTCCGGCGAGTTTTCGTCTGCGGCAAGTATCTCAAGACACCCAAGCTCTTCACAGGCAAGAGACATAGAGTAGTCGGCATCGAAATACTCGTTGAGGCCGAGGTCTTCCGCAACAGCCCTCGCTATCGTCTCTTCACTGACATGGCTGCGAATGTGCTTGCAGAATGACCGTGACAACGCCTCGATCATTTCTGTCCATGCTGTCCACTCGGCACAGTTGGCGCACCCAACCTTGTCAGTACATGTGCAGTTGTTCTTTGGCTTCATCATCTCTCAATCCTCAGCCCTGAATCCCGTCAGGTCGGCATCAGTTGTTTACTGATAACTCTAGTGTAGCTATCGGAATACATAAAGCAATAGCTTTATACAAGATTTCAGGAAATAGTTAGTTGCTCACCTCCCGCAACGCCCGGCGAAGTTGCTGGTCGATAACATCAGCAACGCATTCCTCGCCCCATCCACCGTAGCTTCGAGCGAGAGGCGTGCAGTCCTCCATCAGCCGCAACTGCCCAACCACCTCGCCGTGATAGTTGGTGAACAATTCCCTGGCAATCAAGTGCGACAGAGCTTTGATGTTCAGCCGCTTCACATTCGCGGCCTTCGGCTTCGTGACGCTGCCGCCCTTCTTCGCGGGACGGCGGGGGACAGTCGGCATGGGGGGACTCCTCTTGTGTTAGTTTCATGGTACTTATAGTACTACACAAAGTAAATACATCTATTGCTTATTCCGTAAACATTCTCCACAATAACTCCATGAGCAAAATCGGCAGGCCTCGCAAACGCAAAGCAGACAAGTTATCCCATGAACTGCGTATCCGTTGCACAGAGACGCAATGGAAGCTATTTCATCGGGCATCACGCAGGCACAAGAAAGCTGAGCTGAGCGCATGGGCCAGGGAGATATTGACTGCCGCCGCTAGCCCTCCCGATGCTCCCACGCCGGGTACTGCTGGATGAACAGCTTCTTCTTGATCCGGTACACATCGGTAATCATCCCCTTGCTGTCATAGCACACCTGCTGGCCATTCTCGATGAATGTGGCATCAGCGATGTAATCACAGACCTTGATGCCTGCTGGCCCGTTCAGGGGGAACTTCACCTGGCGTTTCAGGTCAGTGATAGCACCGGCACGCTCTAATAGACGGAGCTTCTGCCAGTCGTTGTATTCCTTGGTGCTGGCAAAGTAGCCTTCCTCGGTCTTGACCGGCTTCGCCTTATACTTGTGCGGCTTCCATGCCATGAGTGCTAGTCCTCTGTGTGTTCAGGATGCTCGATGATGTACTTCTTCAGGTAGACCGCCATATCCAGGCATTCCTCCAGCACATCCTGCAACGTCCTCCTGCCATCATGCGGCTCCAGGGCCTTGCCATACTTCAGCGTGCCTACCTGCTCACGCCGGATCAACTCCGCACAGAGAGCACGGGTGATGCTGGAGGCTGGCGGTTCTGGCTCACGTTGCGGCGTGGGGATGTTGGGGATGTTGGTTAGCATGGTTGGTGCCCCTTGATGAAAAGTTGGATCAACTCTAACTCTGGCTCTACAGTTGCCTCGTCTTCCTCACTCCAGCCACGTGGGTAGACTTTCTTTCGCCAGCACTGCTTGATGAACCGATCGTCCTCTGGCGTGATAAGAACGATCCCGGCCCGGCGTTGGATGTCCATGATGCGGGCGAAGAGTTGCTTGCGTACTGCCATGCGTATTGGGCCATAGCCCCACTTGTTTTTCTTGACATTGAATCGGCAAGCCCGATTAACTAGTCTGCGGGCATCGTGCATGACTGCGTACAACTCGTTCAATGGCGAGTCGATTCCATGTCGTTCAATGGATGACCTTGGAGCAATTGCCGTCTCTTCAATCGCAGGGCACCCAATACAACCAAACCTTGCCACAGATGCCACATTGCGAGTGCCGTCGAAGTTCTCTTGCCCGTACTTCACATCGTACATACCAAGCAACTCGCCAGTGATACAAAACACGTCTGCCATTAGTTCCCGATCAGCCTTGCGCATCATGCCATTCAGCCAGTCAACGACTTCGCATAACGTCCAGTTGATAATTGGCCCGTAGATGTTGGAGGATATTTCAGGCAGTCCGCACTCGCCGCCAGCAGCACAACCCATTGGCTTGTGTTTCATCAACTTCTCGTCTCTGATAACTGATTCGCCGTAACGCACGCCAGTAAGCACCAACCCCTCAGCTTGTGTCTTTCTCCATCGGTTGATTGGATCGATCTTGGTGGCTCGCGTACACCATCGCATCTTCCTGCCACCAGGATGAACAGGGCTATTGCCGATGCCAAGAATTCGGTTGTATAGCTTTTCATGAATCAGCGGTTTGACCTGTACACACTCCCATCCTGACTTGCGGAGCAGTTCCATCATCTTCTGAGAGTTGTCTTGCAACAGAGCGTATTCAACCTCAGTATCACTCTGCACCAACTTAGGCTGCGGGCAATCAATCTGTTTAGTTCTTCGTAGCCATTCGATCCAGGTGACTAGCGAAGTGCTGTCCTTACCACCGCTATAGCTCGCAGTCCACGTCCCTGAGAGCTTGGCGATGTGTTCGGCAGTTGGTTCATAGAAGAGTTTCATCCAGTGATCCACCTGTAGACAAAGAAAACAACCCATCCAATGATTGCCCACATGCCAAGGGCGAACAAACAGCCCAACCACTCCAAGCCTTTGAACAGTGAATCATCCCACATTGCAGTTACCCTCCAAATACCTCGATTGCTTGCCCACCGACCTCTCCGGGTTCATCTGCTTGATGCTGAAAAATCCATCGTACCCCGGATCATCCCACACCAGCATCCTGGCATAGAGAGCAATGAAGTCGTTGCTGATCTTGAAATCATCGCCATTGCAGACGATTTCCTGATCCCAGCGCAGCACGTTGATAATGACCCACATACTGTACTTGTTGCGGCCTGTCGTCCTGGCTTCCGCGGCCTTGCTCTTGATGCGGTCATAGAGAGCAGTGTTGGCAGCGTGGAAGTCATTAAACTTGCCCACCAGCTCCGTGGAGGCGTCGGCAAACAAGCGATGCCAGCGTTCCACAGTAGCGGCAGACGAGAAGAGCGGGTTAGGTGGTAAGGGGATCATCTTGCTGTGCCTCCTTGTTATAGATATGCCATCGCTGCGTTCTCAAATCGAAAGACACCCTTGCGGTCAAACAGGGAACACTTGCCTGTTGGCCCGTTTCGCTGCTTGGCTATATAGATGTCCACGATGTCGCCTTGCGCCTCTTCCTTGGGCTTGTGCAGGAAGATCACGTTGTCGGCGTCTTGTTCCAGGTTGCCACTATCTCGCAGGTCAGAGAGACGAGGGGCATCATTGCGGCCTTCAATGCCTCGGTTCATCTGGCAGAGAGCAAGGATGGGGATGTCGATTTCCTTGGCCGCTAGTTTCACCATGCGACTGATATCGCCCACCTCATCGTTCCGACTTCGGCCCATTCGCTGGTCAGGCTGCATGAGCAAGATGTGATCCACGATGGCAAGCTGGATACCATGCCGCCTCTTCATCCGGCGTAAGCTGGCAATAAGTTCAGTAGGCCGCAGCCCTGGCTTGTCCTGCCAGTAAATGGGATACTTTGCCAGCACACTGTTAGCTGCCAGCATGGATTGCCACTGCTCTCGCGTTAAACGATTGTGCAGCATCAGGTGGCTATCTATTCCGCTGATGGCCGTAGCTACCCGCAACCCCAGTTCCACATTGGCCATTTCGAGCGAGTAGAACGCTATCCGTGTACCCTGCTCTGCCAGATATTGCGCCACATTCACGGCTAACTTTGTCTTGCCACCACCTGGCCTTCCCGCCAGCAGCGTCACGCTCTTGGGAGTCATGCCGTTAAACACGTTGTCGATGTCGATGAACCCTGTAGCGAATCCGGCTTTCTCGCCGTTCATGATCCGCTGCATCCGCTCTTCCACCTCTTCCGACAGTTCCTTGGAAGTAATGGCCTTGGCGGTCAATCCGTTCTCAGCCAGACCAAATAGCTGCTGCTCATACTTGGCCCGTATCTCCTCAGCAGTCCCACCGCTCATCTCGGCTGCATCGCGGGCCATATCCTGCCCGATTAGCACCATAGCCCGTAATTGCCACAGGTCGTTCACCTTGACAGCGTAATGGGCTGCTTGGGTAGTAGTCAAAGATTTGGAGAAGATGTCTGTAATGGCCGCGTAGCCGCCTGCATCGGCCAGCTGGTGAGTTCTCCCCAGGTAGGCTGCCAGCAATGGCAAGTCCCACGGTTCGCCCTTGGCGTTGAGTTCTCGCAGTGCTCGCCAGATGGTGCGGCATCCAGCGTGGGAGAATCTATCCTCATGCGGCACTATCTCGGATGCTTCCCCGAAGGCCTCCCGGCTCTGCATCGCCTGGCTGACTAGCGTTTGCTCCAGTTCCACGTTCTTGGGCAGCTCTCTTTGCATCGTCCCGCTCCTTTTGTTCTTTCAGTGCTCTGGCCATGATTTCCTCACCCGTGGGATAGTGCGGGTCAGGTTCCACTTTCTTGGCGAGGTCGTACACCAGCCCCTTCCATCCGCCACGGATGGTGCCAAGCACGATTTCCACTGCCTGCTCGATTCGGTATTCAGCCAGTTTGGTGAATGTCTCTATTTCTTGCATTGGCTGGACACAATGCCCTTTATCCTTGCAGTATTTTCGCCATTTCTTCCACGCATTAATAAATTGCTCGTTATTCAATTTCTCTGGTAATTCATTAATAAACTTACATTCAAGACTATCAGACGTAGACGAAGACGTAGACGAAGAGGGTGTAACCTTTTTGTAACCTTCTTCGGTTACATTATGTAACCCATCGTGGTTACATTTTGGTAACAGGCTTCGATGCTTCCTGACCTTTTTTGCATTATTTGCCCGCTTTTTGGCACTTTCCGACATATGGTAGTCAAAGTTAGGTATGACTAAGCAGTTCTCGCCACGCCTCAACCACCCTACCTGTACAAGGGCATCCGCAAAACCTGGGCATGAAGTGATGCGATTTATGTAACCAGATGTGGTTACATTTAGGTTACCGTTTTCGGTGTTTTGATCGGCCCACATCCAGAAACGGATGACCTTTCCCAGTACTGCGTCGGGGTCGATGTCTAAGATTTCTGCCATCCTGAAAACCTCTTGCTTGTCAGGGGTGGTGTGCTCCAACTTGATCCAATCGACGTACCCCAATTCTGAATCCTTTCAAAAGAAAAACCCCGCACACACTTCTGCTACAAGTGTGTACGGGGTTCCTAAAGCCTTGCGGCCCGTGCATCGTTGGGTGACGTTGTAGCAGAACGCCAACACCTTGTTTTGGGATGCACTACTTTACCCCGTACCCTAAAAGGGCGGGTCGTCGGTCGCTGCATCAGGTGCAAACACCGGCTCCTTCACGCCAGCTTCAGCCCTGGCAATCTGTGCCTGCAAGGCGGCGGAGACAGAGAAGCCTGGCTCCAGTGCATGTTCCTGCATAGGCTTGTAGTTGGTGATGGCGTTTTGCTCGCCACCGTTCTTCTTGTCCTGTCGGATACGCACTACAGCAATGATGCTTTCGCCGATGTGGTCAGCAGGATCGAAGGTGCCATTCTTGTAGGCATCTTCCTTGCCCCAGGCTTTCGCCATCTTTTCGAGCTTCCAGAGGCTGTTGAATTCGCCCTCCAGAATGATCCAATCCCGTTGCATGATGGGGGGATGGCCATCGGTGGGAAACAATCGCCACTCCAGCTCCACCATCTGCCACCCCTTTTCCTTAGTGGCTTTAACCGTGGACTTGTTGAGCGAAGCGTTGTATTCGCCTGGGTTGTAAGTTTTCTTGGCGTCGGCGGGATTGTAGGTGATTCCCATTATGCTTTCTCCTTTGCTGATGTGGGCTTGGCTTGCAGATAATCGATGCACTTCTGAGCATCATCAGCCTTCATGTCGGCGAAGGTTTCCGAACCAGTAGCCAGAAGCCACTTGTCAGTGAGTTGTTGTGAGTCTGCCCGCACTTTGAGCAAATTGGATAACAGTGCCACCTGCTCATCAGTGGCCAGCTTGGCTACTGATGGGGCATCTTCGTAGTGATTGCCAAACCGCTTGATGAACTCGCTGTAATTCCAGTCAAAGGAAAGACCCAGCGGGAATTCCTTGTAGCGAGTGGCTTCCACGATGGCCTTGCGATTGACTACCCGCAGATGCAAATCAAGCTCGTAGTCCAGTTTGGCAGGGCCATCAAAGGTATAGCCCACCACTTTGCCATCAGTCCATTTCTCTTTCTCATGGCAAACCAGGAACAGGTTTACATCGAGAAGATCGGCCATCACTACCAGGCGACGGACGAAGCCCGTGGCTCCCTTCTTCTCTGCGCCGAAGGTTCCTTCGGAGATGTCCTTTCCCTTGCTGGCCATCTTGTCCAAGTCGAATGCTACTTGTGTATCGAACAACTTGGACAGCGAATCAAAGGCAATACCCCAGTAGGGAATCTTACCGGAGCGGGCATAGGTTTTGAGCGTTTCGATGATGCCGTTACAGTCCCTGGCACCTTCTTCTACGCCGACATATTCCGAACCTGCTGCCTGCATCAACTCCTGATACTGTGGCTCGAATGCTCCATTCTCAGGGTCGATATGCAACATGTTCTTAAATGTTGCCAGTCCTGTGGACTTGCCGTTTTTGCGAGGGCCGGATACCAGGACTCTCGCCCTACGTCTTGGCATCGCTTTGGGTTTACGTGGCCGAAGCATTTCATCATTCTCCATTCCTGGCTTCGTTTTGTTCTTGGCCTATTGCCCCGCCAGATGAGCAACACAGCCTTTCACGTGTGTGAGTGGATCGTGCGGGAGTCGAACCCGCTAATACCCTTCGATCCGTTGCCCATGCATGCCTGTGAGTAATGCAGGCATCATGGGCTGCTGCGTTTTTGGGCACCCTGAGAAACCCCTGGGCAATCACAGCGAATCCCGGCTGTCGGCTAACGATGTCGTTAGCCGTGGGCCTTACAGCAAGGCAGTGGTTAGGCTGGGCGGTGGCATCTAAAACGGATCGTGACTTCATCACTTTCGTAATCCCAGTTCATGCGTACCGGAACCACTCCAAAGGATGTTCCGTTCCTGAATTTCCAGGTTGACATATGCTTGTCCTTGATTTCACCAGATATAGCAAACGCCACCGCCTCGGCTGCACCGGCTGCACTTGGCTTAGGCTCCACCCGCTTGCTACCCTTCTCCTGCAAGACGACGTATTCCTTGCCGGGATTGGCCTTCGCCATTTCTTCTGCACTGGCGAATGCATCATTAGTTGAGGAATAATCGAACACACAACCTAGATTCAGCACCCCATCCTCCCGCAGGCAGACGATGGCGGGCTTGTGAGTGGAATCGGAAACCAGCATCAGCGAAGATTCGGGGTAGGTGCCGAATGGCTGAGTTGAATCATCTTCCTTAACCTGCACGCCTTCTCGCACTGGGCTAACTGGCTCAGTGACAGTTGCAATTATTCCACTGTGGCTGATTCTTCCGGTGGCACTCGGCCCCACGATCTTCACCCGGTCGCCCTTTTTGAACTTCGGTTTTGCCATTAGTCAGCCCTCCCATGATCTGGTAACAGATGCCATATCTCTTCCTCCACACGCTCACCCAGCATGTCGAGTATCTCTGCCTTGTCTTCCGGCACCTTGAATGCCAGATAGGCGGCGTGGCTGGAGATGATTTGCCAGAGTTGTTCCGCAATGTCATGAGCTGCCTGCGTGCTCATTTCACATACCCCCTGATCTTGTCGGCCTCGGTGAGTAGCTGCTCTGCCAGTTCGTCGAGGTAGTACGCTCGATCCAGTTGATCTTCAGCCACATCCTGCACCATCATCTTGATGCGTAGAACCATGCCTTTAATCACGGTGTCCTCTTCATGTAGCGTCATCTTGAGAAGCCCTTTCGTAAATGCGTTGGCGGAGAAGTTCACGGTTGAACAGGTAATCGTTCCGTTGCTTTCGTTTGCGCAGGCGATCCCTTCTTGCTTCTTTGGTTTGCTTCACTTGTCGCTCCGGTTAGTTGGCACATACTCTTCCACTGCCGATGCCCCCAGCGGTAGCTGCAAGGCATCACGGTTAGCTTCGATCCAGTCCCATGCCTGCGTGTAGCTGCCAAAGCTCTTGGGCATGCCTGGTGCATCCAGTCGTCTGGATGACACGGGTGTATCAAATACGTAGATGCTGATTCGCAGCTTGTACGGTGTGTAAGGTTGGCGTGGCATCTACAGACGTTCCTTCCACGTTCCCGCTGTTGCGGGTTGTTAGTGTGATGATGTTGTTGGTTGATAAGAAGCAGCCCAGCCAGTTCGCCGAAGTCGTTCCTGTTGTTATTGCTGGCTGAGCTGCTAGCGGATCATCCGAGAATCGAACTCGGCAGCTAACGTCGTTGAGAGGCGGGTGCACATCGCCACGGTAGCTAGTTCTGGCACTACCCATCCCAATGGGTGATGATCCATGTCACTACTCCCCCTCTATTGCCGTTCCACCTCCTTCATACGTTACAGTGATTTCGTGCATCATGGACTTACAGCACACCTGCAACCTCGTCTGCTGGCATCCTGGCAGTATCAGGATTAACCACAGTGCGATGTACCTCATGGGGCTACTCCACACCACCGATAGGCCAGCAGCCCACCGATAAACCCGATGCACAGGGAAATGCAGAACACTGCCACCACCCGCATCTGGTGATGACTGCATTGATGCTCTAGCTCGATGTTCTTTTGCTTCACGTTCCGCATCGCCTTGTAGTGGCCTTCGCTCACGTAGGCCGGCACCAGGCGAACTGTCGCAGCGTGTTTTTCGCGTGTGATGTACATGCGTCTTGCTCCTAATCCCTCACCAGCCACCAGAGACACAAGGTTAGTACCACTTCCCCGTATGTCCCCCGCACCATGCAGGTCAACTGGTGGCTGGTGAGGTTAGCTTCCCTTGACTTGTGAGTTTGATCCCCATGCTGTATCGCACCTCTCGCACATACGAGGGCCGCTTGCCAATCTTCCTGGCTATCGCCTCATCTTTCTTGCCTTGCATAGCAAGTGATTTGATGGTTTGCTTCTCATCCTCTGTTACCACCCGTGGGCGATTCCATAGAAGCATGCCATCCTTGCGCCGCAATTTGGCGATGTAGTCTGCTGTGACGTTCAACGATTCTGCCACCGCTTCGTCTGTCATGCCTTGGGCCAGTAGTGTCCTGGCCCTTGCCTTGACACCGATGATGCCCGCAGGCCGTGGATCGCTGGCCTCGTAATGCCTGGCCCTGGTAGACATAGGATGCCCATTCATCTTGCCGCTGATTGATACTTCCCTGACCATCGCTTGTTCCTCCGTGAATGAGTGTGGTGTTAGTTCGCCTGCCGTATCATCAGCCAGAAGTAGCCGTTGCTCTTGTGCATGAACCGCTTGCAGGATTCGTAGCTGCCGTAGTAGACAGTTACCCCATCAGCCGTTCTGAATACTTCGTGGGCCTTACGCATGGATGGACTCCGTGAGTTGGTGCTCTTGTAGTTCGGCAGCTTCCTTGGCTTCTGCCAATGCCCAGCATTCGCAGTAGCAATGTGTCCCCTCAGTTAGCTTGAACATGCCCTCTGGTGTCACCGTGATCTTCCAGACGCGATCTTCGTCCCCGAAGGCAATCCACCAGTGATTGATGGTGCTGTAGTCCCATTTCATTTGTGTTCCTCCCTGGCT
>OFQZ01000637.1_pt1 | contig 11652 bp, 16 predicted proteins | sample 1543011 | NCBI WGS metagenome assembly OFQZ01 (sample SAMN07774216, study PRJEB24372) | wastewater metagenome | isolation source: Exp Tend NO 0WW | collected 2016-02 | reverse complement strand
GGTTCGCGTCGGACAGGTACGCGCCGGACAGGTCCGCGCCGGACAGGTTCGCGCCGGACAGGTCCGCGCCGGACAGGTTCGCGCGGAAACCACCGCTTTCTCCGCGAACCCACTTCGCGTGTGCGTCAAGGATCGTCTTAAGTTCTTCGGGTGTTGGCTTCTGGATGCTCATTGCTTCCTCCCGGATGAAAGTGTGCGGCGGGGCACCTCCGGCCCGGTAGCCTCGGGTGCGTTTCCCTGACTTTCGGCAGCCCGCCGCGTTCGCTACGGCTTCAGGTGCTGGTCCAGCGCGTCACGCTGCGCCTTCAGTTCGGCCAGGTAGGCGCGCTTGTCCGTGCGCGCCTTCGCCAGCGCCGCTTCGCAGCGCGCAATGCGCTCGTCGTGTTCGGCGATGTGCTGCTCGTACGTCTTGCGTTGGCGGGTGACCTTGATCGGATCAGACACGGGACAACTCCTTTCGTGCGTTGTACGCCTCGAGCCCGGCGCGGAACAACCGCATGCCGGCGGCGCGTTCGGCGGCGTTGAGCGTGTACGTCTGGCCGGGATCGTTCTCCTCCTTGCCGATGCGGCAAATGTGCACGTCGCGGATCGGATCGTGCACAAACTCCTCGTACATCGCCGCGTAGACCGCCACCTGGCCGAACGTCTCGGGATAGGGCCACCACTTGGACCCCTTGCTCGTCTTGAGATCGACCAGCGTCAGCGTGCCGTCCGGGTTGCGGGCGATGATGTCGGCGGTGCCACCGACCTGCATCGTCTCGCTCACCATCTGCAACTCGCTGTGCACCACGGCCAACTTGCGCTCGCACCACCAGTCGTGAAAGCGGATGAAGCCGTTCATGCTCTTGTCCACCAGCTCGGCGTCCAGCCCCTCCTCGTCCAACTCCACACCGTGCAGGAACGCCTCGCAGCGGGCGTGCGTCACCGTGCCGATGTCGGCGGCGCGCTCGGTGAAGCGCTCGCAGAAGTAGGTCGGCTCGCCCTTGGGCGTGTTCTCGGGGCAGCGGCGCAGCACGCCCTTGACGAACTCACCGACCAGCGTGTCGCCGGAGACGGCCGTGCCGTCGAGGGGAAACGCCTTCGATTCGATTGCGGGAACCATGAACTTCGCGCTCTTGAACTCGTCGCGCACGATGTCGAGCAGGTTGTCCCGCTCCATCCCCAGCCCCCAACGCTTGAGCGCCGGCTTGTCGAACACGCCGAGGATCGTCGTCACGCCGGGCAGGCGCTTGCCCGCAGCGTTTTTATAGACTTGGTGAGGCGAGGCCAGGTCGATCTTCCACTTGCCAGCAGTCAGCACGGTGTCTCCATGTGCGCCGATCCGTCCGTGGACCAGCGCACGGTTGAAGGGGTCAGAACGGCGGGTCGTTGTCGTCGAACGTGGGATTGGCGATCTCCTTGGACGGTCCCGCCGCGTCCTTCGGGCGGTCGCACACGCGCACGTAGTCGCGCGAAACCAGCACCGCCATGCCCTTCATCGGCCGCGAGACGTTGCCGATGTTGGCGTAGACGCGATCCCCGGCCGCGTTCGGCTTGTGGACCACTTCGAGCAGGCAGTTGCAGCCGATGAACGCTTCCGGGTCGATCTCCTGCCCGATGTCGAACGGCTTGCCGTTCAGCGTCTCGAGCACCTTGCGCAGCTTCGCCTTGTCGTGCAGCGACACGCGCATCCCGAACGTGGAGACGAGGAACGGCTTGCCGCTGCTCATCTCCTCGGCGATCTGGAACGCGAGACGAACCTGGTGGACCTTCTCGGTCACGCCCTGCTTGCCGTACACCTGCACGTCCACGTCGCCCAGGTCGATCACGTCCACCAGCACGGCGGCGTGCGTGCCGTCCGGCGCCAACTCAAAGTCGCCACCCTCGCTCTTGTTCGGAACCTTGATCTTCACGTCGTCCTCCTGCGGGTAAGGGTGCGCGGGCGAACACCACGCGCACACGTTCGGTTCGGCGCTGCCACGGATCGTCAACAACTCGTCGGTGCCACAGTAGGAACAGGTGCGACCGGGCATCTCGCCCCGAGCAGCCGAGAAGGCCTCTCCCGGCCGCAACCTGTTCCGTTCGACCTTCACGGCTGCACCGGTCCCACCAGCAGCGGCAGCCACAGGATCACGCCCAGCATCAGCGCGCCCACCAGCACCATCAGCAGCAGGATGGCAACGAAGCGCAGGTTGCTGTAGCGGACCTCGCGGGCGTCGGGGATCACAGCACCTCCCCGCGAATCGCCAGCCGGCGCGTTTCGTTGTAGTCCTCCAGGTGCAGATCCTCGGCGCGGGCGAGGATCGACTGCACCTCGCGCCACGACTGCGCGGAGTCCGCCGTGGCGATGGCGTCGGCCTTGCCGAAGTTGACGGGCTGCGCACCGAAATGCTCGATGAACGCGAGCGGATCGTCGGTGCGCATCGCGGCGATGTTCTCGCAGCGGTCGTTCGCCGCGTCCCAGCCGTTGCGGAAGTCGGCGTCGAGCTCGTCCATGCGCGTGTAGATCGCCATGGGGAAGTTGAACAGCGTGGACATGATGTGAGCGCGGTAGCCCTTGCGCCAGTTCTCGCCTTGAGTCCAGAGCATGCGGTCCATCACGCCTCCTGCGGCGCCATCGGATCGAGGTAGTTGCGTGCGTCGGGATACGCCTTGAGCAGGAAGTTACGGGCAATCTGTTCGTCGCCATTGGCGAGCAAAAGGTAACGCCCCAACATCTCGCGGTAGTGGTGGCGCGTGGCCGCCGCATCGCGTAGTTCGCTGATTCGATCGTATACCCACGCCACAGCGCTGGCGCGGTCCTGAAGCGCCTTGCTATAAGCGTCGGTTTCCTTTTTCCATGCTTCCTGCTTTGCCTTGTGCTCCAGAATCAACTTCTTGTGCGAGTCCCATGCCTCGGGCGACCACTGACGTTTGACCTGCACCAGAACATCCCTCGGGTTGTCCACGAGGATTTGGTGCGTGTAGTCGCCGCCCGGGGCATAGTTCGTGGTGACCCGACGCATCGACGTGATAACTCCAGCCAGCGTTGCTGCCTCCTCCCGGTTGGCAAGCATCACTCCATCAACATCGAAGTATTCGCGATCGGGCTGCGCGGAGAGTTTTGCAGGCTCCGGCCCGGGGTGCATCGGGACAAGGGCCACGCCAGACTCGGCGCACTCCATGTCGCAGTAGTGGGACACCTGTTCGTCGGTGAGTCCAAGCACCTGCTCGTCAGTCAAATCTGAGAAGCGTTCCATGTCAGTCCCCGTTGTTCGCGTGAGAGTCGAGCAGCGCGTCGGACTCGAACGCCAGCGCGCGCGAGCCGCAGAACAGTTCCACGTAGATGCAATCCCCGACCACGTTCGTCACGCGCGCCAGCTTGCCGTACCACTGGCCCGCGTTCACCCGCACCGTCTGGCCGATCCGGAAGTTCATCGCATCCTCCTTCTCGTTCCCGGCTCGAGTCCCGAGGCCGCGTTGGCGTGGGCTCCCTTGCCGACACAAGGAATATAGGTCCGATCCTTCTAACTGTCAAGGGAGAAACTTCGCCTGCCTTGAACTCCCCCCTTGACTGTCCTTATCGGCGGGTCTACCGTGTTCTTGAGGGCAAAAGGAGGCCCGCCCATGGCACCTGTCAAGAAAGTGGTCATTCCGCCCGCGCGCTCCAAGAGCATCGGGGGGGCCAGCCAGAAGATCCTGGCGCTGGAGCCCGGCGACGTGGAAGCGTTCGAGGTCGAGCACGAGGAGCAGCGCAAGGCGATCCGGGCGCTGGCGTACTACTGGGGCAAGGTCCACAAACGCTCCTACGCCACGCGGCTCAACACGGAATCGGGGACCATCGAAGTCTGGCGCGAGAGTTAGCCCAGGAGGGGCAATGTCCATGCTGGAGGCCGCGCTGGGATACGCCGCGCGCGGTATTCCCGTCTTTCCGCTGCGTCCACGGTCCAAGGCTCCTGCCACAGCGCACGGTTTCAAGGATGCGGTCACCGATGCCGCCCAGATCGAGGCGTGGTGGGGGGCATCGCCCAACGCCAACATCGGCATCCCCAACGGCTCGGCATCCGGTATCTGGGTGCTCGACATCGATCCGAGAAACGATGCCAGCAACGCCTGGGGCCAGCTCGTGGACCGCTACGGCGAACCACTCACCCACACAGTGCGCACCGGGTCCGGTGGCAGGCACTACTACTTTCGCACCGACGATCGCCTCATCAAACGGCGCAAGACACGCTACCCGGGCGTTGAAATCTGCGGCGAAGGTGGCTACGTGGTCGCTCCGCCATCGGTCACCGAGTCGGGCGAGTACACCATTCTAACGCCGATGGAGCCGCAGCGCGAAGAAGCGTGGCTCGCCGACCTGGCGCTGGAACACGACGCTTCACCCATGCTCAAGGTGCCCATCGGATCGCTGATTCCCGAGGGCTCGCGCGACGTGTCCATGTACAAGATCGCGTGCAGTTATCGCGGCCGCGGCTGTGAGGAGTACGAGATCCTCGAGCACCTGGAGCGCGAAAACGCGAGGTGCGTCCCGCCGCTGGACGCCACCGATCTGGCCCGCATCGCCAAGAGTTCCGCCCGGCACCCGCGCGGCGTGGACGGAACGACACCTCCGCGTGATCCATCCCCCGGCGCCAACCAGCAACCCGCCGACCGCGTGCGGCCCTACGTCGAGATCGACCTGTGGGACATGCAGCAAAACGGCATCCCGCCGCTCGACTGGCTGCTCCCCGAATGGCTCGTGTCCAAGGACGTCTGCATCATTGGCGGTGACGCCGGCGTGGGCAAGTCCACCACCGCAGCCGTCATGGCTCGCGCGCTGGCCTCGGGAGAGTCGTGGCTGGGAATCACGCCGACACGGAGAAGCCCCGTGCTCTACTTTGACGAGGAACAAGGCGAGGAGATGGTCGCCCGTCTGTTCCTCCAGATCGGCGGCCCCGTTGCCGGCCTGCGCGTGTTCTCGGGACAGGGTATTAACCTGTCCGATTCCGCCTCGGTGGAACGGCTCATGGCGACCATCCTCGAGTTGACCGTGCCGCCGATTGTGTTCCTGGACACGGTGCAGCAGACGTTCGGTGTGGATGACGCCAACAACGCCACCAAGATTGGGGCAATCTACGGCGCCCTGTTCCGCCTGCGCGACGTGACCGGGGCAACGTTTGTGCTCCTGCACCACATCTCCAAGCCTCCCAAGGAGGAAGGTGGCGGGAACGGCCGGCTGACCATCCACCGCCTGCGGGACTCCAGTGCCCACGCCACGCAAGCCAGCACCGTGTGGTTCCTCCAGGCCGCCGATCCCGGGTCCGTGGAGATGTTCCACGTCAAGCGCCGCGGCAGCGACAAAAAGTCGCTCCGAGTCACCTACTCCCGCGATGGCGATCGGATCGAGCTCGAAGGGCAGACCAGCGCCCAGGCCGTCACGCTGGGAGAACAGGTCTCCGCCGCCATGTCCGAATACGTGCACGAACGCCACCTCACGCGCACCGGAGAACTCACCGAACTGGCCCTCGGAATGGGACTCAAAAAGCGGGCGGCAGACGACCTGATTGCACGCCTCGTCAGGGAGAAATCCATCTTCAAAAAGGGGCACGGAAAGTACGGCCCGACACCGAATGTTGAGCAGGCTCAACTCGATGGATGAAAATATGTCAAGGGCGAGTGATGCACAATCGGAATGGGTGCACAATGAATGCGCAACCGGTGCACAAACTCTCGCAAGTGGCTGCAAAATATAGATACCTCTATGCACAAACGGCTGCACAAGTCGCGCAAACTGGAGAGTTTGTGCATTGTGCAGCGCCCCTATAGGGGGCGCGCAACGGTGCACAAACTCGGAGCGAGGTAAAAACAACCGCATGATCGTGTCTATTCCAATGGCCCAGGTAGTGGCAGTTACCGGCTCGGGAGAAGGACCGTACCCAGACCTCATCACGCTGGACGAGGATGGCTTCTTATGGCGCGCATCCGCCACCTCGAGCGGCGAGTATCGCTGGGAGAAAATCGAGCACCCGACGAAGGAGTTCCGTCCGTGAACGAGAAAGTTGCTTTCCACGTCGCCCACGCTCGCCATACCCTCGGGGGAAGGGGGGAGCGATGAAACCGGGACGCAAGGCCGCAATTGGCCGCATTCGCGGCGAACTTTCCGCTTCTGCGCCGCCGCAGGAACGTGCCCTTGCCCGCTCGACTGCCGCGCAGCTGGCCGAACAGGCTCCGCAGGTGATGCGCGAATACCTGGCGCCGTTCGCGCACGAGTTCTGCGATTCGCTGATGGAAACGCTGCGGCACCCCACGCTGGGCGGTGCGCACAAGTGCCCGGCGTGCGAGGCAGAGATCACCGTTCCGGCGTTCTCGAACCCCTCGTATCGCACGGCCTTGAGCCTGTATCCGCAGATCCTGCGCGCGATTGGATCGTCCGACGCGCTGACGGCTGCGATCATCGCGCAGCTGGGCGGCTCGCTGGACCGTGCGCGCGATGCGGTCGAAATGCTCAATGGCTTGCCCGAGGACGTGGACGCGATCTACCGCGAGTGTCGTCGCATGTGTGACTGGTACGAGGGCGAGAACGGCCCGGGGCGTGGGATCGTGCCAGACGAGCGTAAACGCCCCGTGTAGCCCCGATCTGGCCCGGACTAGGGTTCGTGGGCGTGGGAGTCGGCAGTCGCCCGTCTCAAGCGAAATACGGAGGTTTCGGATGACTGACCTGAGTTGTCCCAAGTGCAAGGGGACGCGGTTCAAGGTGCTGTCGCAGACGATCAGCCGTCGTCGCAACTGGCTGGGGCTGTGGCGATGGTGCTGGCAGGACGGGGTGCTGGGCTGCGAACAGTGCCGCGCGGTGTGGCAGATCACGACCACGGGGGCGATGGCGTTGCTTGAGCCGCCGCCGGATAAGCCCGAGGCGCGCAAGGAGAAGGACGATGTGCGCCCGAAGGAGCCGATTCCGCAGGAGGTGAGCCGTGTCCAGGTCTGACGAACTGGCCTCGTGGCGCGAGTTGCGCCGGTTCATGAGCAAGCGCGAGGGCTACCGGCTGGCGCACGCGCGCGAACAGGTGGCCGAGCCGCGGTGGTGGGTGCACCCGGTCAACGGTGTAGAGCGGATGGAGGCGTGGCTGGTGCGGCAGCAGATCGACGCGATGTGCGAGCGGATCAGCCGGGGCCATGCTCGCCCCTGACCTGCGCCGCATCGCGTTAGCCGCTCGCACGGGGCTCGATCTGCCCAAGCGTGACCCGCTCGCCTACCGGCGCATGAGTTCGGTGGCGCAGCGGCGGGCGTGCGAGTTCGTGGCGTCTGGCATCGAGACGTACTGGACCGCCGGCAAGGCGGGATCCAAGACCGAGGGACTGGCGCACGTGTTCGTCGCCATGTGCCGCGGCCTCACCCGGATCGACGGGCGGCTCTTGAAGCGCCGCGGCCCCGAGTGGGTGCGCGAGTGGGACCGCCGCCAGCCGTTTGCGCCGCAGGACGAGGACGCCGAGGACTGGATCACGCTGCCCGGGCTGCACGAGGGCGAGCCGTGGCGGCACTGGGTCATCGTGAACAGTTACGACCAGGCGATCCTGTCGAGCGTGCGCGCGTATCGCCGGCTGATCGGGAAGTGGCCGCACGTGATCGGCTGGCTCGACTCGCCCAAAAGTGGGCGCGTCAAGACGATCCGGGTCAAGCCGGACGGCTGGGCGAGCGATGATCCGTCCACGTGGTCGGAAATCATGTTCATCTCGCAGGAGGGCATGACCGAGGAGGACGTGACGCGGGTGCAGGGGGCGCGCATCGACTCGTGCCACGGTGACGAGGCGCCGATGCGGCGGCTGTGGCAGGAGATCCGGGCGCGTCAGGACGCGGGGCGCAAGTTGCATCTCGGCATCGGCTACACGCCGCAGGTCCGCTCGGAGTGGGAATGGCTTCTGGGCGACGAGGGCTTCGCCAACTGCTACCTCGTGCCGCGGGGCGGGCGCGTGCGGATCCAGAGCAGCGTCGAGGACAACCGCGCCATGAGCATCCCCGACCTGCACGATCGCTATCGCAAGGCGAAGGGCGACCTTGAGTTTCGGGCGCGCTGGGATGGCGAGCACGTGGACATCTCGAGCGCCTGCCCATTCCCGCACAAGCCGATGGACCGGCTGCTGGCTCAGTGCCAGCGCGGGCGGCTCGAGCGGTACGTGCTGCGCCAGCCGACCGAGGAGGATCCGCAGGTCGAGCTCGCGGTGGCCGAGGTGGAGCGATGGCTCAAGCCCGATCTCACGCACTGGTACCTGCTGACCGCCGATCCGAGCCGCGGCATTGACGACGGCCACCACGATCCGAGCGAGTTGCAGTTGTGGGACTGGACCGACTCGATGCTGGTGGCGCGCTTCTCGGGCTTTCTGGACGAGGACGCGCTGGGCATCCTGGCCGATCACCTGGGGCGCATGTACGGCAAGGTGTTGATCGACGGCGAGGTGACGGGCGGCTTTGGCGTGCAGTTCTTCTCGACGTTGCGCCGGCTGCGCTATCCGTACCTGGCGCACGACGATCGCACCCTGCGCCCCGGCGTGGTCCAGAAGGAGTACGGCTGGGTGGCCAGCAGTACCACGAACGGTGAGATCGTGAACGCGCTGATCGTGGGTTTGAGCGAGAACACGTTCAAGCTGTGGAGCGCCGACGTGGTGCGCCAGTGGAAGGACGTGCGCATGGGCAAGGACGGCAACACGCCGGGGGTCAAGAAGGGCGCGCGCCACCACCGCGAGAGCATGATTTGTGCGGGTCGGGCGTTGCACTGGATCCAGACCAAGAGCGCGCCGCAAGTGTTCGCGCGCATGGAAGATACGAGCTTCGCTGCGGCGTTGCGCAAGGACTTCGGGCGCGACATTCGCGTGCCGGTGCGCATGAGCAACGCGGTGGAGATTTTCCGGACCAACGTGTGATGGGCGTGGAGGGTAGTCACCGGCTGGAGGAGTTCCTGGCGCCGGCGCCGGAAGGGATCCAGCTGCTGGAGCGAGGGGCGGCGTTCCGGTCGCACGAGTGGGTACACCGTTACGAGACGCTGGCGGGCACGATCGTGGTGGCGGTGACGCTGGGGCTTCTCGTCGCATGTGTCATCCTGTTGCAGCGACATCTTGACGCGCGGGTCAAATCGTCGCAGCATGCGGCGCGTCGGTGGTGAACGTTCACGAGTGGAGGCGCAATGAAGCGGATTCTGCTGTTCGTGGCACTGATGGCGATGCTGGCGGTGTCGGTGGCCAGCGCGGGGCAGACGTACTCGTATCGGTGGATCGGGCCGCTGACGCTGCGGACGAACATCGACGCCGGGCTGGGCGTGGAGACGGATTCGACCACGTTCTACGTGCCGAACGCGGCGGACGTGCAGGACACGTTTGCCGTGGTGGCGATGCCGAGCGATTTCTGTCGTGCGACGGACATCGACTCGATTCCCGAGTTCATCCTGCGCGCGGTTCGCTCGGTGGCCGGTGCTTCGGGCGACACGCTGTATGGCTGTGTGCAGCCGACGATGGACGGAACGCAGTTCACCGAGCCGTCGTGGCTGCCGCCTGCGGCGACGGGTCAGGTGATCATCGAGGGCGTGGCGACGGGTGGGGCCAAGCCCTTCCGACTCGCCACGGCTTACGCCCAATCGACCAACTGGTTCAACGTGGCGCCTCGGAGCGGCGTTGCCGGGGTGCGGGTGCGATTGTACTGGGACGGCAACGGAGGTACCGCGACGGGCGGAACGTGCAAGGTGTACCTCGGTTACCTGACGAACATCGTCAACACGCGGACGCAGGGTGAGTGACGTGGCGACCAAGACCATGTTGTCCTACGTCGATGTCGAGTCGGTGCGGGCGCGCTGGGACGCGGCCGTGGCTGACCTGCGCGCGCGGCTTCCCGAGAAGGATGCGAACGGCAAGCTGGTGAAGAAGGACGATCACGTGCCGCCGGACGAGACGCTGTACAAGTTCGTCTCCAACGCGGTGACGTCGGTGGTCCTGTCGGAGATCGAGGCGGACCTGAAGGCGGAACTGTTCGCGTCGATCAAGAAGGGCAAGGCGTAGCGGACTGGCCGAGGCGGACCGTGCGAACGGGGACGACGCCGAGCCTCCCGGATAGCCGGTCCGCCGAAGCCTTTGCATGCGAGGGGAGAGCTTGAGCCAGCCACGCCGTTCTGCCGCGCAACGCGCTGACGATCAGGTCACGGAGTGGATTGCGCGCGAGAAGCGTTGGGGCGACTCGCTCAAGCGGTACCGTGACGCCTTCGGCGTCGAGTACGATTACGCGCTCAAGTTCGCGCAGCTGCCCGAGAAGAAGCGCAAGGAACTGGAGTCGCAGGGCAAGCAGCCGGTCGTCTCGCTCGACCTGGACGACATCGTGCGTTACTCCTCCGCCACGATCGGTGCCACCGCGGTCTACTTCGACATCAAGTTGCGCGGGCCGGGCAAGAGCGAGCAGGAGACGGAGGCGATGCGCGAGGTGGTGTCGATCGCGCGCGAGGCGTTCCACGACAAGATCCACGACGTCTCTCTGGGCTACCTGCGCACGCGGCGCCGCGTCATCAAGCTGGGGCAGGCCGCGCGCGTGGGGGCGGCGCGCTGGGACGTGATGCCGGGTGGCCTCTACGGCAACGAGCCCGTGGCGAGCGTGATGGACCCGCGCCACGTGACGTGGGATTCGGAGCGGTTCGCCTCGCCGCTGGAGTTCGGTTGCGAGGAGGTCTGGGTCAAGCTGCCGCGCGTGAGTCTCGCGTGGGCGAAGAACAATCCCGACTTCAAGAAATCGTTCCGCGATGCGCTCGTGGCCGACGATGGCGAGAGCGAGATTCCGCGTTCGTCCGACCCGAGCGTCGATCCGCCGCCCGCCAGCCGCAACGAGGAGGACGGGTTGTGCACGCTGATGGAGGGCTGGATCAAGCGTGCGCCCGGCGCGTTGCCCGAACTGGGCACCGAGACGCTACCGCCGGACCAGTGGTACATGGCGTGCGCGACGTGCGGCTACTCGGAAGCGGACCTCGTGGGCACGGACGGCTATGATGGTTCGCTGCTGCCCGAGTCGCAGCCCTGCCCGCAGTGTGGCCAGACGCCCGAGGGGTTGCCGGCATCGCAGATGCACCGCATGGACACGGAGAAGGAGATCGGGCGCTCGCCCTCGTACAACGACGGTCACCGCCGTGTCGTGATCGCGCCGTTGCAGCCCGGTGCCGGCGTGGGGCGTGATGGCCCGTGGCCCGAGGGGCTGACGGACTACCCGTTCATGTGGCACGTGCCCGATCCGTTCCCGCTCGAGCCCTACGGCAACTCGCAGACGAGCCGGAACATGGACCTGCAATCGCTCAAGAACCGCTCCCTGCGCATCGGCGCCGAGCAGATGGAGCGCAACCGCGACATCACGGTGGTGCGCGAGGACGCGCTGTGGGATGCGAAGCACCAGCCGCACATGTTCGACGGCGCGCAGGATTGGGTCGCGTTCATGAACGGCACCGATCCGATCGACTCGGCGATCAAGCAGTTCCAGGGCTCGGGGCTCAATCCCGCCTACGTGGCGTGGATGGATCGCCTGGACGCCGAGCTGGGTCGGCACCGCGGCATTGGCCAGATCAGCGCCGACGCGGCCCAGATCAAGGGCATGCCGGTGGGCACGGTGGCGCGGATCCAAGAGACGGGCGACGTGCCGCTGGACGAGGTGATCAAGATTCTGCGCGAGGACGAGGAGCCGTTCCTGTCGCGCGGCTT
>OFQZ01000633.1_pt1 | contig 11700 bp, 22 predicted proteins | sample 1543011 | NCBI WGS metagenome assembly OFQZ01 (sample SAMN07774216, study PRJEB24372) | wastewater metagenome | isolation source: Exp Tend NO 0WW | collected 2016-02 | reverse complement strand
CGCATGGCTCGGGTACGGCCTTTCTTCGCCGGTCGCAGGGTCAAACTTCATCAGTATGTTTTGCATTTCCAATTCTCCAATCGGTCGCCAAAACGCCCAACTAGTCATTCCAGCGGACGCCTATCGGCGCCGCTGAATTCAGTCGTTGGGCGTCACCTTGCAGCATCGGCCAAACGTCATGTCTTTCGCCGCGCAGGTGCATTCGGGCGCAGCATCGTCATCACCGGTTGCGTTGGCGATGGCGGCACGCAATTCCTTGTGCGCATCGGTCTGGATGCTCAATGCGTTCACCCTTATTGCCGCCGCGAGCAATTCCGCCGCGGCAGCAATCAACGCGAGCGGAGCCCAATGTGTCGGGGTTGCATTGATGTACGGCCAAACAAACCGCTTAGGGTTTGCAAACCCATCCGGCTGCCCATAGTGTCCATCAGCAATCTTGCCGTTCCTGCCGCGTAGCAAGATGCGTGTGCCGTCTGTGGGTGCGGTCTCAATCGGCTGCCATTTCATTTGTTTGCCTCGCTACGTCTAGGTACATCCTCCCACCGACCCGGCGCCACCTGCGCCCGGATCGTCGCGGACTCCCCAGGCTGCGCCGTGTAGTACGGCATCGCCTCGCCGCGCACAATCCATTCGCGCTGCTCGCCGGTCTCCACGTCGCGGACTATCACGATCTCCTCGCGCCCGCTGGCAATCCGATATTCTGCACTGCTGCGGTCGTGCCATTCCGCCCACCCTTCTGCCGCATCGGCGGGGTCAGTCGCCGGGATCGTCGCGCCGTCTTCCTGCTCCTGGCCCAGGTCCGGGCACCAAACAACGTATGTCCTCATCTCTCACCTCCCGCGCCCAACTGGCGCATCAACCCGGACCCGCTGAAGCGGGCCGGTTATGCTGGTCGTTGGGCGTCAAAATCCGCCACGGTTCGAGCGCAATGAAAAATCCGTGGCAGGTGATCTTGGTCAGCCCGGTATCGTCCGGGTGTGGGTCAAAGACAAACTCGCCGTCCTTGGCAACGCAGGCGTGGGTTACGTCTTTGCTGCGGCTGGTGTTGCCTGACACCTCGTGCCACAAGCCTTCAATTCCGTAGGCGTCAATGTGGCAATCGAAGTCCTCTACCATGCAGTACGCCAGGCCAAACGGGCGCAGCCACGCATTCAAATCCTTCACCCACGTTTCGGGGGTAATGAACAGCGGCACATCTTCAATCGGCAGGTGCAGCAGGGACGCCAACACTGCCGAGAGGCAGTTGCCGTGCAGCCCTTTTGCCGGGTCGTGCAAGATCGTTTGTTTCGTCGGTTTCATTCTTCTTTCTCCGTGGTTCCGTTTGACGCATAACACGTCGCTCAACACGGACGCAGGCGATAAAGCCGCCTGCGCCGGTTAGCTAGGCGTTAGATGCCTTGTTCGCGCTCCTGGCAATCGCCAGCAGCAAGTCTCGAAACTCTGGCGGCGTGTGAATTCTCGGGGTGCTGTTGGTGCCACCACCCTTGAACGCCAGTTCGCCCGCCCGCTTGCACTTCTCAATCCCGTATTTGTCTATCGCCCACTGCGGAAACACGGGATCGCTTTTCCCCCACCGAAGTTCAGGCAATTCAACCCCAACGGCATAAAGCAATGTCGGCTTGCGGGCATAGTGGCCGTATCGCCCCTGCTCAACGCAGCAAGTCCAGCCGCCGCAATCGTCTGCCTTTATCCAGCCGCCCGAGCGTGGCGGCACGGCAAGCCCAAAGTGCGGCCATGCGTGGCTGCCCCAAGGGTGTTCCAGCACCCCGCCAACCTTCCGCACGCTGTCCAGTGCGGCGGCAAAGCATCCGCCGTCATCCCCTTTTTTCTTGCGCTCGCCGGTTCTCGCAATCCAGAGCGGTTGCCCGGCCCAAAACTTCCCCCACCGCTGGCATGGCGGGTGCGCCACCACTGGCAGCGGCCCGGTGTAGCGCCTGGCGTCCTTGGCCTCGTCCCACGGCTCCACGCCGTCCAGTCCAAAGTAAGCGCCATCGGTTTCAACGTACAGTGCAGCAATCATTCTTTGCCTATTTCCTCTTGTTGCCAGCAGCATCTAACACGGCGGTCAACAGCGACCGCGCTGAAGCGCGGCGCGTTACCTTATGCGTTGTGCGTCAAATCCGACCCCCACTGCTCGGCCATCGCCAGGGCAATGCCTTCGTAGGTTCGGCTCCTGTCTTTCCATCGGTTCGGGCCGGGGGGCATGTGGTGCACTCGCGGCTTCCGGCCATCTACCGGGTTTGTCGGCCGCAGCTTCGGCAGTCCTTTCAGCCAAAGGCATGTGGCCTTGGTTTCGCCGTGCCCGAACATCCACGGCTGCACAACCTGCGACGGTTTGCGGATGCGCGTTGAAATAATGCTCACCGGGTTTTCGAGACAAATTCTCGGCACGGGCGCATCCAACAGCATCCGTACAAACTCCAAAGCCTCTTGCTGTTCGCCGCTGGCAACTTTCCGGGCAAAGTGCCGTGCCCCGCTCACAGCCAAGTGAGTGCATGGCTCGCCGAACAACAATTGGCTCGCGATGAATCAGCAGCAGCCAAGCGTGATGCGCGTGAAGAACGCACGCTTGCTATTGCCTCCGACGCGCTGTCAATCGCCAAAGATGCTAATCGTATAGCACTAGAAGACCTGGAGGCCGCACGCAGCAGTGCGGCGTCAGCGGCCCTAGAAGCATCTGCGGCGCGCGAGCAAGCTCGCTGGGCCATGTGGGCAGCAATAATCGCCACTATTGCGGCGATCGTCGAAATGTTCAAAACATGATCCAAGAACATGTCAAACCATCCTGTCATGGCATATACCAACCAACAAAGCGCTGAACCGGACACTCCGCAGGCGCCATCCGATAAGCGCAGGTGAACAACATCTGAAGCGCTGTTGATTCATTCCGAGAGTCAATCATGTTTGATCAATTTCAGAAGATTGAAAGCGATAAACTTCTCCGCGTTGTTGGTTGGCGCGGAGGAACGTTGCAACAAGACAGGTGCGTGCTACTGGAGTTATCTGTTGCCACGACAGAAAATGAACTCCGCTGCCCGAAAAAGATAACTCTCTGCATAGATCAAGAGACTGCACAGAAGGTAATTTCAAGCATTCAGCAGTCGCTGAGTATCCTTCGTCAGTCCAACTAAACAAACACTCGGCCATGATCAATATCCCCCAACAAGGCAGTCAACCGGACGTGCCGATAAGGCCGGCACGCCGGTTACTTCCACGTTCGGCGTCACTGCATTTCCTCCTTTGCCATGATCGAAATACACAGGCCGCGCTCGTTGAGTTTCTTATTGAGCTCTTGAAACACCGTGACCGGCGTTTCATCTACCGCCTTGGTAATCTGATCCCTTTCTTCTTCAGATGCGTGGCGCGTTTTCCCAAATATCGGACTGTCGAATGCAAACATTTTCTCCTCCATAAAGTCAGTCTCCCGAAGACGGCTCAAGTGCCGCCGAACCCTGCTGTCCACCGGAGCCGGTCAAGCTGCGCTTGCCCGTCCCGGTGACATCCACGTTGTGCCCCTCGGGTGTCGTGCCGTCAGCACCGACTTTCAGTCCGAACATGACGCATAGCCTCCACAGCGTCAGAGTCAAGAGCTTCAAGCCTTCTGGCGTCTCAGTGGTGGTGATGCCTGCGAAAGTCGTCACAAGATTACCTCTGTCGTTCATGTGACACCACGATTCTTTTGCCCATCGCCACTGCCAAATCAGTCGGCCAACCGAAAATTCGTGCCGAGGGTTTGGGCACGGGGACAGCTTTCCGGTTGCCTCGAAGTGCTGTCTGCTCATGTTCTTTCTCCGTTTCCATCGCCTGGGCACAACCCGTCAGTGCAGGCGACCTGCCGCTATAAGGCCGCGTCAGTCGCCTGACTTTTTGCGTTAGGTATCTCACTCATCCCACATGTCGAGGTCTCTGCACACAGCATCCATGCCGGGCCTCGCCCTGTAGATACAAAAATCGCCTTCGTGAATCCCCGTCACTTTCCGGTACGCCTGCCCCGGCAAAATGCGCCACTTGTCCGCTTCAGCGGCTTCAACAATCAGCCGATGTTCGCTTGTCTCGCAGTCGGCAACGGTGTAACCAGCTCGCCGCCATTGTTCGCTGGCGTCGCAGCGGTAATGCTTTTTCGCAGTCACGATCTTGTCGCTAAAAACTCGTTCCATGTTTGCCTCCAGATACCTAACCCGGAAGTCAATCGGACGCCGTACCGGCGCCGCTGACTTTTGCGTTAGCGGTCATCAATCTCCGATCCTCGGCCCGTTGTATGGAAACAGCTTTTGCCACTCGTCTAGTGCTTCAATGCCGCTGTCCCACCAGCGACTTACCGTTGGCAGGTCTTGCGTGTCGAGCAGCAGGCACTCCAACTCAAGCGCCAGCCTGTGCCCTGCCGCAATCCGGTCTTTGTTCTTCTCAATCTCAATCGCCGCAGCTTGTTCGCGCTCAGTCTTTGGGATGGTAGAGTCCATCAGTTCGTCAATCAATTGCTCGTGCGGTGTAGCTTTCTTTGCCGCTCGATTGGCATCAACCACGGAAGCTATTTCAAGTCCGTTGTCTCGTTCCATGATCTTCCATTATCAAAAAACCGCTAACACTGCGGTCAACGCGGACCTTCGCAAGCTGCGCTTGCTCGGCCCGTTACCTCTGCGTTATACGTCTCAAACCCGGCCTTCTCCAAAGCTGCGCGTGCAGCAAGCGTCTCCGGCCCTTCGTTGCCAATTGCCATCACGTACCGCTCGTACAGCGCCTGGAGAGCAGCGGCCAGGTCTGGCGCGGCGGCCATCAGGCGCATGTCAGGGTGTGTCACATCTGCGCACCAGTTTGCGTGGTGGTCGCGGCCTGGGAACGGAGCAATCCAGTCTGTGCGGTCGCAAAGACGGTGCATGATGTTCATGCCATCTTCGCTTGTGTCGCGTAGTGTGGCGACGGCTCGCCCCATCCCCCATCGGTCAAAGTCCATAATCGTCAGGTCGTACAGCGGGCGCCCTCCTACAAGGTGCAGCACTTTGCTCTGGCGGTTGATCTCCCAGCGCCACGGACCTGGCGTGTGCCGCATAACACGTCCGTCAACCGGACCTTGCGCCGGCAGCGGTTCTTGGTTCATTTGTCTTCCTTTCGCGGCGCAAGGCCGGTTACGTCAGCGTTAGGGCGCATAGTGGTCTGTGCGCCATTGATCTGCCCATTTGCAATGCTCGCAGTGGCTCTCTTGTGATAACCCATCAACACGCCCTCTATTGGAGCATTTCCCGCAATCAACAACGGTCGCCTCTACTGCGGCCTTCCATGCTTGCCACGCCAACTCAACCTCATAGCTGCGGTAGGTTCCTGGCCACGCGGTCTCGGGCGTGTCGTCAGGCCAGCGCATACACCGCCGCTCAAACGGTGGCGCCTTGATCCAAGCCTCGAAACGCTCCCTAACATTTACGTCAACCGGACCTTGCGCCGGCGGCGGTTCTTGGTTCATTGTTCGTCCTTTCACGGCGCAAGGCCGGTTACTTCTGCGTTAGCGGTCATGCCAGTGCCCCGCGTGTCGCCGTCCTGCCAGCTCCGACTTTTCCTGTCTTCGGTTCTTCGCCGACGGAATTGCGCAGGACCGAGCGCACCAGTTCAACCGCTGCGTCTATGTCGGCGTCGCTGATCTGAATCTTGCTGATGCCGTGCCGGTCTTTGTCAAAAACCCGGAACCCGCGCGCCAGCACTTCGCGGGTTTCGTTGGCGCGCGCCTTGCCGCTATCGACTTGCCGCACAATCGCCTGCGCCGACTTCGACATGGCCTCAAAGTCAAGAGAGCAAAGCGCTCGGTATTGCTGCAAAACAAAATCCGCATTGCCGCCGTTCATGATCGTGATGCACGCCGCCAGCTTCATCGGAGCCGTCGCGTAATACTTTCGCTTCGATCCACAAAACTCAATTAAAGCCCGAGCAGCATCCCCAAGGCCGGCGTCAATAATCGGACGCATCTGGTCAATAGTCGGTTTGCTGTTGTTCAGTGCGTACTGGCAGCCAAGCCGAAGCACATCCGCCACGGCTCTGTCTTCGTCAAGCCTGTCGGCATAGGTGCGCAGCATTCCGGTGTCGGTCACTTCATAGGCGTCTGTTCGCATTCCGAAGACAACCACGGACTGAAACGAAACCCCGGACTTAATGCAGGCGTGCAGCCTGTGGTGCGCATCACGCAGTCTGCCCAGGATGTCAAACCCAATCCCCTGACTTGTCACTCTCCATTCCCCGCGCTTCATGCTGGCCGCCAATAGATCAACATACCAACCGCGCAGACGGCGGTTTCCGGGGCTTGTTTCAAGCATTTCTTTTGCCAGCGTTGGAGAAATGTCCATCACCGTGGCTTCTGGTTTCTGCTTTGCAAATTTCATCGTCTTCTCCAATGTGAAAAATCTTGCTTCTCCTACGTCAAGCCGCTTCATCCATCAGCAACGACTCGGCATAGTCGGCCACCCGCTCCAGCGCATCGTCGTCCAGTCGATCCAGCGCGGCGTCGATGCGCTGCCGTATCGCCGCCCGGCACGCAGCGTCATCCGCTTGCTTGCGCTTCTCTGCGTCGCGCCGATTTTTATCTTCGGCTTCCTGGGTCGACCGATGATGCGCTTCGGATTCGCGGAGGCGATTCCTTTCGGCCTCGAACTTCGCGCGCTCCTCGGCCAGGGCCGCCCGTTCCGCGGCGATGCGCTCGTCTTCTGCCTTGCGCGCTTCGGCGGCGATGCGCTCGCGCGCTTCCTGTTCCGCTTTGTCCTTTGCGCGCGCTTGCCGGCGCCGCTCGTCGGCGATGGCTTTCTGCCGGTTGAATTCGGCGACCTCGGCGGCGTGTGCTGCGGCGGCAGCTTCCTGTTCGGCCTTGACGCGCGCTGCCTCTTCTGCGGCGGACACCTTCTCGGCAAGAATTGCTGAGACAGCATCGATCGACACCGCAAGAACATCGCTCGCCGCTTTCTGAAACTCGGCGAAGCTCTCATCAATGACGATTGCGCGCAGATCGGCGAGCACGGTTTCGCACGCGGATATGCTGGACACAGCCGCGAAAGCCGGCGCATCGCGCATTTTTTGAATGCGCTCGGAAATTGCGTCGATGCGTTCCTTCTCGCGCTGCGCCGCTTCTTTTTTGATGCGCTCCTGCTCCGCGTCATACGAATCGCGTAGCGATTTGAGCCGGATTTCTTCCGGCTCGATCAGCGCGACCAGGCGGGCTTCTTCGGCGATCACCGCCTTGCTGAAGGCGGTGGCATCGGCGCGCGCAGACTTCGCCGCATTGACTACGGCGGTTCGGGCTTTGAGAGCCGCCATTGCGGCGGCATGGCACTGGTCCCGGCCGGCGCGATTGGTCGGCGCGGCCATGTCCTTGGTGCTGGCGGCGAGCGCGATCAGATGGGCGGCGGCTGTTTCGGATTGCAGCGCAATGGCGGCGCGCTGTACTACAGTCAATTCTGTTGTCACTGTCATTTCCTCAGAAAGGGATGTCATCATCGTCAAAACTTTGGGCTTGCGGCTTTGTTGGATCTCGTTTCTGCGGCTCCTGTCTCGGGCCGGCGTCGTCGCGCTTACTGCCGATCAGATCTACTTTTTCGACGCGCACTTCCAGCGTGGATCGTTTCCCGCCGTCCCGGTCCTGCCACTCGCGCAGATTGACTTCGCCGGATACTGCGACTTGCGTCCCTTTGGTCAGATACTGTGCGAGCTTTCCACCACGTTCGCCGAACAGCGTGCACTTCGTCCAGATCGTGTTTTTCTTGTCGCCGTAGCCGACGTCTACGGCGACCGAGAATTCGAGTACCTGAGTGCCTGCCGGCAGATACCGGGTTTCTGCGTCTCGCCCAAGGCGCCCGGTGAAGCACCACACGTTCAAGCTCATGGTCAATCTCCCTCCGCCGCCATGGCCGAGTCAGCCGACTTTGCGGACTTGGACCATTGGCTGTGATGCTGCTTGATGGCGTCCTTTTGCTCCGGCGTCAGATTCGCCAGCCAGGCCGAATACATCTTGACGCCATCAGACGACGCCGCGTCTCCGGCGCGGACGAGATCCTCGTATTTATCCGTGGAGGCTTCCGGTGCCGACGCCGGCGTCGCCAGCACCTGCACCGTGTACGCCTTTTTCGTGGCGCGCGTGGCGGTCAGGGCCATCGTGATCGACTTTTCGATGTGCGACAGATGGCTGATGCGGATGCCTCCAACTGCAGCGCCGCCGAATCGCACCTGCTCATCGAGGAACAAAGTCATGCTCTTGCCGACGTACTGCGCCCCGTCTGCGCCCCATGCGCGGACAAGCACTCTGCGCATGGACTTGCATGGTTTGTAGGGCTTGCCTTCGTCGCCGGCAAAGTGGATGGCGACCGGCTGATCCTCGGCGACGAGCTTGACGGAGGTCACGGTGATCGTGCGCGGCCCGGCGATCAGGTCGTCGGCGTTGAGTTGCTCGCTTTTCGGGGCAATTGTTTTCGATATGTCGAGGTTCATATGATCCATTTCTACTCGTCGTTGGCGATACGTTCGAGGTGCTCCTGCTGCGCGTCGCTGATGAACATGCGGCGCCCGTACTCCCCAAAGCGCGTTCTCATGTCCGCCACGAACGACTCTTCCCAATCGTTCGCGGCGTTCATGCGCGCGTTATCAAGTAGCCCCTCGAATTCTTCATCGTCGTATAGGTCTTGTACCTGGCTCATATCATGATCTCTTGTTCAATTGTTCTTTCGGTGTGGATGATGACCGGCTGGCGATTGAGCCATTCGGCGTATCTGGCCTGAGCAGCCTCCAGGCGCTGCTCGAATGCCAATGCCGCGTCCAGGATGGCCCGATGAATTTCCGGGCACGGCCAGACTCGCTTGACGAACATCGGCAGCCCTCCGCAATAGCTGATGAAATCCAGCCATTTTCGCCCGGTGACGAGCAATCCAGTCTGGCACTGCAGCAGGTACTCGGCAGGCACTCCGTCGGCCAGAATCGTCTCGATCTGGTATTTCTGCCGGCGACTCTTGCACTCGATCAGTCCGTCGTCTCCGACAAGGCCATCGGGTGAGTACCCGATCACCACGCCGTGATCGTCGTTGGTCACGAAGCCGCATTCTGTGACTGGAGCGAAATGTTCTGCGTATCGGATGCGCGCCTCGATCTCATCTTCGTGCCCGCGTAGCATGTCGTCGCTGATGTAGTGCGGCTCGGTGTAGCCGGTGATGCGCTGGCCGAGAAGCTCAAATAGGTGGGCGCGCTCTTTGTCGTTGCTCGCCGTCCTCATGGTCGGAGTCAGGATCAGCAGCATTTCGCTGGCTGTCAAAATGCCTTGGCGACCTGCTAGCCATTCGTCGCTGCCCTGCTCGATGTCATGGTAGTACTTGATCATGGCAAACTCCCAATGAGTTCCTGCGCCTTGGAAATCGCTTCCCTGTACGCCTCCCATGCTCGTACCGAGAGCGCGGTCTCTGCGCGGTCGAGCTGTTCCTGGATGTCGTCCATCGAGGACAGCGCATCCTCGACGAGGGTGTCGACGCTGTCGTCGTAGCGTGGGTCACGCGGGCCGATGGCTGCCGGCCACGTCGCTGAGTCGCCTGGTCCTGGAGTCATTTCGACTTGCCTTTTTCGCGCACATCCATGTGAACGCGACCGTCAGCAGTAAGCTTCAATTCCAGACCGAGTAGGGTCGACATGCGCTCCTCGTCGTTCTTGTGATCGCAGAAAGAATCAATGATGATGCGCAATGTTTTGCGCATGTGCTCGCGCCATGCTCTGTTCATGGCCTCTTCGTACTTGGCCCGATTCTTCTTGGTCATTTTTGATCTCGGTTTGTGGTTGCGATTTTGAGCACTGCCATGCGCACACGGTTGGCCGTCAGCGCAAATTCCTGACTGCGCAGAATTGCCAAGCGATCTTCATCGGATTGGTGCTCTCCGAGGGAATCAATGAGCCGCCATGCCTGGCGCAGGGCTTCTTCTGTCTCGGCGCACTTCTCGTCACGCATCGGTTGCGGATACGGAATCTGGAACTGCGCGCCAGACAGGAATTCTGCGCAGTCGTCGGCGAAGTCAACGGATCTCATGACAGCCACCGCGCCGAGATCTCGCCGAAATAAGCAAGCAGATCGGCGGCCATGTCGGCCATCGGGTAGGCGATTGCCGAGAAGATCACCGCCAGGCTGACTGCGAAAACGATTCCGTCTGCAGTGCTCATCTCCGTATTGTCGAGCGCGAGCTGCTCAAGCATGGCAGCCTCCTCGTGCCGTCCTTCTGCGCGGCAGCGGTCGGCCTCGTCGAGGAACGTGATGATGCGTGTTTTGTTCATGATTCCCTCCTGTTGAATGGTTGCGCCGTCTCTCCGGCTGTCAGGGATCTCTCGCCCACCCTTGCGCCAGCCGTGCGGCGCTGGTCCCGTCTTCCGGCGTCAGGTTCCCGCCTGCAGTCTCCATTCCTTTCTGTTTACATTTCGCCCAGAAATGCCCCGGCGATCGGGCTTGCCGGAAAATCTTTGGTGACGGTCCTACCCTGCGCAGCTCAAGGTGCTGCGCTGCTGCCGGCAGGCATCGCCCATGCCTTGAATCACGACGATGCCCATAGGCCCGTCACCAAAATCGACTCCTCAGCAGGGAGCTGACGCCCCTTGATGGCCAGCCTAAAGTCGTTGCTGGCTTGCCCATTGCGCGGTAGAAGGACCCTGGGCTGTGATGCACTGGGAGTCGATGGGATGGATATTAGGATGACTGTTTGAAACTGTCAATAGTCCGACTGATAAATTTTCGCACAGGCGAAAAAAACCCGCCGAAGTGAGTTAGTTCACTGTGCTGGCATAGGCAAATTATTAGCCTATCTGTTGGGTTGGCAAGCGGTCAGACTGTTGACAAAGCAGAACAGCCGGACTAATATTAGCCACATGAATAACATCCGCTACATACGGCAACGGCTAGGGCTGTCACAAACTGCTTTTGGCGAAGCCATCGGCGTCTCGCAAGGCAACGTTTCATTCTACGAACTTGGGCAGGACGTGCCTCCAAAGGTCGCTCGAAAGATTATCTCCGCAGCGGCCAGGTCGGGCATTGCGTTGAGCTACGACGACATCTACAGCGATGCGGAGGTATCCGCATGACCGCTTACAGGCTGCGTGGGCCAGCGAAAACAACCGTTTGCACATCCTGCGGAGGAGCGAACAGGACGCATGGCGTTTTGTGCTCTTTTTGCAAGTACGAAGCAGATACGAAAGCGCTTGGTGTTCGTCACTGCGCGCTCTGCGGATCTTCGATTTCAAGAAGCAGAATGCTGATTTCTCCATACTGCTCCATAGAATGCTCTAACAAGGTAGCGGAGATTAGATCTTCCGTAGGAGCAGCCATTCGCAAGGCCGTAAAGTCTGGCGTGATTCAAAAGCTTGATGGTTCTGTCCAATGCGTAGACTGCGGAAATCCTGCTAGACATTGAGCAGCGCGCCGCCAACGCCAGCCACAACCCCGCCGAAGACCACACCACGCTTTATGTGGCGAACCAGAACCCCCACGTCGAGCGCCTGCTGATGTGCGCCTTCGTGCTCGGCATTCCCGAGCACAAGCTGCGCGTGATCGCGCCCGACGTCGGCGGCGGCTTCGGCTCGAAGATCTTCCTCTACGCCGAGGAGACCGCGCTGGTGTGGGCGAGCAAGCGCGTGAACCGGCCGATCAAGTGGACGGCCGAGCGCAGCGAATCGTTCCTCACCGACGCGCATGGCCGCGACCACCACACCAAGGTC
>OFQZ01000632.1_pt1 | contig 11702 bp, 16 predicted proteins | sample 1543011 | NCBI WGS metagenome assembly OFQZ01 (sample SAMN07774216, study PRJEB24372) | wastewater metagenome | isolation source: Exp Tend NO 0WW | collected 2016-02 | reverse complement strand
AATGGTTCCCTAATAAAATTACTAAAAGGGGTAAAGTAAATCCAGATGCAGCAGGCTCGTTAGTTGCTGGTTCAGTATCAATAAACAAACAATGGTTTGCGATAAAAGATGTTGTCTGGTTTCTAAAAAACGAAGAAATCCCTAAATTGTCTGAAGTTCAGTTTAAAGATGGTAATATTAAAAACTTTAAGATAGAAAATCTCTACAAATTTAAAGGTATATGCACAAGTGATAAATTAGGGGATTTTCTACATGAATATTTTGTTTATGACACAACAAGTCCTAGTAATCTGCGATGGAAAATGAAATTTGGGAAAGGTGGGTCTAACATCAAGATAGGGGATGTAGTAGGGAGTCTTGACAAAAGAGATGGTTATTGGAAATTGCACGCTCTGGGAAGGCATTTGAAAGTTCACCAAGTAGTTTGGTATCTTCATTATGGAAAAATTGAAAAGGGTTTGCATGTGGATCATATCAATGGTGTAAGAGATGATAACAACATCAAAAATCTACGGGTAGTTATTCCGGCAGTTAATTTTCGGAACTGTTCCAAAGCTAAGAATAATACATCGGGAGAAACAGGTGTAACGTATCATGAAGGATTTACCAAAAAGGGTACACACTATCAGAAGTTTTACATATCAGTAACATGTAACAGAGTTAAACATGGGGCTAGTTTCTCATGTAACAAATACGGACACGAACAAGCATTCCAACTAGCTTGTCAATGGCGCGAACAAAAGATTGCAGAGTTAAACGAACAAGGAGCAGGGTACTCTGAAAGACATGGAAAGGACTAAAATGACCCACCAAAAAGAATCATATACAGAGAATTCTAACGCAGTGAATCCCTACACAGGCTATTGCAAAACCTGTGAACGTGCTGTACAATCACCTCTTATATTCTGTTGTCCAGCATGTGAACGTAAGTATTGGCGTATGATGAATTTTAAAGGAGAGGTAAAATGAAAGAGCTTGTTGGAAAACTCGTAACAAACATCTATGTAAGCAACGATGAAACTTTTATGAAGTTTGATATCAAAGATGAACAACCAATTATCTATAAAGCGTATGGAGATTGCTGTTCAGAGACATGGTTTGCTGATATTATTGTCAATTGGCGAATGACTAAGAAAGACCGAGATAACTATCCTCTGGAAGTTCTTAACTGTGAAGAGCTAGATATTCCAGAATGGTTGCAAGAGGTTATCGCTGCTGATGGTCGAGGACGCCAAGATAGTGATGCTGTATATGGCTTGAAGCTAAAATTTAAAGATCACGCTTGGAGGCCTGTAGTAGAGCATGATCTAACTATCGTATTCCGTAATTCTAGTAACGGGTATTATGGTGGAGAGGTATTGTTAGCAGATCAGCAGAACAAGTATACAAAGAAAGCCCTAGAAGATGTAGAGTGGGTTAAAATTGATAGTAACTGGAGAAGTAAATGAGCCTGCTGAGAGTGGCCTTGCAACAGGAAGAGGGGATTGTTTACTTGAATGAATATAGCTTTATCAATGCACTTTCTTGTTGCTCTTATGAAGGTGTTCTTTCCCTGACATCTGTCAGCTTTTCTTCTGAGCGTGTTCATTTTAATTATGTTCTAAACTCTGGACAACATGTAGCAGATAGCTGTACAATGCTGGATTATCTCAAATGGAAGGAAACACTGTGAAAAAATTTCTACTAACAACAATTTTAGCTGTTGCAATGACACCAGTCATCTGCTACAATCTGTACAAATATCGTACAAAGCAACGTGAAACATTTGAGCAGCATTGATTAATTAGAGGGAGGGGTTGATGAGTACTAAATGGATATATGATATTGAAACATACCCAAATGTGTTCACTTTTAGTATCATCAAAGAAAATGGCAAGTTTGCTAAAACCTTTGAAATTAGTTCACGTAAAAATCAAATTGAACAGTTATTTGTTTGTTTAAATTATCTTATTAAAAGTAAAGACAGTTTAGTAGGTTTCAATAACATTGGATTTGATTACCCTATTGTTCATAAAATAATTGAAAATAGAGAGTCATTGATTAAATATAAATCAGGAACTCCTATTGCATCAAGAATATACAAATGGGCACAAGATCAAATTGAAAGCATGAGAGGGGAGTTTGGTAACACTATTCGATTGAAAGATGTACACATTCCTCAAATTGATTTATTCAAGATTCATCACTTTGATAATAAGGCAAAATCTACAAGTTTGAAGATGATTGAATTCAATATGAAATCACACAATATTGAGGATTTACCTTTTGCTGTTGGTACAAAGTTAACAGATAATGAAATTGACACACTCATTAAATATAATGAACACGATGTAAAGATGACATTGGATTTCTATAAACATACCATTAGTCAAATTGAATTCCGTGAACAACTTACTGAGAAGTATAATCGTGATTTCATGAATCATAATGATACAAAAATTGGTAAAGATTATTTCATAATGTGTCTTGAGAATGCCAATGTACCTGTTTATAAGGAAGAGCAAACTCCTTACGGTACAAAAAAGGTGATGAATCAAACAAAGCGAAGCATCATACAAATTAAAGATTGCTTGTTTGATTACTATAACTTTTCTCGTCCAGAATTTATTGCTGTATTAGATTGGTTAAAGAAGCAAAATATTACAGAAACAAAAGGTGTATTCAGCGATATTAAAGAACACATGTTAGGTGATGTTGCTAAATATTCTGTACTCATGGAATGTAGGACAAAATTTAAAGGTAAACCTACACAACAAGATATTGATGAGTTCCTTAAAGAGTACCCTCTTGGTTGGGTGAACGAAGAAGAATTGAAAGCAACAGAATGGTTGTTTGATGAACAAGGTAATCATGTATTGGAATATCCTCTAGATGATGAAGGTAATATTGATATTCTGAAAAAACCAAAGAAGGTAAGGGTACATAAAAAATCCTATTGGAAAGTGTGGAGGATTGCTGAAACCTTGAATGTTGTTGTTGATGGATTCAGATTCGATTTTGGCACAGGTGGTATTCACGGTAGTATTGAAAACAAGGTTGCAAAATCAACCAAGAAATATGATATCGTAGATGCTGATGTTAGTAGTATGTATCCAAATATTGCCATCTCGAATAATGTGTACCCTGAACATTTGACAATGAAATTTTGTGAGATTTATAAAGACCTGTATGAACAACGTAAGAGTTGTCCAAAAGGTAGCACTGAAAATGCAATGTTAAAGCTTGCCTTGAATGGTGTTTATGGGGATAGTAACAATAAGTTTAGTGTATTTTATGATCCAAAATACACAATGAGCATCACTATCAATGGGCAATTATCATTGTGTTTGTTAGCTGAACAATTGTTGGATATTGAAGGATTGAAAATCATCCAAGTAAATACAGATGGTATTACTGTTGCACTCAAAAAAGATACTAGAGAACAATATGATAAAATCTGTGAGGATTGGCAAAAGCAAGTGAAATTACAGCTAGAGTTTGCTGAATATAGTAAGATGATTATTCGTGATGTAAATAACTACATTGCTGTATATACCAATGGTAAAGTAAAACGGAAAGGTGCTTATCAGTATGAAGATTTAGGATGGCATCAAAATCAATCTGCTTTAGTTATACCAATGGCTGCTGAAGCTTGTATGTTGCAAGGTGTTCCTGTTAATGAATTTATTATGAAACATGCAGAAAATCAGGATAACAAATGGAATTTCATGTTACGTACTAAGGTTCCTCGATCAAGTAGATTGGTGTTAGTAAAAGATGAACAAGAAATTCCATTACAAAACATTTGTAGGTATTATCCATGTAAGGATGGTGGTAAACTTGTTAAGATAATGCCACCATTGGAAGAAGGTGGGGAATATCGTAGGCTTGGTATTGATACTGCTTGGACAGTTGTTCCTTGTAACAACATTGATGATTTTAAAAGTGACATTGATTATGAATATTATATTAATGAAGCTAATAAGTTGTTGATTGGAGTAGAATGACATACACAAATCAATATGTAGATTTATCTAACCCTAACGAGTTCTCTGTATATGATACTAAATATCTAGACGACTTTGCAGCACCTGTTAATGGAGGATACCGTAGAGCACGTCCTAGCGCCTACTGGCTGGAACGCTGTGGTATCACCTATGAGCAGATAGCAGACATCCGTAAACGTGTCTCAGAGGGGGTTTCTTGTCGATCTATCGTGCATGATACGACAATCCCTCTGAACATTATACAGTGGATTGTTGCAGGGAAGCATCCAGCATTTCCAGAGCCTGTTATTGTCCCTGAGGAGCTTAAGCCTAAAAGGGGTCGTAAGAAGCACGGGGAAAATAAGGTGCTAGATAAATACAGGAAAGAGTTGACAACGTATCAGGAAGAAGCTATTCTAGCTGCATTGAAGCAATTATTAGTAGATGGTGAGACAGAGATTGCTATTAGGTTTCCTGCTTTTGTGCTACCTCCTGTGTGGTGGCCTTCATGTGAGAGAACTAGTAGGGGTGGGCACAATAACAATTTCTTCTACCCACTAACAAGATGGTACAGGGTTAAAAAGTTGTTGCTATCTTTTTCAAAAGCTGATAAAGTATTAATGAATGAGCAAGAGATTAATTTGATTTATAAACAAGCTAAAAAGATGAAGGAGAAACTTGATGTTTAAACGTGTGGATGTTGCGGATAATGAAAAGTTGGAAGGGTTTAGTTACATCAATGAAGATGGTGATGAAGAGTCTGTATCACTGCCAGTTGGCCCAAGAAACATCGTTACTATTTCCATAGAAAGGTGTGATTTAGTTGTATACAAAGAAGATATCCCTAAATTGATTAAAGCACTAGAAGCTGTTTACAACTATAAAGATTGATGTTATAATATGTGTGTTGGTTAACACATTAAGTTATTCCGAATCGCTTGCTGCTGTAGCGGCGGGTAGGGACTGCGTAGCGGTCGCTAGATACGCGGAATTATGGTACTCCGCAAGGACAATTACGTAGTAATAATCCTTACAATCGTAAAGATTTATGGTAAAATGTGTAAACATAGTGTAAAATCCTTAAAGTTGTGAGGAATTGTGATAAAATGATTAACATAGCCGGATTAACTCGTGGTCGAGTAGGGCGTCTTATAAGCGTTCGGGTAGATAACCTCCAAGTACAGTTCAATTCTGTGTCCGGCTACCATAAATTTAAAGGAGAAAAATGAAAATACAACTTGAGTATCCTTATTCTGAAAAATGGAATAAAGGATATCTTGTAACAAACACAGAGAACAGGCGAAATGTTATTCTGTATAACTCTCACACAGACAGAAGTACAGTTTCTTATGCCCGTTACTTAATGAGTATTCACTTAGGGAGATTTCTGGAAAAGCATGAAGAAGTAGATCATATCGATAACGATAAAACAAACGATACAATTGAAAATTTACAGATTTTAACAAGAGAAGAAAATACAGCAAAGAATAACCGGTTTGTGCTTAAGAAACAATATAGCTACATGAATTTTAAGTGTCCTGTGTGCCTAGGTATATTTAAGAAACGTAGAGGAAACACCCAAGCTGTGAATGTGCACAAAGGAAAGATTACTTGTTGTTCTAGGGACTGTAGCTATAAGTTAAGAACATATAAACTGGATGCCGAACTAAGAGAGCTTGTCTCAGATGAGCAACTAATCCTTGCAAAATTAATGTCTAACCCGGAAGATTAAGATTATTTTATACGCCGTTAGCATAATTGGATAATGCCCCGGATTTCTACTCCGGTTACATAGGGATTCGAATTCTCTACGGCGTGCAAAGTAATTTTAAGGAGAGATAAATGAAACACTATTTCAAACTAGACAGAAAACTGTCAGCACAAGAAAAACGTCCTGTGTGTATTCCAGCTAAACCTTGGTCGGCTGCAAGGTGTAAACGTTCAGAATATGAACATAAAATGTGGCATGGCTGGTGGTACTATAAATTACTACTAAAATATAATAATGAACATGGATTTCCAATGATACAAGAAAGCCTTGTTGGAAGAAAACTTAGGGAGCACATTATGCAATCAACTGAAACAACTAAGAAAGGAAACAAAATGACAGAGACAGAATATCTACTAGCTTCCGTGAACAATGCTGCTAAATTGAGAGGATCAATTGAGCAGTTTAAGCAGGGCGGATTAAAATCTTATGAAATGGACGAATGGGCTTTAACAATGGATCAAATCCGGGCAATTCGCCAAGCGAGCCCAGCAACGAACACGCCGGAAGATAGCTTCACTGAAAGGCTTTTCTAATGTACTTACGTTATCTTTTAAGCATCCCTCTAGACTGGTTTATGACCCTTCTAGGGATGATCCTAGCCCCTGTGCTACCATTGTTCGCTACACACCAATCAAAGCTCCCTAAATGGCTTTCATGGTTTGATACAGATGACAACACTCTAGATGGTGATGAAGGTTGGCAGAAAGAACATCTTCTAGCATTAAACTGTAAGGGTGATAACCTAGACCCTCTACGAATTTATCTTAAACGTGTCTGCTGGCTATTCCGTAATACAGCATATACATTCAGCAGAAACATTATGGGTGTAGCTATTGAAGCTGATAATATGGTAGTATGGAAAGGTAATCAGAAAGTAGGTAATCGTCCACTATCAGAAGGGTATTGTTATGCTACCTGTAAACATCGCTTCATGTTCTATTATGTGAAGAAAACCTTCAAGGGTAAATGCTTACGTGTCTACCTAGGCTGGAAGCTGAAGAACAAAGTAGATCATCCAGAATGGGATGGTAAAGCAATGTTAGTGTTTAGTGTTAACCCTATAATGAGCTATAGCGAATGGTAGGGAATGCGCAAGCATTATCCATTCATGTCTTACAGTGAATATTAAATGAAAAACCCATTCATGAGCTACGCTGAATATTAAAGTGATACTAGATAAATAAAGGAGTGGATTATGAAGTACATGGGGAGTAAAGCACGTCATGCTAAAGAGCTTCTACCAATTATTTTAGCAAATCGAAAACAAGGTCAATGGTATGTAGAACCATTTGTGGGTGGTGCTAATATGATTGACAAGGTTGATGGTAATCGTATTGGTGCTGATATTAATGAATACTTGATTGAGATGTGGAAAGCTGTGAGTAGTGGTTGGATACCACCAGAACTTGTTACAGAAGATAAATACCAAGAGGTTCGGGACAATAAAGACAACGATAAACCTCTAACATCTTACATAGGTTTTGCTATGTCGTTTGGTGGCAAATGGTTTGGCGGATATCGGCGTGATATTGCTGGTACTAAAGATGACCCTGAACTTAAAGCTTTCAACGAATCAGAGCAAAGTCGTAAATCTTATGAAAGTCTTTTAAAACAGCAGAAGAAGCTTCTTGGTGTAGATTTCCGTCATAGTTCTTACCAAGACATTGACGTCCCTACCAACTCTATCATCTACTGTGATCCTCCTTACAAAGATACTACTAAGTATAAGGATACCTTCGACCATGAACTGTTCTACGATTGGTGTCGTCAGAAGCACAAAGAGGGACATCAAATTTTTGTATCAGAGTACAATATGCCTGATGACTTTTCTTGTGTATGGTCAAAGGAAGTAAATAATAGCTTGACTAAAGACACTGGAAGTAAAAAAGGTATTGAGAAACTATTTGTATTGTAATCTTGTGTACAAGTGTTGTATTCTGAATACTAGCAATGCTAGAATATTAAGCAATGTAGCTAGGAAGCACAGGAACATGCTTCTGAGCTTGCAACACTATGGGTAGATAGTGGCTACTAGGAACACTACCACGAGGCAGGGAAGGGCTGCCACTAAAGCGGCAATTGTGCTGCTAATATCGTAGCAATCGCTACAAACAACAGGAGGGAGAGATTTAACAATCTCATATGCCCAACAATTTCCTAATCGCTTATAAGGAGCAAATGCAATGGCAACCGTTGAAAAGAAACAAAATGTAATCGAAGTGTTGAAAAATGTAACCTTGGCTTATGCTAAACTAGCAGAGCCAAGCAAGAAATACCAATCAGAGGACTTGGAATATTCTGTAGATGCAATCGTAGATAAAGCTACTGCTAAAGCATGGAACAAGAAGTTTGCAAAACAGAAAGCTAAAGAATATGACCTAGAAGAGTTTCAAGAGAAATTCAAGATGGAATCCCCTTATGATGGTGACGAGGTATATGTTATCAAGATGAAGAAGGGTGCTAGTAAAGATGGTGAAATGTTTGATGTCAAATACCGTCCTAAAGTGTTCCTAGACGTAATGGAAGATGGTGTAAAGGTGCGTACAGACATCACTGTTAGTCGTCTAATTAGCAATGGCACAGTAGCAGATGTAAGCTACCGTGTTACTGAGAATGGTTTTGGCACATTCGCACAGCTACAGAATATCCGTATTGATGAGAAAAACTTTAAAGAGTATATCTCGTCAGGTGGTAAAGCTGCTGGCTCAGAGTTTGGAGATGATGACGTAGAAACACGTACAGAGCCTGAGAATGAGAACGCTACAAAGGCTCGTGCTAAGAAAGCTGAACAGGAAGATAAACCTGCTAAGGCTAAAGCAAAGCCTCCTGTAGAGGATGCTGAAGATGATGAAGATTCAGAGAGTCCATTTTAATTAGATGAAACAAGCCCTGTTACCGAAAGGAGCAGGGCTTTTCTGTTTATGGAATAAGGAGAATAAATGACAGTAGAAACAGTTATTGATGGAGATTTGATAGCTTTCAAAGCGGCTGCTGCTGGAGAGAAACGTACAGTAGACGTATACGATTCCTCTGGTAAATACATCGGTGAATATAAGAATCGAACAGAGTTTAAAGCTACAATCCCTAAAGAGCAACATAATGAATATGAGTTTAAAGATATTCAACGGCCAGAGCCTATTGAGAATGTATTACATACTGCCAAGAAAATGATTGCTGGTATTGCTGAAAGGTGTGAAGCTGATGAGTATTTTACAGCCCTGTCTGGAAAGAATAACTTTAGGGATGAAATTCCTCTACCAACAAAATATAAGAGTAACCGTAAGGGGACTGTAAAGCCTTTGTTACTTGGAGATGTCAGGGAATACATTGTTAACCATCATGACTGTGTTGTAACGGACGGTTATGAGGCAGATGATTACCTATCTATGAGAGCGTTTGAAGGCTGGAAATATGGTAAGAAGATTATCCAATCGTCAGCAGACAAGGATGCCATGCAATGTAAAGGATGGGTATTCAATTGGGATAAGCATGAGAAGCCTATTTACATTGATGCTGGTATTGGTAGCCTGACATGGAACGTTAAGGATGGTGTTAAGGGGCAAGGCCATATCTGGCTATTAGCTCAGTCTGTATTAGGGGATGCTACAGACGATTATAAGCCCTCTGAGCTTGCTGGAGTTAGATGGGGGGACAAGGGTTGCTATACATTATTGAAGGATTGTAAGACGTTTAAAGCAGCTTATAAGGCTGTTTACAATCAATACAAGCAATGGTATCCTGAGCCTGTTACATATACAGCATGGGATGGTAAGGAATATACAAAAGATGCTGTAGAAATCTGGCAGATGTATTTTGATTGTGCTAGAATGTTACAATATACGGGTGAATATATTTCAGTTAAAGAAGTGCTTGATAAGCTAAACATTGGAGGGAATAATGAGCAAATTTAATATTGGGGATGTTGTTAAGGTTATTAACGTAACGCAAACGTATACAACATACGGCTCTTGGGCAAAGCAGCATGAACTAAATCTACATGCGTTCGGTATCTTACCTTTAAAAAACACAGAAGGTGTGATTGTCACAAAAGGGTATCATGATAGTGACCCAGACTTTTTGTACGGTATTGATATTGATGGTTATCACTATATTGTAAGTGAAAAAGGGCTAGAGTTAGTTAATGATATCGTCTGTAATAATCCTGCTACAACCCTAGAAGCTGTATTACATATACAGTCTATGCTAGAGTATGTAGGAGATACAAAGATTATCATTACAGAGCAAGAGATGTTTGTAGAATCTTTTGGTAAAACATTTGTTTGTGAGAATGCTGAAGTGCTTGAAAAGGTTTGTAATGCGGCTAACTATCTGAGCAGACAGGAGACAACGTGAGCAAAACCCCTGATAAGGCGTTCCCTTGGGAAGCCTACCCTTCAATATGGAAAACTAAAGCTGCTTTCATGGCTTGGTTACGTGGAGGTATTCGTAGAGGTCTATGGGAGAAATCCCCTATCAAGCTTGAGTTTATTAAGAAGAATCGTATACAGATTCCTAACCCTAATCCTCGTGGTAATAAGCCTACAGTATGGGGTGCTCAATGTGCTTTGACAGGTGAATACCATGTTCTATCTAATATTCAGGTAGACCATAAACAAGGAGAGAATAGGCTTAGAGATATTACAGATATTCAATCCTTCATTGAGAATATTGTGCTAGTATGTGATGATGATCTACAGTTAGTATCTAAAGAAGCCCATAAATGTAAAAATATAGCTGACAAGCGTGGCATTACATTTGAAGAAGCTATTGTAGAGAAGAAAGTAATAGAGTTTGGCAAGCTTTCTGTAAATGAACAAAAGAAATGCTTGCAATCTTTATATGACGATGTTACAATTACATCTTTCAAAAATGCTGAACAACGGAAAGCTGCTTATAGAGCAAGCTTATTAGGAGGGAAGAATGAGCAAGTTTAAATCAGGTGATAAGGTAATTACAACACACCAAGGAGGTTGGTATGAACCCGGTGAAACATTGACAAAACAAGCTGATAAGCTTGGTGAAGAAATTTGGAAGGGGAAGCTATGAAGCAGCAAGATCGTGTAAGATTTGAACAATTGAAAGCTAAATATGGCTGGTAAACTTAGTCAATACAAGGAGTATATTCTACAAAGTAAAGCTCTTGGTCATGGTAGTCGAAAGATTGCCAAGGAGCTAGGTGTAGGTAAAACTTCTATCAATGATTACCTACGTAGCCTATCATTTGTACAGGAGGCTGATATTGATGTAGACAACACACAGGATAACTCACGTATCCTATTCATTTCTGACCTACATGCTCCGTATCAACATGCTGGAGCTGTGGAATGGTTAGCTATGTTGAAAGATAAATACAACCCTACTAGGGTTATTTGTGTGGGTGATGAATGTGATAAGCAATCACTAAGTTACCATGATAGCAACCCTGATCTTTACTCTGCCGGTCACGAGCTTCTAGCAGCTAGGAAGGTTATGAAACAGCTACACGATTTGTTTCCTGTTATGGATATCATGGAGAGTAATCACGGTAGCTTACATTTACGGAAAGCCTTGACACACGGTATCCCGCAAGCTTACATTAAAAGCTATAATGATATCTTGGAGGTAGGTAAAGGGTGGACATGGCATCATGATATGATTATTACTTTACCAAACGGACAAGACTGTTATATCACACATGGTAAGAATGCTAATGGTCTACGCCTGAGTCAGAATATGGGCATGAACGTTGTACAAGGGCATCATCACTCGGAGTTTGGTGTAGGTTATTGGAGTAATCCACGTAACCTTTACTTTGCAATGGCTGTAGGTTGTTTAATTGATGATAAAAGTCTAGCTATGCGCTATAATAAGCTTACAATGAAACGGCCCATTATCGGGACAGGATTGATTATTGAGAGTAAACCTGTTTTAGAAGTGATGCCTTTATAAATATAAGGAGAATAAATGATTAGTATGTGGCAAGTGCA
>OFQZ01000631.1_pt1 | contig 11710 bp, 26 predicted proteins | sample 1543011 | NCBI WGS metagenome assembly OFQZ01 (sample SAMN07774216, study PRJEB24372) | wastewater metagenome | isolation source: Exp Tend NO 0WW | collected 2016-02 | reverse complement strand
ACCCCCCCCTCTGTGGTCATCTCAGGTCACGCGATCAATGATGTCAAATTCGTCGATGACGCATTCTTCCTCGCAAATTCATGGTCACCGCTTTGGAATCGTAATGGCATTGGTACGACTCATTATGCGAACTATCGACCGACAGAAGCATGGATCCCTTACTACGACGTCGCTCCGGTCATGGTCACACTGCCGCCGGCCGGAACATTCAGACATAATTTTCTTGTTCAGATGTCGGCATCCGGAACTTATATTCGCGAAGTTGAATATCTTCAGATCGCACTCATGATTTCTGGGTTTCTACCGCTCATTAAAAGAGAAGATCTCGGCTTTTACGGCAAGAAAACGATCGATGCAGTATTTGCATTCCAGAAAGCAAAAACAAACTTGTCAGTGTACGAGCAATTATTTCTTCGCGGGACAAAGGTCGGCCCGAAGACGCTCGATGCGCTGAACTTAATTTATAATAGAAAAGTATGAACAAAATAATAATTAGTGCTCGCGTAAAAAGCCTTGCATGGAGATCCGTGATGATGTTCGTCGCTGCCGGCGTCGCCGGAGTCGCGAGTCACCTTGATCTACTCAATCTCACTCCGATCGAAGTGACATTTGCCGGCCTCGTGCTCGGCGAGATCTCGAAGATCATCAATGATGCAACGTCCTCTACGTCATCATAAGCTCTTGCTTTGCCGGTTAGGCATATTCGTAGAGACAAATAAAAAAGCACCGTCTGCATGGTGCTTTTTTGTATCTGCTTACTTGGTCGTCGATGCCTTGAATGCCTTATTCGCATCGCGGGTCGCTTTGCCGGCCGCCGCATTCGAATCATTGGTAAAGAGTGATTCGTAATCAGCTCCGCGATTAGCTGCGAGTTCCGCCTTTGCAGCGTTTGCGAATGCATCCTGTGCCTTGAGATTAGCTTCCCTTGCTTCCTGTGTGTAAACACGTTGTTCACTTGCTGCCTTACACTGCGCGACATGTTCCGGATTTTCAAAGTCTGCTTTTACTGCCGCGTCATGAGCTGATAAGGGCTGTACAAATGCTTTTGGAGCAGGGAAGAACAGATCTTCCGTAAATGCGACCGTGCGATCGATCGTGGGGCGAACTGCATATCCTGAAACGATCGCACTTACGAATAATACGCGTACCGCCCAAATCTTTACTTTCTCCTTTAAGGTCAATTCAACTGCTAATTTCTCTCTTGTCATAATGCTTTTGATTAAAGAACTAATGTGTGACTGACTGGGTCACGTAGTCACTATACTGCATGCGCATGCACATTACAAAGGAGTTATCCACAGGTGGTTAAAATCCGCTTAAAATAAGCGTATAATTGAACATGGATGTATAGTGCGTCCAGAAAGGAGTATCTATGTTTTTGCGGAAAAAACTGGAAGAAGTCGACTGGCATCGGCGCGTGCTCGACAAGATGGATGAGCTCAATGTGGATTTCATCACTCTTTGCCGGATCGCGCACGTCAATCAATTCGGCACGGATCCGGATCAGTCTCGGACGTATATCACTTGGAAACAAGACGGCATCGTTCCGAACTTCATCATTGCTTGGCTCGCATTGCAATGAAACAAAAGCACCCCTTCATGGGGTGTCCTTTTGTCGCTTCTTGTGTTTCGGACGATTCAAGCATCGCTTGTGATTGCAATGCGGATTGATGAGCATCTTGAGTACTAAGCACCATTTCATTTTTGAGACTGGATATATTTTCTTATTTCAGCGAAGATCTTATCGAGTGATTGCATTCTGGTCATACCTACTGCAATGAGAAGTGTTTTTCCGTTCATGCTTGCCGCGGCACGATATGCTCCATTGTCCATTCTCCTTAAACTTACCATGAAACTTATTACTAAATCTTCTGTCATAATGTTTCTTTTACTTGAGCAAGAATATCAGGATGATCGAGCGGATTAATTTTCTTGAAACAATCATCGCAAATCGTTACTCCGGGCTCACTCCATTCTTCGACCGGTTTTCCGAAAATTGTCTCGGCTTCTGCTTTTGCTTTTTCATCAGACCATTCATCATTATTCACGAACTCGAAGATCCCGTGACAATGAGCGCATTCATATTCGTTTTCTTTCATACCAGTACGCTATTATCCTCTTCATGAGCATGACTCGGACATCCTAATCCTTCGCCGGTCAGCACCGGATCGTGCTTCATACATAACCAACTGTGACCGACGAGTATCTGTGTCTCGCCGTCTTTCTGACACTTATTGCAACGCAAGAGATGCATTTGATCTTCCGTCATGTTTCTTTCAAGAAACTCGTAATGATGTGTTCGAGGTCTGCGAGGGGGACAAGCTTTGCGTACTCTTCGGATTTATTATCGCCAACTACAGTCACCTTCTTCGCCTCCTCCAATATGCTCTGCGCCGCCTCCCGCTTGCCTTGTTCATAGGCGACCTTTGTGCCATTCTGCGCCACCTCATCAGCAGCTTCTTTTCTTTCTCGGAGTACATCTTCCTCTGTGTATAAAGACAATTTTGCTAGTTCTCTTCCCTCTACATAGCCTTGTTCATAGGCTGCGGTGCGGAGGGTGCGGATTTTTTCCAATAGAGTTTTGGCTGTACTGAGGCTGAGATTTTCTACTGTCTCAGTCATCATATCTTGGTCAAGAAACTCCTCCCATGGTTCTTTGGTCATAGCGTTTCAATTATTCCATCGCTCCACTCGACCTTTGTGCCGTAATCAGGGTGAGCGTAGATGTGTACCTTGCATAAATCTATCCAAGAGTTCCACCACACCATCGACCCTGTGGGTGTGAGCCATCGTTGAGCACAGCGACCATCTGAGAACACACATGCCTCGAATTGTGGCTCTTTCGAATCGTTGTAGTTATTCTGTTCAAAATCGGGTTTGAGTCCTTTCGCCTCAGTTCGATACACGATACATGTTTTCATTTCACTCATGGCTCTCTTGATTAAGGCTACTAAGCAGGGTGCGGAACTCGGCGAGGGCGGTGTTGTACGCACTTGTTGTCTGATTATCAATCGCCTCCCTCCTATTCCGATATTCTGGGTCACCACCATCCTCAAAGTCGTTCGATGGGTATTCCCTATCTTTCGGCATCCTCTCCAACGCTTCCATCACTACTTCCTCCCGAGCTTTCTTGATGACATATTCGTGGACAGTGGAGTTGCATCCAAACTCATTCCAGTCTTCTTTTCCGTCAGCTTTCATCTCCTCCCGTGTACGGAGGATGGCGGCGTGTTCTGTGGAGCGAATCAGGTCTGCAAGTTCAAACACTAAATCAGCTTTCCATTCGTTATAGTACTTTGAAAGTACCATGCGAACTTCTCTGTCCTAGTCCGATGGGGCGGTGGGAAGCATATCAGGAGCAAACTTTTCAAGCATGCGTATATTGTGTCCGAACACATCGTCCTTCTCACAAGGAGTCTTGCCACACTCGCACTGCTTCTTCTCTGCTACAGGTGCTGGACAATCACAAGGGATAGACTTAAAGTCTTTGTCTCCAACACGGTAGGGATAGTTACTTTCTGTATTTCTACGGCATTTAATGTTGTCTTTGTTGTGGCTCATACTATTTCTGTGAGAGAGCGGATAATGTGAATTGGGATAAACATTTGATGAAAGTCATGCTCACACTCGATGTTTTGTTCAGCACAGTGACAGGGATAGTTGTAGGTTACTCGGACTTTTCTTTCCACCTCAGCCCCGAACTCCTTTATGGTGGAAGCGATGATTTCGTTGAGGAAGTTGTCCATCAGCTCGGCAGCATTCAGGTTGGAATTACCATTGAGAATTTCATCTTCGAGTTTCCTGTAGGCCTCATGGGCTTTTGCTTGTAGAGTTTGGAGGTTAGTCATGATCGTCCTATATTTTTCAGTCTTTTAATAATCTCCAGCACTTGGGCGCGGCATTCGTTGTGGCCGATGGTTGATTCATCTTGATTCCCTCTTGGTGTACCGATTTCAAGTTCCGCTGGCATCTCCCCCTCAATCTCCTCCGCAATGCTCTGTCGGCCTGCGAGGAAGCCGAGCTTGTAGAGTTCTGTTAGCATGATCCTGAAGTTGTCGCGTGTCTCCTTTGGGTAAAGACCGAGAAGTGACACTCCATTCTCCTGTGGGGGTGGGATTAGTCATATAGACATTCTTAGATTGTGCATAGCTTCTTCCAAGCTTACGACCTGTTGCATTCTGTAGCGGTCACACATAATATCTACGTTACCCTTGCGCCAGAATCCTTCGGGGCATACTACAATAACTTTCTCAGGGCAATTTCCAGCAAGATAGCCCAGTTCCATAAGCGAAATAGGACTTTTTGTTGCTGGATCAAAATAAACGATGACTTTCTTTGATTCTTCGATGCCTTGCAGCTCCCACGAAACTTGCTCGAAGAACTTCGGATTGCTAATTTTCTGCTCCCATGAACTGTCCCAGTCATCACGTCTGGGGTTGAGCACCACCCAGCCCGTGTCACTTAATCCAGCAACTATTTTGTCTTGCCAATTCTCAGCAGCACCCATTTCAATACTTCCCGCGAGAAAAACACAAGCAGGGTTGTTCGGTATAAAACGTGGTGGTTTAATTTCTTTCATCATTATTTCTCTTATCTTATAATCCCATCCGCACTGCTTCCCTTGTGTGAGGCACTTCATTGCGTTGACCTTGGTTCCGATTTAGCTAAAATCCACCTCACACAGGGGGGCAACGAAGATGGAGGCTTCTACTCTTCTTGGATCATGATCTGTTCTTAAGTACTACTGAACCGAGCGTGAGTAAGAATACGACTGCAAGCCATGACCAGAAATTCACCGGTATTCCCATTCCGAGCGCATCAAGTGCGAGAATGATGCACAAGGGGACAAGTACGATCATGCCGATCTGAATGCTTAATGTTTTTGCTATTGGATTCATAATATTTAATCTTCACTGATAACTTCATCGTCGTCGAGATCTATTCCGTTCTGTTCGTGATATGCGCATATCGTTAGGAATGTACATTCACAGGGGTCATCATTGCCGGGGTCGAACATTCCCTGATGATCGGCCGGCAGATCTGGATTAAATCCGGCCGGCGGCCAATTATTTTCTTTTGTCATATTGTTTAACCGCTTCTTCTAATGCTTTTCTCGACCATTCTGATGCCGAAACAAACGTCTTTTGTTCTTTAACTATTCTGCGAATGTCTTTCTTCAGTGTCTTTCCGCAGCGGGTATAGATGTAAGTGGTATTTTTTTCTTGCATATTATCGTAAATTTTTAGGGACTTTCTCTTCGATTAATTTCGCACCCGGAACGACAGTGCCGGCCTTGAGTGCGTCTTTGACTCGTGTCTCGTTCACATCAAGGTAAGTGCGCGGGATAAGAAGCATGTCTTCGATCACTAATTTCTTGACAGTCATCCACTGAAGCGCACCGGCCGCAGTCGTGACCATCTTCGCCGACTCAGGTAACGCTTCCATTTTGTCGCTCGCGGTTTCCGCTTTCATCGTGCCGCGCTCAACGCGATCGACAAGCTTCGCTTCTGTTTCTTTGTTCTTCTCGTCGATTTTTTTCTGATACTCCATCATCTTCGCGCGGATAGTTCCGATCGCATTCGCACATGCTTCTTTGATCGGCTTCCATCTTGCGCGTTCTGCCTTAAGTGCTTCATTCAAAGGCTTCGTTATCTTCTCTTCTTCTTCCTTGACCTCATCGGCGATCTTATTCGACTGTGATAAAAGCGAGACTGCGAGCTCCATACTCTTATCGTCGACAATCCGAAGCTCATTCGCTTGCGCTTCCTGTTTCGAGATCTTCTTTTCTACTAATGCAATGTTTTTTGAATCTGTCATATAAAAATATGATTATTAATTAAGTTCCCTTATTTTACTGCATGCGCATGCACATTACAAAGGAGTTATCCACAGTCGATAATGACCGGCTTCTTCCGCGGCTCCCAGAAGACGATCTGCCGCTTCACTGAGGGCGGGAACGGATACTTCGCGAAGTCTGCCTTGCCGCTCGCCTTCGAATCGGCGAGGCCGCTTGCGGTCGTGCCGTGCTTCGAGTTCCAGAAGATGATTTCTTTACCGTTCATGGCGATACCATCCGAACCGAACACATCCTTCTTCACGAAGATCTTCTTATTAGGGCCGATGAAGCGCACAGTGTTGAACTCGGTAAGCTGCACGACATAGCCGAGCGCTTGATAATATTCTTGCGTCTTCTTCTTGTACATATTCCCGCGGGAGACAGTACTACTCATAATAACAATTGGTTGTACATAATGAATGCTTTCTTCGGGTGCGATTATTCACTTTTGCTTTACAGTTTTTTGCGCACATCCAACCTCGTGCAGGGCCGAAGTATGCACAGGCGCGTTTCTCACATTTTTTACAAATAGAATGTTCTTCTTTTTTCATATAAGTGTGTTCGCTATCTCGACCGCCTTTTGCAACGCCTCTCCGGTTCCCATTGAGAAGCCCGGCATGATCTGAGCTTCCATCATTCCATCGACTCTCGTACAAGTTTTTTCACCGATAAGATCTTTATTTTTGTCGTATCTTCCGACGCAGTATCCTTCCATGCACGCCTCGAGACAGATCTCGCCGCCGTCCGGAAGTTCGTGTTTGAAATAATGCTGAAAACTTCCCGCCAATCCCTCCCTCTTAAAACTTCCTATTGTGAGTTTTTCCATGTTTTATAAATAATAAATAATCCCCCATACCAAAAGACCATTGAACAAGACCCCGTTTACTGCGTCGCCTTTCGTAAAAGGCTTTCGCGATTCACCGATGAGCAATATTCTTCCAACTGCTGTCAGCACCATCAAACCAATAAGTAATATTTTGAACCACATATATATTTAGAATTTATTAAGCTGCTTACAATGCCAATTCGAACAGGTGCTACTCTCGAGCTCCCACATCCCGCGCTTTACGAGCTGTACGGATTCGACCGGGCCATACCGCTTGTAATTACCTGAGAAGTCGATGACCTTACAGTGATCCTTCCCCGGAGCGTTACGCACCCCGCGGCCAACCATTTGCACCCATCGACAGATTGAATTCGTCGGCGCGGTCACGATCAAGGCATCAAGGCCCGGATGATCGAAACCGACGGAAAAGCAGTTCACATTGAATACGGTCTTGATAGTGCCGGCTTTAAAACCGTCGACGATGCGCTTGCGCTCCTTTGTAGCGGTCTTTGCGCTTACTACCTTCGCACCCTTTACCACCGAGGCGAAGCGCGACGCCTGTTCGACGCTGAGACAGAATACGAGAACGGACTTCGATATCTCTTGAGCGCGGACGACGGCGTCGAGGATCTTATGCTCTTCTTTCTGTACGAGTTTTTCGTACGCCTCGAGATCGAATTCCGACTGCGATTTGTTCATTGGAATGTCGGAGTGCTTCAAGCTCACATTGTTGTAGTATTTCGGCCGACATAGATAACCCTGCTGCATGAGATCTTCCATCGTGACGTTGCAGAGAATACGTGACCAGAACATCGATTCGCGGCGGCCCTTCATGCGCGTGATGATCTTTGTCGTCGTGACATTTTGTTCGTCGGGCGTTCCCCAATCGATCCAGAATGTCGACTGGCGGTATGGCGTCGCGGTAAGGCCGATCACTTTCGGATTTCCGATCTTTTTTAAGAATTGCTGAAACATCGTTCCGGTGTCGTTCGGGTTCACGAGATGGCATTCGTCGACGATGATAAGGCCGAAGTGTGCGAAGTCGGCCGGCTTGGTATAGATCGACTGAATTGTAGCGAGCGTATACTTGCCGATCGTCTTCTCGTTCATCGATGCGGAATACACGCCGATCTCGGAACGATCGACATAGTGCGAAAGCTTCTCGAGATTTTGGCTTAGGATCTCTCGCGACGGCTGAAGGATGAGGACGTTCCGATCTATCCGGCGAGCGATGTCGGCGATCACTAAGCTCTTGCCGGCGCCGGTCGCAAGCACAAGAATCGCATTGCCTTCGGTTTTGTGCATGATCTCGTACAAGATCGCGTCGGATGCTTTTTGTTGATAGGGTCTAAGTTCGAGCATGTTAGAAGAGAATTGTTTTAACAGCTCGATCAAGCAGTTCTTCGTCTGAATAGTAGTTATCCGCCTTTACTCCTTGTCCCGCGTTCACTTTCAAACACTTTTGTGTCGTCGGCCAAAAGTCGAGCATGACCTTTGATTCCGGATGACTGATCCGGCAATGATATTCTGATAACTCTGTGAGTTCAAACCCCTTATCGTAAAATGCTTGTTCGTTTTCCATTATTAATGCTTTAGATCTGATAATAACCGCGTGCCGGATTCGAACCGGCGACGCCATGCGCGGTTAGATAACTGAGTCGGGCGCGATCGGGCCTCCCTCTTCTTTTTTCACTTCTTCCGGAGTCTCTTCGACGACCGGCTCTTCCTTTTCAATCGCATCTACCCAATCATCCGCGAGAATGTCTTCGTTCGTTATTAGCCACTCTGCGGGAGTGACTCCATCTTCGGTGCGCTGAAACGTATTGTCTTCATAGAGACAAAGACTCGCGAACTTTGACCAAGAAAGTCTTTTTACATATCTTCCCTGCTTCATCCACGAAAGCGCAGTCGAGAAATTGTATGTTGATATTTCCTCCATAGTGATACTCATTATCAATTAAAATACTTTGTCCTCTGCACCATCTCCGGCCGTCAGTGCCTCGAATTTCGCATCGACTTCACTGTCATTGTTCTGGCCGGCGAAGTATGCCTTCTCGTCATTGATACCTTTCCGGATCATGCGAAGGGTTTCGATCGCAAGCTCTACCTCCTCGAGATTAAGTGGACGTACCGGCGTGAATGTCATGCTATTGAATTCATTATCGCCGACGACATTTGCCTTCGATCCAAACCGCGTGATGACCGTCGCGGCCTTCACTTTCTTCGTATAGTCGCGCAGCGCCCAGAGTGAAGATCCTTTGATATTCATCTGGTAGAGTTCACCGTCGACAAGCACATAGCAGATCGATTCGATAGCAAGCTGAGGGATAGGCTTGTTCTTTTTTGAGAGCTTGTGCGGATACTTCTTTTGTAATTCAGCGACAGTTCCGGAATCGATCTTTTTTCCATCCTTAAAAAGCGAGATAATATCTTTCTTCGGATCTTCATCATCTTCCCCACCGAAGATCGACGATGAGATGAACTTATTGTTCGGCTCATCGAAGTAGCGGAGCTGCTTGCGCTTGAATACAAGAATTCCTTCGATCGGATTTTCTTCATCAATCTCTTCACGCTCCCATACCTTGCCTTCCGATCCGTCTTCTCTCGTTACTACTTCATCTCCTTCGCGCTCATAGAAGTATGTGCCGGCAGCCATTAAAAGATTGATCGTCTTTTTCTTCCCCGTGCCAACCGCTTCCGTCTTATCCTTCGCCGCGAATCCGATGCGGGGAAGATGAAGACGTTCGAACCCTGCTTCTTGCTCTACCGCGCCACCAAGTTCTGCTAATTGCGCTTCAGTCGGCGCGACCATGACTGCGGTCGACTTCTTTTTTACTACTGTTTTTGTTGCCATAAATATATCGTTATAAATATCGTAATAATGCTTTATCCTGATCCTCGACCTAAATACAGGGTGCTACGTCCGACACGGTTTTTGGTTATAACTTCAAAAATGGTGATCGTTCGGATGCAGCACTCTGTATTCATAATCATGATAACGCATGCGCATGCAAATTCAATATCTATTATCCCCCATTTGCACATCAGGCAACGATCTAAGCAGTTCGTAAAGCTCTGAATTGCCGGGAAAAGATATTCTTGGCCCTAGTCCCGCCGCAGCTATGACCATATAAACGCATAGCTGCTGATTCTCGACGTCAAACGCATGCCTTATTCCGCAACTGCGGCACTTGCGCCACTCAAATAAGTGTTTCTTTGGGATCATATTCTTCTAATCGTTTGCGCGCATAGCGCTCCATCTCCTTCCGCCGCTTTTTGATCTCGACCATGAGGCGTAGTACGTCAGTCATCGTACGCTTAGTATTGAAGCTTTGTGGCTTGCCGACGACAGCCATTTCGAAACTCGCATCTTCTTCCACAGGTATGTAGTGAAGCCTGATCGCGACATCTTCGGGTTTCACCTTGTCGCGAAGATAAAGTAACATGCAGTAATATGTCAGTTGACCATGTGTGTCGACAGATTTCTGATTCCACTTGTTCGTATTACCACTCGTCTTATATTCCTCGAGTTGCTTCATGTCGCTACATATGTCGCAGCGGCCGCAATTGTAGGAGTCAAAATACCCGAGCACCGAGAAGTCATCGAGCTTCACTTTAATCTCGTATTCCATGTGCGGCTGTCGCGGAACATCGGCCATCGGCTTATTTGTGGCAAGTGATTGTCCGACTACATTTCCGAACAACATTGCCGGCGACGGATCTCCTTTTACGCCGAGAACATAGCTCAAAAACCATTGGTCTTTATCGTAGTCGAATGACGAATGCTGACTCCATGAGTACGGTCGCTTCTTCCATGCCGCTATTAACTTTTCGATTTCTTTCTTAGTCACCGGAGCAAAGTTTGCCGAGTAAATGATCGTTCTCATGTTGAATCACATGCGCGGCGAAACCGTTGAATCTCTTCTCGTGCACCTCTCCGACAAGGTCTTGCCACCTTAGTGTGATTGAAGGTGCGCGATCGATAGTGAATTCCTTATTCTCCTCGAGAGAATAGCAGCCTTCAAGTGATCTGTCTTTCGGAGCGCCGGTCATCCAGATGATCTCCGGATTCACATAGACGAGCCCTTCCGCGATAAAGAGTGCACGATCGTCGCCGACCTGATTCGCCGCGAGCCCGACACAATTACCCCATGTAACATTTCGCATCGTCATGACCATACGCAGCACGAAATGTTGCAACTCGTCATCGAAGAGCTCTACCTTGCGGGCCGGCTTCTTCAGCACAGCCGGAGAGTCTTTAAAATTCACGAGCGGCATTATAAGATCTTTTTCATTTAAAATCGCATTGACTCCGGCTTCAACTGTTTCAGCGGTGTCGCCAAATGCTGAACTGAATATTCTTCCTGTCATATTAAAATGGCTCTTTATTATCCCAATAATGATTAGTATTTTCTTTTTCCGTTACCCACTCAAGATTCGAAACTTCGCAATGCTGCTTATCCAGATCCTTATGATTCACGATCGGCTTTGCGTCCGGATTCGGAATGAATGCTTTCGCGACTAACCGATGCACAAAACATTTTTCTTGCTCGTTCTCTTTTGAAAGGTACACGACCGGATATCCTTTGTAATGATAGCAGTGCTTGAGTATCCTCTCGCGCACCTGTACTTCGCGTCCATTCGGCCCCGGCACGACGCGAGCGATGCTTTTTATTTGCCCCACACTCGAGATCTGATATCGACCTTCATATCCCTCGACATCGCGCCATAATACCTCCATTACAGGATCATCGGCCAGACCAGAATCAAGGCGCATTACTACCTCTCCCATAAGGGATAATCCGGCCGATGATCCTGTAATGGAAATGTTCATATAAGATATGCGTTATATTCTTTTATTGCTTTCCGGAGCGCATACAACACGTCACGATCAGAAGTGCGTAATCGAACCTCTCTTTCTACTTGTTCTATCGTCTTCATCGTCGATCCGAGTTTCTTGCGCGTCCATACGTCATGCGCGAGATCTCCGACCACATCATCGCGCCGGCGCTCGCCGCAAAGCCATGTGACGAAACTTTTTCTGTTTT